>Ga0194116_10004745_pt1 | contig 15359 bp, 12 predicted proteins | sample TA2MahsurfametaG_4_FD_148617 | JGI IMG/M metagenome (GOLD analysis project Ga0194116, IMG submission 148617) | Freshwater microbial communities from Lake Tanganyika, Tanzania - TA2015008 Mahale S9 surface | ecosystem: Environmental > Aquatic > Freshwater > Lake | place: Tanzania: Lake...
TCAATAGCTCCGGGGTCAACGCCGGCCAGAACCAGATCGAAGGCTTCCTGCCCGCCGGAACTCCCTCCAACGACGGTGATTCCATCCCCGACGCCACCGAGTACGGCTTCGACGCCAACTTCCCACGCGACGATGAGGACGACAGCGGTGTGCTGCGCTACGTCTCGATCCGCCACGGCGGCTATGAGTTCGAAAGCGCCAAGGAGATCAACGGCCTCACCCTGGGTGGCGTCGGCTCCGGCACCGTCATCGAGTATGTCGAGGTCTTCGCCAACTCGGACGACGGCATCGAGTTCTTCGGCGGCACGGTCGGCACCAGCCACATCGTGATGGCCTTCAACCAGGACGACAGCTTCGACATCGACGAGGCCTGGACCAGCGACAACCAGTTCTGGTTGGCCATCCAGAACCCCGGTATCACCGATGCAGGCGGCGAATGGGACGGCATCGGCGGCTCAAGCTCGGGCTTTGCCACCGCCGCCCAGACGGTGCGCAACCTGGCCGCTCCCCGCATCTTCAACGCCTCGTTCTTCGGCCCGGGCTTCGATCGCACGCTCTCCAAGCTGCCCGCCGTCACCGGCCAGGTCAACTGGGAGAAGGGCAACTACGCGATGCACATCGAAGACTACTTCAACGGTCAGATCTACAACTCGGCCTTCCACGACTTCGCCCAAGGCTTCATCAAGTTCAACGACAACGCCGCCAGCACCGGCCTCCAGGCTGCGGCGAAGAACAACACCATCGGCGACTTCGGCGGCACGGCCGTCACCGGCACCAACAGCCTGCAATTGTTCTACAACACCGACGGTGTGACGACCAACAACGGCAACGAGGAAGCCACCGACTTCGGCGCGGACGAAATCACCGCCTACGAACGCGATGCCAACAGCTTCCTCAAGTGGATCAACCCGCTGCCCAAGGCGGGATCCACGCTGCTGACGTCGAGCATCACCCCCGGAGCTCCGGACACCGCCGTTCATCGCGGCGCGTTCGGCAGCACGAACTGGGCCGGCGGCTGGACCAAGCTGTCCCAAGCCGGATACCTGAGCGCCACCTACTCAGTGACCGCTTCCACCGGTGGCTCGATCGCGGGCGACAGCGACGGCGACGGCATCTCCGATGCGGTCGAAGCCGCGAATGCCAGCCTGGGCTTCAACCCGGCGGTCAGCGACGCGACCAGCGTGCTCGGCTCGCTCTACACGGGCGCGGCCTACAGCGCGAACTACACCGCCGGCCAGAACTCGGTGCTCGCCGATCCCTCGGCCTACAACCTGTACAACACCAGCTCGATCCTCGACCTCCGCACGACCGCGGGCGTCACGGTGCAGGCCGGTGCCAGCAACGTCACCCTCAGCGTGCCGGTCCAGAAATCGACCGGACTCGACACCTGGGAGGCCGCAGGCAATCTGGAACTGACGATCCCGAAGAGCTCCGGCAAGGAGTTCTACAGGCTCGAAGTCCAGGGAGCCGAGTGATCCGGATCCATCCCGCGATCTGACGATTTCGTCACACAAGGGCTGTCGGCGCAAGCCGGCAGCCCTTCTTCATTGGTGGCTGTCAACGCCATGCGCCATCACATCCCGCTCGCTCTTCTCGCCTGCACCCTTTCCCTGCCCGCGACGGGCAATCCGGCGACCACCGAATCCGACCTCCGCACCATCGTCGCCGAATGGGTGGAAACCATGCGCAAGGTACAGCAGGAGGAGGATGACTGGGCACGCGACCAGGAAGTGCTGCAGAACTACAAGGAGGGACTCGAGCGCGAGATCGCCGACCTGCGCCAGAAGATCGCCGATGCCGAAACCCGCAAGGCCGGCGCGGACAAGGAGTCACTTGCCCAGTCGGCGGAACGCGACCGTCTTGCGTCGGCCAAGGACTCGCTCGCCGTGGTGCTGCGCGGGCTCGAAGAACAACTCGCCGCAGCGCTGCCTTTGCTGCCCGCACCGCTGATGAGTGAAGCGAAGACCGCACAGATGGCCGAGGAGCTGCGCAAGGCCGTCGATCTGCCCGAGGACAAACGCGGTGACCATGTGTCCAAGCGCCTGCTCAACGTGATCAACCTCCTGGGCGAGGCGGAGAAATTCCAACAAACCGTGAGCCTGCGCAACGAACTGCACCGCGACAGCAGCGGCCGCGAATTCAACATGCAGGTCGTCTATTTCGGACTCGCCGCGGCGTATGCGGTCAACGAGGAGGCAACCTTCGCCCTCCTCGGCCGACCCGACCAAGCGGGCTGGCGGTTCGAAGAGCGGCCGGATCTCGCCGACGGCATCCGCAAACTCATCGACGCCACCACCGGCGATATCGAGGCCTCCTTCATCCAACTTCCCCTTCCCAAGCCATGAGGCTCGCTTCCCATATCCTGTCATTCACACTGCTCGCCGCGGCACCACTGGCCGCACAGTCCGCTGTCGACAACGCGCGCAAGGACTTACAGAAGGCGGTGGCCGAACTCAATTCGACCCAGTCGGAATACGCCGACCTTCGCCGCGGACTCTACCGCGAAATCAATCGGCTCGACGACGAGGCGCTCGCCCTTGGCAAGCAGTTGAAGGAACTGCAACGCGAAGAAGAGCGGCGCACCGCCACCGTGAAGACCCTCGAGCGCGAAGTCGAAGCGAGGAAGACCGAGTTCAACTACTCGTCAGGCATTCTCAACCAATACGCGAAGGCGCTGCCGACTCGTCTGCATCCGGCGGAAAACCAGCTCTATCGCGAACAGATCTCCCGGTTGGAACAGAGCGCGGGATCCGCGGCCGACGACCCCGCGAAGGAACTCGCCGACCGCGCCGCCGTGCTCCAACTGGGCATCGAGCGGCTCACGGCCGTCGCCGGCGGACACCGGTTCGACGGTAAGGCGCTGCGCAATGGCAGCGAGGCGGTCGACGGCACCCTGCTCGTCACCGGACCCTCGGTCTTCTTCGCTGCAAAGCAGGACGGCTTCGAGGGTGTCGCCACCTTCGCCGAAACCGGCACCGAGCTGCCCACGGTTGTCGCAATCAAAAGCGCTGGAGCGAACATCGCCGGTGCCCTCGCCCATGGCGGCGGATCGCTCCCCTTCGACGGTACCATGGGCAAGGCGATCGAAGTGGCGGCTGCGGACGAAAGTCTCCTCGAAACCATCGAAAAGGGCGGCGTGGTCGGCCATGCCATCCTCCTGCTCGGAGCCGTGTCGTTCCTGATCGCACTGTTCAAACTGTGGGAAGTCTCGCGCATCACCGTGCCATCGCGATCCGTGATCAATGCGATTCTTGACGATCTGCTCGCGGGTGATGCCGAGAAGGCGATGAACAAGGCGCGTTCGGTCGACGGGCCTGCAGGCGACCTCGTCCGCACGGGTGTGGCGATGTTCCACGAAAAGCGCCGCGTCCTCGAGGAGGCACTGTTCGAGAAACTCGTCGCCATCAAGCCGCGTCTCGATCGCTTCCTGCCGTTCCTCGGGCTCACCGCTGCCGCGGCACCGCTGATGGGCCTGCTCGGCACCGTGCTCGGCATCATCAAGACATTCAAAGCGATGGCGCTCTACGGCACCGGCAACGCCAAAAACTTCTCCGCAGGCATCTCGGAAGCACTCATCACCACCGCAGAGGGCCTCATCGTGGCCATCCCGGTGCTCGTGATCCACGGATTGCTCAAAAGCTACGTCAAGGGCCGCTTCTCCCAATTCGAGGCAGTCGGCATCGCATTGGTCAACGGAACCACCGAACGGGAGCGGAGAAACGAAGGAACCAACAATCCCGCCGACCCGGAAGCGGAAGACCTCGATCTCGCGACCTCACCCGCATGATCCAGATTCTCCAGGACGGATGGACCCTCTTTCGCGAGGGCGGAGTGATCATGATCATGCTCGCCGGTGTCGCCTGCATCCTCTACGCATCGGCATTCGCCGCGCTGGCATACGTCCGCCAGGGAAACCTCGACGAGCGCGAACAACACCGCTGGGAGGAATACATCCGCAACCCCGAACTCGCCGACGGCAAACTGGGTGAAGCACTGCGCTACGTCCTGCACGGACCAAGACTCTCGATCAAGACCGTCGGCAGGCGCTTTGACGAAATCCGCATCCACATCCTCTCCGCAATCGATCACAGGCTGCTCGTGCTCAACACCTTGGTCGCCGCGGCACCGCTGGCGGGCCTGCTCGGGACGGTGATGGGCATGCTGGCGATGTTCGCCGGACTGTCGCATGGCCGCGGCCCGGCCGGCATGCAGCGCGTTGCCGACGGCATGCAGGAAGCGCTCATCACCACCCAGACCGGCCTCACAATCGCGCTGCCCGGGTTGTTCATCGCGTTGGTGATCAAGTCCCGCCGCGACCGGATCCGCGCCACGCTCGTCCGGCTCGAAAGCCTCATCCTCGCCACCCGCTTCCACCGCGAACCCGAAACCCGCTGATCCCCATGTTCGGCCGCAGCCTATCCGATGATTCCGATGAAAACGTGACGATCGACCTGTCATCGATGATCGATTGCATTTTCATCCTGCTGATCTTCTTCATCGTCTCGACGGTGTTTGTCGAGGAGACCGGAGTCACCGTCAACAAACCCGACGTCAGCGGTGCCAGTGCGCTGGAAAAAAACTCGATCCTGCTGGCCGTCACAGCGGAGGACAAGGTGTTCTACGGCGGCGAAAGCATCGGCGTGCAGGGCATCGTCGGCAAGATCAAGCCGTTGCTTGCGGAGACGCCGGACATGCCGGTGATCATCCAAGGCGACAAGGATTCCTCCCACGGCATCGTCCAACAAGTCCACGGCCAGGCCTTGCTCGCCGGAGCCTTGAAGGACCGCGTCTCGGTCTCGACGAAATAGCGTCCGGGCACTTCGGAGTTCCACCCTTTGCGCATGCTTCCGCACCATGGCCCGCCACGTCTACCGTCCGCCCCAAAGCAGGTTCACCCGCTGGTTTGCGTTGCTGGGCGGACTGCTCGCGTGCGTCGCCGTCTTCGTTGCGATCCCACTCACCCAGAAGCTCACCGCCATCCTCGACCGCCAGTCACCTCCGCCGCCGGAACTCGCCGTCGAACCACCCGAGGAGCAGGACTTTCAGAACGACGAGCCACCCGAAGAGCCCGAGCCGGAACCGGAACCCGAACCCATGGCCGAGGAATCGACCGACCTCGATCTCGGCATCGATCTCGGCGACCTGACGGCCGGCACCGGCGGCGGATTCGTGATGGAAATCCCGAAGTTCGCCATGAAGGGCGGCGACGATCCATTCGGCGGCGGCCTCGACGCGCCCCCGTCTCCTGTCAACAAACTCCCGCCCACCTACCCGTCGTCGCTGCTCAAGAAGGGGATCGGCGGACGCGTGCTCGTCACGTGCGAAGTCGACGAATCGGGCAACGTCACGCGCGCGTCGGTCAAGCAGTCGTCCGGCCGGGGAGAGCTCGACCAAGCCGCGCTCAACGCGGTCAACAAATGGAAGTTCAAGCCCGCGACCAAGGGCGGACGCAAAATCAAGGCCACGTGCACCGTGCCGTTCAATTTCGAAGTCAGGAAAAACTGAATCCCGCATGAATCCGATGATGAAAGTACTTTTTTCCGCCCTCGTTCTGCTGCAACCGCTCGCCGCACCGGCGCTGGCGGACTTCGTCATTCCGCCGGCAAACCTGTTCCGCGATCCGAAGTTCGTCGCGGAGTTCGTCGGATCCTACGGCATTCTCTCCGATGTCGAGCCGAGGGTCAGCGCGGATGAGCAAGCCGTGCTCGCCGAAATCCGCGAGCTGTTCGAACAATCGAAGTTCGACGCGGCGGAGCAACGGCTCACCGCGTTCATCCGCGAGGTACGCCAACCATCCGATCCCGAGAAGGAGCCGGGCGAGGTGAGCCCGTCGATGATCTTCGTCCTCGGTAACCTCTATTTCCAGGCCAATCGTCCGGACGAGGCGCGCCGCGCGTTTCTCGAGGCGATCCGCCGCTTTCCCCGCTTCCGCCGGGCCCACGCCAACCTCGGCTACCTCCACATTTCACGCAACCAACCGGCCGAAGCGCTGCCCATGCTGCAGAAGGCGGTCGAGCTCGGCGAATCCTCGGCCCGCGCGTTCGGACTCATCGGATACTGCCACCTGCTCGGCAAACATCCGGTCGCCGCCGAAAACGCCTACCGCCAAGCGTGTCTGTTGGACGCCGAATCGCGGGATTGGAACCTCGGCCTCGCCCAAGCGCTCATGGCACAGGAAAAAAATGCCGAGGCCGCCAGCCTCATCGGGACTCTCATCCAGCGCAACCCGAACGACCGCCAACTCTGGCTGCAGCAAACCAACGCACTGCTCGCACAGGAAAAAAAGGACGATGCCATCGTCAACCTCGAAACCATGCGCCTGAAAGGCATCGCCGATGAGGCAAACCTCAACCTGCTGGGCAACTTGTACATCGATCGCAGCCAGCCGCAGCTCGCGCTGCTCGCTTACCTCGCAGGCATGGAGCGATCGCAGATGGTCAACGTGCCGCGCACCCTCCGGTCCGCGCGCATCCTCGTCGATTACGGTTATCCGGAGAAAGCCGACGCCCTCCTGCGCGGACTGCGGAACAAGGCCGGCGAAGCGCTCGCCGAAGCCGATCGCAAACCGCTGCTGCTCGCCGAAGTCCGGGTGGCCCAATCGATGAAGGACACCGGCCGCACCAGCACCTTGCTCGACGAATTGAAGTCGCTCGCCCCCGCCGACGGCGATGTCCTGCTCGAGACCGCACGCCACCACGATGCGATGGCCCGTGCCGCGCAGGATGACGCCAAACGCGAAGAACACCTCAACGAGGCGCGGACCCACTACCAGCTCGCGCTGCGCAATGACAACGTCGCTTATCCGGCCAATCTTTCGCTCGGCCAAATGCTGGTCCGCGAACGACGCTACGGCGAGGCCCTGCCCCACCTGCGCAACGCGCTCAACCTCAGGAAAAGCGAAAGCCTCGAACAATACGTCAGCCGCGTGCAACGCGCCGCCGACCGGCTTGACGACAAGGCTGGCTGACCACCCGAACGCATCCTGATTCATCCATCACCTGTCCAGACACCAGCCCCCGCTCCGCCCCGTCATCCGCCATGAACACCCGCATCCCCCTCATCCTCGCCTGCGCGGCGGCAAGTGCCATTGCCAATGCCAACGAAGCCCTCGACATCCTCGAAGGCCGCGTCGAACCGGTCGACATGACCGACATCACGCAAGACGAGACCAACCCGTTCGAGCCCGCATGGCCATCGTGGCAGACCAGCACATTCGATCCTCTCTGGGCCAAGGCCGTCTTGTTCGACGATCCGGAGAACCCGTTGGTCCAGCAACTCGCGATCACCGGATTTTTCGACACACATGTGTTCAACGGCAACAAGGCGATGCTGCGTGACCAGGACGGCAACGAGACATCCACCAACGACTTGAAATGGGATCGCGAAACAAGCCGCGCCCGGCTGGGTGCCCGCATGCGGGCCTTCGGCAGCACCGACATCAACACAATGCTCGAGTGGTACTCGGTCGGCTCCGAGATCGGATCCGGCGCGACAACCACCAGCCCCGACGGAGACGTGTTCTTCCTCGACGAGCTGAGCGCCGCCACGGAACTCACCGAGAACACATCGGTCACCTACGGCAAGTTCCGCCCCGGATTCTCGGCGGAGTTCCGTCAGGACATCGCGGCATCACCCTACCCCGGCCGCTCGCTGCTGGCCGAGTTCATCACACCGGACCCCACGCTCGGCCTGAAAGTCAACTATCGCAGCGGCGACATGGAGTACGGATACGGCTGGTTTGTCTCCGATTCGGACGAATGGGTCCCCGATATCGAAAAGGACGGCCTGTTCTCGTTCAGTGTCGCACAACACCTGAAGCCGACCGCCGGATCAAAGTCCAAGACCACGGTGTACGCCGACTACATCCACAACTTTGATGCCAGCCGTCCCGGCGGATTTGACAAATCGACCGGCGGCTTCTCCAACAGGATCATCAACGGCCAGTTGTCGGAACTGCTCGCCGATCTCGATTTCGTTGTGGACGACGCGAGGATCGACAACCCGGCACTGCGTCACCTCGCCTCCGTCGGATTCCACAGCGAAAACGAGCAATGGTCGGTGATCGGCGACCTCATGATCGCCAAGGGCGACCTGGACATCGGCGGCATCACCCTGGCACCCAGCCGCTGGATTGTTCCGGGCCTCCTCAAGGCGACCGGACGCTACAACCTGGTCGTGATCGACCAAGACCCGACGATCACGATGCACACACTCTTCCTCGGCCTCAACGCACACCTCTACCGCGACCGTCTGCTGCTGATGACCGGCTACGAAAAGTGGATCGTCGAGCAATCCGAGGGCGAAGCCAAGGCCGAGGCCGACTTCTGGCACACGGGAGTGCGCGCATCGTTCTGATCAAGAAGTCTTTGCAGCCGGATGGGGCGCGAAGATCCGCCCAACCCACTACCGCGACGTCAGAAGGTCACTTCACGTCGTCCGCCTGCGGATCGCCGTCCGACGCGGCATCCGGCGTTTCGCCTTCGCCTTCATCATCGGGCACCTCGTCGTCGAGGTCGTCGAGTTCCTCCTCTTCCTCATCGTGGTCGTCCTCCTCGATGAGTTCGCCGTGGAAGAGCTGGAACTTGCGCTTGCGCTGGTGCTGCGGCAGCGGCGAGAGGATCATCGCCACAATCCGGCCGCTCATGCGCGGCGGCTGGTCGACCTGCGCCATCGTCTTGAGATCCTCGATGATGCGGTTGAGCACGACGAAGCCGAGATCCTTGTGCGCGTTTTCGCGGCCCTTGAATTGCAGCACGAACCGGCACTTGTGGTTGCCGTCGAGGAATCCCTCGGCGCGTCCGAGCTTGATGTTGTAATCGTGCTGGCCGGTGCCGACGCGGAGCTTGATCTCCTTCATCCGCGTCGAGCTCTTCGACTTCTGCTTCTTGAGCTTGGCCTGCTCGTACTTGAACTTGCCGTAATCGACGATCTTGCAGACCGGCGGATCGACCTGGCCGGCGATCTCGACGAGATCGAGTCCGGCATCGCGCGCCTTGGCAAGCGCCTCGCGGGTGGGCATGACTCCGAGTTGCTGGCCGCTGGCGGTGACCACGCGCACACGCGGTGCGCGGATGCGGTCGTTGACGCGCGTCATGTCGCGCTGGCGGCCCCTGAATTTGTCTTTAGTTGGCTTGGCGATGGCAGTGTCCTCCGATGGGTGGATGCGACGCGCCGCAGCATTGGACGGCAGGACCGCGGCGTGCGGACGGCGCGAAGAGGGATGCGGAACGATGAACCGTCTGCCGGATCATGGACGGGACACAAACGGGAGACATCGGCACCGGCGGGCGGCGGCGATGGCGTGAGGGGATCGTTCCTGGAAAGTCATGGGCGGCGAATGCCGGACGCCCGTATCGGGCACGATCGAATCTTCACCCGCACCAGCGGCGGAACGCAAGGATTTTCGGAAAGAACCGGCGGCTTCATTCAAAAATCCCGGTGGTGAGTTTCCTCCACGTGTCGCGGTCGATCAGGAATGGCTGGGGGTCTCCGGCAATGCCGCCGTAGTGGAACGGTGGGTCGTCCCCTGGCCCGGCGGGCGCAAGCATGAGCCGACGGTCGGTGAAACCGGTGAACTCACCCGCGTCGCTCACCGACTTCTCGCGAATGCGGATCACCATCGCCGGCGACGCCAGCGCGGTCAGCGCCGCGGCATCGTCCGGAGCCAGCCAGCGGGCGACGCGCAGGTTCTCGAGCGCGGCGAGCACGAAGTCGGCGCGGGCGCGATCGACCGACGCGTCCGGCTGATCCGCCATCGGCGAGGCCAGGCGCCACTCCTCCCTGAGAAAATCATATTCGAGTGCGACCGATGCGCCTGCGGCCATGCTGCGCTCCAGCGCGATCAGGTTCACGCGATCGATCGACCATGGTCGCTCGTGCCGCCATTCGTGTGGAGCGATCGCGATGCTTTCGAGAAACTTCGGATCCAGGCGCATCACCGTCGGGCTTCCGGCGGGATTGGCGAAAAGCCGTCCCGCCCCATCGATGCCGAAGCGGATCGCCTGCGAGCGGCCGTCACGCGATCCGAACTCGAGGGTGAGGATCGGCCGCTCCAATCCCCATGGCGCGAAGTCGGTGGCGGCATCGCTCTCGAACGACTCGGCACGGGTTTCGGTCAGCGCTTTGAGCAACCGGTAAAGATTACCCTCGTTGGCCTCGCGCGTTTGCCCGCCAATGGTTGCCATCCATGGCCGACCCGGATCGCGGACGAGCAGGATGTCGCGCGATGTCGCCGGGCGGATCGACACGGATTGCAACGCCGCCACATCGATGCGCGCAAGCGACGGGTCGCGCAAGGCATCGAGTCCCAAGGGCAGTCCGTCGAGCGTGACCCTGCCGGTTCCGGCGGCCGAGGGAAGCTCGAAGACCACTCCGGGCCGGTCGCTCACCGTGGCAAGCACCACCGGCGTCGCGCGCTCTGCGGATTCATCGGGCAACACGTCGAGCACCTGCTCGCGGTCACTTCCAAACATGCTGACGGCGATCTGGGTGGATTGCACGGGTTTCTCTGCCGCGGGAACCGTGACTTCCGCCCGATCGGAAACTTGCAGCGCCTGCAGTTGCATCAGGCCATCGATCATCGTGCGCACCGCCGCGGGATCGGCGGCCTGATCGAGCGGTTTGGCAATGTGCCAGGCCGCTGCGGGATTGGATCGCTCCAACGTGAGATCGCCCTCACCGGTGCGGATGCGGATCCGGGAAAGCGCTTGAGGCGGAAGATGAAACGGACGGTGGTCGCGCAGCAGCCGCAGGCCGTCCTTGAACAGCGGACCGATGTCGCCGGTGCAGATGTAGATCGTGCCGTCGCGGTGCCGTTCGAGCGGCTGCACGAACAAGGTGGCCACCGGTGCTTCGGCTCCCTCGATCTGCGCCTTCCACGGCGTTTGCCTGCCGAGCTTGAATGCCGCCAACACCTGTTCCCTGCGGTCCAGCAAACGAATGTGCACGGCCTTGTCGTCGAGCCCGGTTTGCGCGGCATCGATTTCGAATGCGTCGGCATGATCCTCGACCCGCGTCGCGGCGGCGAATCCGAGGATGGCCGCGGCCGCACGCGGATCCATCCGATCGGCCCACGGCGACACCGCATGCCATCCGTCGTCGCGCAACACGAACTGCGCTCGCGAATCCCTCGCATCGATGCGGATGGCGGCGACATGCCGCAGGTCGAGCGCGGGATAAAGCGGCTGACCAACCGCGACCGGTGGAGCACCGAGCAGCGTGTCCAGTCCGCCATCCCTCCAACGCCATGCGGCAACCACGCCAAGCACGATCGTGGCGATGGCGAGGACAATGGTGAAACCCGGGAGGCGCATGGATGGCGATCAGGCCCGTCGGGCCGACCAGACGAATCCGCCGACGAGCAGCAGCAGGGTCGGCAGGAAGATGAGATTCACACGGTTGATGAACGAGACCTGGGCGTCGAACAACGGCAGTTTGTAGGTGCCCAGCGGCCTTGGACCGATCCCGGCGAGGGACTCACGGCCGACGAGCCAGTTGGATGCCGACGCGAGGAAGTCGAGATTTTCCGCGCGTTGATGATCGGGCAGCAGGAAATCGGTGTTGGACATCACGATCATGCGCGAGCTTTCGGCGGCAGAGCGATCGTCGGATTCCTTCCCGCGCATCACCGCGGCAGCCAGATGAAACGGTGCGGCGTGATCTTCCGTCTGGTCGAACGCCGCCTCACCCTCGCCGAAGCGCGTTTCCCCCCAGAATCCCGGCAGCACTTCCAGCAAGCCCATCGGCAGGATTCCGCGCGCCAGCAAGTCATCCGCGGCCTCGCGCACGTCGATCGACGCGGTCGCGCCGCCAAGCGATGTGCTTTGCCCGGAGAGGCCGGACAAAAACCCGAGCCCGTGCGTGAAGACCCCCTCGGCCGAAGTGATCACCGCACCGTCGCGACGGGTCACCACGCGATCCTTGCGCACCGTCACGCCGTTGCCGCGAAGGAACGCACGCAGGTTCGGCGGCAGCCCGTCGGCATCGGCAAGCACCAGGATGGCCGCCCGCGGACGATTCCAGTACTTCGCGATGAGGCCGATCTCGCGCTCGGTGAAATCATGACGCGGAGCGGCAATCACCAAGCCCGCGAGATCCTCCGGGATGTCCTGCAAATCCGCGATGCGCAACTCCGCAAGCCCGATGTTCTGAAAGCGCAGTTTCTCCTCGAACATCGCACGCGCAGTGCCCGGCGAGGCATCGGTCAACGACGTCTTGTCCGCCACCAGCGCCATCATCCGCGGCTTTCCCTCGATCGCCTCGACCAGGGTCGCGGTCAACACGTCCTCACCGCGGAAGGCGGCGATGCGCCTCACCGCGCCGGACGTTTCATGCACCGCCATCTGTTCACCCAACGCCAGCTTCACATGCGGATGCAGCGACTTCACGCCGTCGGCCCCCTCGCGCAACGCCGGCGCATCATCGGTCCGCGCGTCGATGATGACCAGATCCCGCACCAGCGTGATGCCGTATGCCGCGGCAATCTCCTGCGTGCGCGCCGGACTGCGCATGGGATCGACCGTTTCGAGAACGATCCGGCCGCCCGAAAGCCGCTGGTATTCCTCGGCCAGCGCGCGGACCCGCTCGTAGAACGGCGAGGTGCGGCGGAACGCGAGGATCCAGCGCACCGGTGCCGCTCGTTCGTTGAGTGCGGCCGACCCGAGGTAGCCGCGCGTGGCGGAAGAAAGCGAGTAGTCGTCCGACCGGCTGAGGTCGGCGCGCAAGTAGTGATGGAAGCCGAGGTAGTTGAGCGCGACGACCGCGACCAACGCCAGCAGCAGCGTGATCCCCGCGAGCGATCCCGCACGCCAGCGGTTCAACGGACGCACGCCCGCGGGAATCGGAGACTCGGTGGAATCAGCGGAATCGGTCATGACGTCATGAAAAAGCGTTCAGCGTTTCCACCGGCGGTGGTCGACGACGTGATGCGTGAGCACCAACATGAAAAACGCGATGCCGAGGAACCACACGGCCGCGCGGGTGTCGAGCAAACCGCTGGTGAAATAGTGGAGATGACGGTGCGCGGACAAATGATGGAAGAACGCCGCACCGGCGAACGACTCACCCCAGATCACCGTGACGTAGCCGAGGAAATACTGGATCACGAGCAGGCCGGTGGTGATGAGGCCGGCAACGATCTGGCTCGACGTGAGAGACGAGGCCAGACAACCGACGGCGGTGTAAGCGGCACCCATCAGCATCAGGATCGCGAAGGCACCGGTCATCGCTCCGGGCGCGTAAGCCGGCGGCAGACCGCTCACCACGCCGAAGAGCATGAACTGCAAGGCCACCGGCACCCACAGCAGCGTGAAAAACACCATGGCGGCCAGGTATTTCGACAACACCACCTGCCAGGTGCGCACCGGCGCGGTGAGCAGCGTTTCAAGCGTACCCGTCCGCTCTTCCTCGGCGAACAAACGCATCGTGATCAGCGGGAAGATGAACAAGAAAGAAAACCAGAACAGCGGCGAGTTGAACGCGACGTACACCAGGCTGTCCTTCACCGCCGTGTCGCGAAACCCTTTCATCGCCGCGGAGAGCGACACGCCCTGCATCAACGCCACGTACGCCAACACCACCCAGCCGAAAGGCGTGAGAAAGTACCCTTTCAATTCCTTGAACGTCAAAATCCTCAGAAGTCTCATGCCGCTTGCCGACCCCTTTGGTACGGGATGCGGGATCCCCAAGCCAAGGCAAAAGACCCCCGCCCTCGCGTCACACGCCTTGATGACGCGCTTCGCTCCATCAACCACACCCGTCCGATCGAGGTTTTGCTTGCCGGAATGGCGGCGACGACGGGACACTCCGACCGATTTCCCTGCTTTCCCATGTCCAATGCCTCACGATCCATCGCCACCGCGTATGATGCGGCACGCGAACGCTACGCCGCGCTCGGAGTCGATACCGAAGCCGCGATGCGCGCGCTCGCGAAGATTCCGATTTCGCTGCATTGCTGGCAGGGCGACGACGTCGGCGGATTCGAGGCGCGCGACGGCACCCTCGGCGGCGGACTCGCCGTCACCGGCAACCATCCGGGCAAGGCGCGCACCCCAGACGAACTCCGCGCCGATCTCGACACGGCCTTCTCGCTCATCCCGGGCACGCACCGGCTCAACCTCCACGCGTTCTACGGCGAATTCGGCGGCAAACGCGTCGATCGCGACGAAATCGCCCCGGAACACTTCAGCGGATGGGTCGACTGGGCACGCGACCGGGGCATCGGCATGGATTTTAACCCGACCTGTTTCGCACACCCGATGGCGGCGGATGGATTCACGCTCTCACATCCGAAAAAAGCGGTCCGCCGGTTCTGGATCGACCATTGCTCCGCCTGCCGCGACATCGGCGCGCACTTCGGCAAAAAACTCGGCACCCCCGCCGTGACCAACCTGTGGATTCCCGACGGATCCAAGGACACGCCGGTCGACCGCCTCTCACCACGCGAGCGCCTCGCCGACTCGCTCGACCGCATCTTCAGCAAAACCATCAAGCCCGCGCTCAACCTCGATGCCGTCGAAAGCAAATTGTTCGGCATCGGCAGCGAAAGCTACGTCGTCGGCTCGCACGAATTCTACCTCGGCTATGCCGCGAAGCACGGCAAGCTGCTCTGCCTCGATGCCGGGCACTTCCACCCGACCGAAGGCATCGCCGACAAGCTCAGCTCGGTACTGATGTTCGTGCCGGAGGTGTTGCTGCACGTGAGCCGCGGCGTGCGCTGGGACAGCGACCACGTCGTGGTGCTCGACGATGCACTGCAGGCGATCGCCGCCGAACTCGTGCGCAACAAGCTGCTGCGCCGCACGCACATCGGGCTGGATTTCTTCGATGCCAGCATCAACCGCATCGCCGCATGGGTGATCGGCACGCGCAACACGCTCAAGGCGTTGCTCATCGCGCTGCTCGAGCCGCCCGCGCTGCGCGCCGCCGAAAAAGCCGGCGACCTAACCGCGCGCCTCGCGCTGATGGAAGAGGCGCGGGCGCTGCCTTGGGCGGCCGTCTGGGACCGCTATTGCGAATCCCGCAATATGCCGCCCCGCGAACGCTGGCTCGACGACGTGCGGCGCTACGAACACGACGTGCTCGCCCGGCGGGTCGGCTGAATTCCCCCTTGCATCGCCCGCCCTCCACAGCGTATTTTTGAGTTCCCGGCGGTGTGATTCCCGCCGGACCGCTCAGTCGGGGCGTGGCGCAGTCTGGTAGCGCGCTTCGTTCGGGACGAAGAGGCCGTGGGTTCGAATCCCGCCGCCCCGACCAGCGGGCGGGATGAGAACCCACGGAGTGGGTTTGAAAGCTGCAAGCCGCTCGTAGCGGCGAAATCTTTTCCTTCCGGCCTCCGGAGGAGGAGGCCGCATCCCGCTTGG
>Ga0194116_10004747_pt1 | contig 15354 bp, 14 predicted proteins | sample TA2MahsurfametaG_4_FD_148617 | JGI IMG/M metagenome (GOLD analysis project Ga0194116, IMG submission 148617) | Freshwater microbial communities from Lake Tanganyika, Tanzania - TA2015008 Mahale S9 surface | ecosystem: Environmental > Aquatic > Freshwater > Lake | place: Tanzania: Lake...
AAACTTGACGCCCCCCATTCAGGTGATGTGGTCGGAAACCCAACCGCTACCGCCTAAGGAAACCCCGACGGAACGAGCATTCTGGGCGTGGAGCTAGTTTTATAAGTTCCAATTGAATCGTAGAGCTACGGGGGCCATCAACAGTAGCTCCCAATACGCAAGTCCTCTTGGGTCTAAACGCGTGTACCCAGCCCCAATTTTAAATCTGCAAACCACGCGACTCAGTGCGATAATGTCATCCTCCAATACCTCCGCGCTTACCCTACCCGCCATACCATTCAACAGGGTTTCCCCAACACCAGACCGACACTCATACTCGAGTCTTTCCCGGTGATGCCAGTATCCATCTGCAGCGAAGAGCCAAGCGCTAACCAGCAGAATACAAAATAGCCCGATCTTAATTCGCCGCTTATGGGCGTATTCGCCCGTGAAGCAGCCTTCGACGTCGCTATTGGCTCGATTCAGCATACTGCAGATCAGCGATCAGGATTAATGTACAGACAAACCGAACTGCGCTCTTCATATTTTCCTACTGGTTGCAATAGCCATCATCAAACTGGTCTATCTCTCTCAGCCTGAATATCTCCCGGGCTATTCGTTCGGTTTCTGGATCAAGGGGGCGACTCGAGCAGGGGTTCAGCGCTTCGATGGGAATCCCCATCATGAACGCAATCGCCAATTTGTCGGGTTGTACAAGAAACAAGGCGTAGACCAGAGGAATGATTAGCACCGCCAACAGGGCGGGCCTAAAAACCTGAATTCGTTTCCATGATGAGTTGGTATGTTGAGCGGCCTTTCGACCCTTCTCGTTCAGTACGTTATTGGACTTGTATGCGATTAAGCAGGCGAGCAGTAGGTAGAGGTAGCCCGATACATTTAGGTACGCAAGTAACGGGCCGTGCTTGCTGATTCCTGCGTATATGAAAGCTCCCGTAACGATCGACCAGGCGGCGACGCCGCCTCGAGAGGTTATCTTTCGCGGTGAATTCATCGGCTTCACAGTATATTGTGAAGACAAGTCTAGCGCTCCGGGCGAGTCTTGCCCAGTATGCTGGGCAATACAAACCCCCTTTCGCCGTGCGCGGCCTTTGGCCAAATACTCCGGGAACTCCGGAGGGAGAGAGGCTTATCCCAAGAAGCGCTCGCCCTAGAGGCAGGGCTGCAAAGGAACTACATCAGCCTGATCGAGCGAGGGGTCAATCAGCCGACGATCACCACCGTGTTCAAGCTTGCGAGCGCTCTTGCGATCCGACCATCCGAGGTGATAGCAAGAGTTGAAAGGCGGGCCAACTATCCGTCCATCACACTCGGTCGCCTCTGACATGACACGAGGCCAACCTGATGATTTCGACGCCTACGCCCTGATCTCCGGCGGCAGCGTCATTTCGTCCATCTCGTCTGGCAACCCTTCGGGGTATGCCAGTCCCAAGTAGTTCTCCCGATTCAAGGGCAGGCCCGCCTTCATAAGCAACTGAAGTACGAAGTCTGAGTCGCGGTCGTAACTGGGGCCGTCGATGTCACGCTGCGAGCGCAGGTTGGCGCCGAACAGCACTCCAGTCGTCGGTTGTGCCGCGTCGTCGACCGAGGTCTGCCAACCTTCCCAGATAAGCTTACCCATCACGCCCCCGTAGCGCTGATCTGCGGTCAGAAAGCATCGCACCGTTCACTGATCGGATCAAGCTGACTTCAAAGAGTGTGTGAAACGCGGGGGAGTTTGAGGGGGGCTGGCGAGAGGAAGGGCCAGGAGGACGAATCGGCGATCCACAATCCGTCTAGCCGCTGCCAAGCGATTTCAAGATGATGGGCTGGATGATGGGTGGCTGAACTGATCGGGTCTGAAACCCATGTTTTTATTGACATCGTGGCGGAGAGTGTGAGATTCGAACTCACGGACGCCCTGCAGCGTCGCCGGTTTTCAAGACCGGTGCATTAAACCGCTCTGCCAACTCTCCCTCAGGGGATTTTATCAGCCAAGGTACGATTCGCGCTTCCGAACCCCTCACTTCTCCGAGATGCTCACGCGCGAACACCCTGAGTTGGCTGATTTCCTGCAACGATCGCGACGTCTGTTCGTCCTGACCGGTGCCGGGTGCAGCACTGAATCGGGGATTCCCGCCTATCGCGATGCCTCGGGTGAATGGGCTCGGAAGCAGCCAGTCACCTGGCAGGCATTCAGCGCAGACCCGCTCATGCGTAAGCGCTACTGGGCACGCTCCATGATCGGCTGGCGCGCCTTCGGGCGGGCTCAGCCCAACGCTGCGCACCAGGCGCTTGCCGCGCTTGAGCGCCAAGGCCGGCTCGCCGGACTTGTCACCCAGAATGTCGACGGTTTGCATCAATCGGCGGGGCATCGTGACGTCATTGATCTGCATGGTCGGCTTGATACGGTGGTATGCCTGCAGTGCAGCGCCCGTGTGCTGCGGCGCCACCACCAGAAGCAGCTCGAACAGGCCAACCCCACCTGGCTGCATCTTGCCGCAACCCGTGCTCCCGACGGGGATGCCGATCTGGAGTCTGATGAGTTCGATCAGTTCCAGGTACCAGACTGCCGCCACTGCAGCGGTACCCTGAAGCCTGATGTCGTATTCTTTGGCGAGTCGGTTCCCACCGAACGCGTTCGCACCGCACTCAGCTGGCTTGACCAGGCCGATGCCATGCTGGTGGTGGGGTCCTCGCTGATGGTCTACTCCGGATATCGTTACGCGCGCAGGGCCTCAGAGCGCGGCATACCTATCGCCGCACTGAACATTGGCCGAACACGCGCTGACGAACTGCTGTCACTAAAGGTCGAGGCTTCCTGTGCCAGCGCACTGGCGGCCAGTATCTCGACCTGACCCTGGTTCAGCGGTTGCCCAGCGGCAGCGCCGTTTCGTACTTCACCTGCTTCAGGGCAAAGCTCGAGCGAATATTGGCGACGCCGCGAATTTTTGACAGCCGCTCAAGAATGAACCGCTCGAACGCTGGAATATCGGCCACCACCACGCGCAGCATGTAGTCTGAATCGCCCGTCATGAGATAACACTCCATGACCTCCGGCCAGGCTGAAATCGCAGCCTCGAATGTTTTCAGCGAACGCTCAACCTGCTGCTCAAGCCGCACCTGAATGAACACGCTGACCGCCTGGCCAAGCCGGATCGGGTCAAGCAGCGTGACATATCGACTGATGACACCCGCTTTTTCAAGCGCGCGAACCCTGGCAAGGCACGGTGAGGGCGACAGATGGACCCGGGCAGCCAATTCAACGTTGGTGAGTTTGGCGTTGCGCTGCAGTTCTTCAAGGATGCGGATATCGGTAGCATCGACCGAAACAGAGCTTTTCAGCATGTCATCCCAGTAAAGATTGAATACACAGCATTTTATGCTTAGGGCATACGATTAAACCACCCATTTCAGCACCCGATGCTTCAGCGGCTCACCTATGATCCCGCTCGAACAGGAGACAGTCAATGAGCGGCCGAGAAGCACACGACCTCATCGCAAAATCCATCGCCGAAGCGGTTGACACCGACCCTCAGGAAACCCTCGAGTGGCTCGAGGCACTCGAAGCGTCAGTGCGTGAATCAGGGTCCGACCGGGGGCTCTATCTGCTCGAACGCCTCGAAGAACGCGCGCAGGCGCTGGGCATCGTTCCGCATGTGCAGCCCTTCTCCGCCTATCGAAACACCATCCCGCTTGACTCTCAGCCGCCTTTCCCTGGCGATATCGCGATCGAGGAGCGCCTGACCGCGATCATGCGGTGGAACGCGCTCGCCATGGTGGTGCGCGCCAATCAGGCATATGGCGAGTTGGGCGGACACATCGCCTCGTATGCCTCAGCGGCGGAAATTTTCGAGCTCGGCTTCAATCACTTCTTCCGAGGGCATACCGAGTCGCGCCAGTCCGATCTGGTGTTCCTGCAGCCCCATTCTGCGCCTGGGGTGTACGCGCGCGCCTGGCTCGAAGGCCGGCTTGATGAGCAACAACTTGCCAACTATCGGCAGGAAATCGGCGGTCACGGTCTCAGCTCCTATCCCCACCCCTGGCTGATGCCAGACTTCTGGCAGTTTCCCACCGGTTCAATGGGTCTGGGCCCGCTCAACGCCATCTATCAGGCGCGCTTCATGCGCTACCTCGAGCACCGCGGCCTGATCCCGGAACAGGGTAGGCATGTCTGGGGGGTCTTTGGGGATGGTGAGATGGATGAGCCGGAATCCATTGCCGGTCTCACACTCGCCGCCCGCGAGCGACTCGACAATCTCACTTTCATCATCAACTGTAACCTCCAGCGACTTGACGGCCCGGTGCGAGGAAACGGTCAAATCATCCAGGAACTTGAATCACTGTTCACGGGCGCCGGATGGAATGTGATCAAGGTGCTGTGGGGTTCCGACTGGGACGCCCTCTTCTCGCGTGATCGCGACAACGTGCTGCTGAGAGCCCTCGCCAGTACCGTCGACGGTCAATACCAAACCTTAGGCGCCAAAGACGGCGCCTACAACATCGAACATTTCTTCAGACGTGATCCCGCGGTACAGGCGCTCGTTGCCCACATGAGCGCAGCGGAAATCGATTCTTTGAAGCGCGGCGGACACGATTTCAGAAAGCTCTACGCGGCGTTCGCTTCAGCGAGGTCACACACCGGCCGCCCAACCGTCATCCTTGCCAAAACCAAGAAAGGGTTTGGCATGGGAGGTGCCGGCGAATCCCGCATGACCGCGCACCAGGCAAAAAAGCTCGATGTTGATGCACTCAAGGCATTCCGGGACCGCTTCCAACTCCCGTTGTCCGACCAAGACCTTTCGGCGCTTCGCTTTTACCGACCCGCCGATGACTCTGCCGAAATGCGCTACCTGCGAGAGCGCCGTACCGACCTTGGCGGGGCATTGCCTGCGCGCTGCGCCAGTGCGCCACCGCTTTCGGTTCCGGCCATCGCGCAATGGGGTGGTTTTGCCCTGGAGACCGCGGGCAAGGAAATGTCCACAACCATGGCTGCCGTTCGCATGCTGTCGGGGCTGCTGAAAGATCGTGAGCTGGGCCCGCGTATCGTGCCAATCGTCGCCGATGAAGCCCGAACATTCGGCATGGCCAGTCTGTTCAGGCAAATCGGAATCTATTCACCCGAGGGCCAGAACTACGAGCCCGAAGACGCGGGCTCGATGCTGGCCTATCGCGAAGCCCGCGACGGGCAGTTACTCGAAGAAGGCATCACCGAAGCGGGTGCCATGTCATCGTGGATTGCTGCTGGGACTTCGTACAGCGTGCACGGTGTACCCATGCTGCCGGTGTACATCTACTACTCCATGTTCGGCTTTCAGAGGGTGGGCGATCTGATCTGGGCCGGGGCTGATCAACGAAGCCGTGGGTTTCTTTTTGGCGCCACGGCAGGGCGCACGACGCTCGGCGGAGAGGGCCTCCAGCACCAGGACGGCTCCAGCCTGGTCATGGCGTCAATGGTGCCTAACTGCCGGGCATGGGATCCCGCCTTTGCCGGAGAACTCGCGATCATCCTGCGCCATGGAATGCAGCGCATGCTGTCCGAGCAGCGCGATGAGTTCCACTACATCACGCTGATGAACGAGAACTATCCGATGCCGTCGCTACCCGAGGGCGTCGAAGGCGATCTGCTGCATGGCATGTATCGCTTTGCCGCACACACCGCAGGCCCCGGCAAGGCAGGCGCTGCGCCCACGATCCGACTGCTTGGGTCGGGAACGATTCTGCTCGAGGTGATCGCTGCAGGCGACATGCTGACACGCGACTGGGGCATCTCAACCGAGATCTTTTCGGTCACCAGTTTCGCCGAGCTTGCGCGCGAGGCGCGTGAAATCGAGCGTTCCCGCCGACTCGGACTCGACGACTCCAGCTCGGGCAAAACCACGCAAAGCACCCTTGAGCGCCTGCTGCCCGGAGCCGCACCCATCGTCGCCGCAACCGACCATGTGCGCGCCTGGCCCCAACTGATTGCCGAATATGTTGATGCCAGGATGGTCACACTGGGCACCGATGGCTTCGGTCGCAGCGACACGCGTCAGCACCTCAGACAGTTCTTCGAGGTCGACTGCCACCAGATTGTTCTGGCGGCCCTTGAAGCGCTGGTACGCGGGGGAAATATTGATCACGCAACCCTTGCCGCAGCGCAACAGCGCTACGCGGCGGACGCAGCCTCGGCAGCGCCCTGGGACCGCTGACGCGGTGCGCCCGAGGTAAGGCGCGCCGCGACGGCGCCTCCCCCCGTCTCGCGCAGCGAATCGGCCTCCTCGGGCGAAGGGGCGGCAAAACTTTGCCGAAGCAGATGCGCTTCGATAAAGCCTTGCGGTTTTTCGATGGATACGGGCTTCGCATACACCGCTACGCCAGCGATTGCGCCCGAGCGAAGTCCGCTGGGCGCACGTGCGGTTCCCGCCAGTGCAACGATCTGCACGGCGTCAAATTCATGATGGCCGCGAAGCGTCTGCGTAAACGCCAGACCATCAAACCGCGGCAATTCCATGTCCATGATCACGATGTCCGGCCGCCGCCGTTCAATCAACAGCAGTGCCTCCAACCCATCGGCTGCACTGAGCACCTGAAGCGGCCAGCCCTACGCTCGCGGCGCTGCCGCATACGACTCAGCGCCGTCGCCCCCCTGCTCCATCACCAGCACGCATAGCGCGGAGGGCTCGGGACGATGGCTTCCCACCATGGCGCCGCGCTGCCGTTGAATTGACTCAACCGAGTCGACACCGATCCGCCGATGCCCCCCGCGAGTCCTCCAGGCCTTCAGTTAGCCGCGCTCCACCATGACCTGGACGGTGGTGCTGGACACGCCGAGACGCCTTGCCGCTTCCGATGTGGTGCAGACCGGATGAGGGGTTGAGGCGAATTCGGGCGTGTTCGTGCCATTTCCTCACGATTCGGTCAAATACCCAGATGAGCGAGTTGGCGCCGGAATCACGCTTCAGGCAATGGCTTTCCCTTGGACGGTCCGCTCCACGCGACAGACGGTTCAATCATTGACCGGGCTCAAGACCGCGCGCCAGACTCCGATACCTCTAGTACGGCCAGGAAAGCCCCTGGACGCCACGGGTCGAAAGCCTGCGGAAGCGCCTCAAGTCGGTCGGTTTACCACCGATACCAGTCTTAGGTCGGAAAACGTTACTGGAGCAAAAACATGCGAATGAACAAGCGCGGGCTGGGTGAGTACGGGGCGGTCAAGGTCCAGGCGGATGTCGCCAGCTCAGACCGGGTAGGCCTCATCAAGATGATGTTCGACGCACTGATCGACAGTCTGGTGTTGGCTGAAGCCCAGATTGCGCGCAATGATATCAACGGCAAGTGGGAGAGCATCTCTCGCGCCAGCCGCATCGTTTTGGGTCTGCAGGCTTCGCTAGATCACGAACAAGGTGGCGAACTTGCCTCCAACCTCGACGAACTGTATGCCTACGTGTCGCGTCGCCTGATTCACGCAAACGCCAACAATGATCCCGCCATCGTCGCGGAAATCCGCGGTTTGATGGGCGAAATTCGCCAGGCCTGGGCTACCATTCAGCCGCCGGTGGATGCTTCGGTTTCGCGGATGGCTGCGTAAACGCAGATCGGGCAAACCCCGACTGCAGACAACACGGGCCCCAAGCGGGCCCGTTTCGTTTTTATGCGTTGCTGCGCTGCTGCTGAATATACCGACTGATTGCAAGTTCCTCGAAGGCACGCTGTTCGGCCTTCTCCGCAGCCTCGCTCGCTTTAAGATCTTCGCGCTCAATCAGCGCTTCGTACTTGTTCTGCTCCTGCTCGGTCCGCTGCAGGTCACGCAACGCGGCGGCATGCACTGCACGGGCAGCATTCAGATCTTGTACGGTGCGGTCCATCAGGGCGCCGATCTGCACCAAAAAGTTTCGGTAAGAAACCGTTTGAGAAATTCCGTGAGCCCTGTTCTGCCCATCGAGCAGTCGCCGTGTGTAATCCGCATGCAGTTCCTGAAGGCGCTGCATCTGAGCCTCTAGCTGGGTGACTCGGGTAGCTGCCCGAAGGCAACCCTGCCTGGAAAGCTCGACAGCCTTGGAACTTCGATCGAGCAAAATTTCCCAGCAATTACGCCGATCCATATCAGCCTCCCATCACTCTGAGCAAACCGTTTTCCGCAGAAGGGTAATCGGCACGTTCATGCATATCTTGACGAAGGAACTGCTCAAGCTGCGGTCGCATGCGAATGGCCTCATCGAGCTCAGGATTGGTTCCCGGCTGATAGGCACCCACCTGAATCAGGTCTGCGTTTTGCTGATAGAGCGTCCATAGCCGACGGAACCGGTTAGCGATTCGAAGCTGCTCAGGGGGCAGGATGTTCTGCGCCACCCGGGAAACCGAGCCAGTCAGATCGATTGCCGGGTAGTGCGCTGCGTCGGCAAGCGCTCTCGAAAGCATCACCTGACCATCGAGTGACGCCCGAGCAACATCAACAATCGGGTCAGACCGATCATCACCCTCGGCAAGCACCGTGTAGATTGCTGTGATCGATCCGTGCCCGCCACGCCCCACGCCCGCCCGCTCGATCAGGTTCGGCAGCAGGCTGAAGACCGAGGGCGGATAGCCTTTGGACGCAGGGGGCTCACCAATGGCAAGTCCAATTTCGCGCTGTGCATGCGCAATGCGCGTGAGACTGTCGAGCAGCAGCAGCACGTGTCGGCCCGCATCCCGGTGATACTCAGCAATCACATGCGCAAGATGCGCAGCCTTCAACCGCTGCACCGCAGACACATTGGCCGGGGCAGCCACCACCACCGATCGCGCAAGCCCTTCTTCGCCGAGCGATTCGGTAATAAATTCCTGGACCTCGCGGCCGCGCTCCCCAATGAGCCCGATCACCACGATATCCGCGTTGGTAAAGCGCGTCATCATGCCCAGCAAGACGCTCTTGCCCACACCCGATCCGGCAATCAATCCAATACGCTGACCACGCCCCATGGTAAGCAGGCCGTTCACCGCGCGAACCCCGGTATCGATGACGTCGCGGATCGGTCCGCGCTCCATTGGATTGAGCGGCATGCCCTGCAGGCCAACGGGATCCCGACAATCAGGCGCAGGTTTGCCGTCCAGCGGCCGCCCCAGCCCGTCAATGACTCGGCCCAGCAGCGCATCGCCAAGCATGACCGTGGAGGCACTTCCTGCAAGTCGGACGGCTGCGCCTGGTGCAACACCGGCGGCATCATGAAAGGGCATCAGGTAGAGCGTGTCGTTGTGGAATCCGACCACCTCGGCCTCGATCTGCCGGCCATTCGCCGCATCCACCACACACTGCGAGCCCACGGGCGCCATGATCCCGCGTGCCTCCAGCGTCAGCCCGACCACACGCGCAAGCGTGCCGCGACGCTGAATCCCGGGTGCATGGACGTGATCAATTACCAGGTCAACTTCCTTGTTGAAGTCAGCCAACATCGGAAATATCCTCGGCAGGCCCCGCATGCATTCGTAGCGACGTCATTCTCGAAAATCCGCGTGCAGGCGTCTCACCAAGTAGTCGCGCCGCCATCTGATGCAGACGATGCTCGATGAGATCTTCAATAATGCTTTCCCCAGCGGTGACGCGCACACTGCCAATGGACAGCGACGGGTCAGCACGCACGACCAGGGCATCGAATGCCGCCGGCGCGCAGCGCGTCCAGCGCTCGACATCTTCAGGGTTGAGTGAAACCACCAGATCGTTGCCCGAACTGCGATCGACCTCAACCATCGCATGCTCCACCAGTCTGTTGATGGCGTCGCCCGACAGACTCAGCTCACCACGAACCAGCTGCTCGGCAAGGTGTAGGGCCAGTTTCTTCATGGGCGCAAACAGCCGGTGTGAATCCGATCCGGCAAGCTTGACCGATGCAAGCAATTCATTCAGGTCACGCAGGCGCTCGGAAAATTCAGCCTCAAACTGCTGGCGGGCCTCTTCGCGCCCGCGCGCAACGCCCTCCTCTAGCCCGCGCTCCATGCCTTCGCGAAGCCCTTGGGCAAGTCCCTGCTCAATGCCTTGTTTCAGGGCTTCCTGGCGTGCAGCGTCCAGCGCCCCTAGGTAAGCCTCTTCGCTGATTCCCGCAAGCGCGGGCTCGTCATCGGTCGCCGCTGGCGTTTCAAGCGCGGCGCTGTCATCCTTAGGCAGCTCATCGGCGATATCAGGCGCCGTCGCCCCCTGCTCGTCCAGATCTGCCGGGTCTCGAATCGCGTCAGTGTCTGTGGAGTAAGCGTCCTCGTCCCCCAACGGTCCGCGAGCGAGGCCGTCACCTTCAAGGTCCGAGCGCTCATCGTCATCGACAAATTCGGACTCGTCGTCAGAGGTATCGTCTTCATCGTCTGCAAGTTCGCCGACATAGCGAAGCCCGTCACTTAACTCAAACCGCAGCGTCTCTATCGCGGGTTCGCCAGTGATCCATTCAATGGGCAAGGCCTCGAACCGTGACGCGAGGGCAGCTGACCCCGGACTGTTGTCTTCACGGATACCCTCTGCACCCGGGCCATCGTCAGCGGTAAGCTCATCAGAATCGAGGGTAAGCTCTTGCGCCCGCTCGCCCACGAGCAGGCTGGGCTCCCAGGCCTCTTCAAGCGATCGCTTCGGATCAACCGCCGCTGGGCGGAACTCGAGCGGATCAACCGGTTTACGAGGGCGCGGCATCAGACGAAGTCGTCACCGCGACCCGCAAGCACCAGCTCACCCGCATCGGCCAGTTTGCGCGCAATACGCATGGCTGATTTCTGCGCCTCTTCGACATCGGATATCCGCAGGGGCCCTTTGGCCTCCATGTCGTCGATGAACATGACGCGTGCCCGAGCCGACATATTGTCGAAGAACTTCTGCTTGACTGCTTCATCTGCACCCTTCAGCGCCGTCATGAGCAGATCGGGTTCGATGTTACGCATCAGCGTCTGAATGCTGCGGTTATCCACGTTGATCAGATTATCGAAGGTGAACATGTTGTCCTGGATCCGCTGTGCGATATCGGGATCCATTTCAACGAGACCGCTCATCAGCTTCGACTCTATGTCAACCTTCACAAAGTTCATGATCTTGGCGGCTGTCTTCACACCGCCAAAACTCGAGCTCTTCGCAGACGAGTTGTTTGAGAACTGCGTCTTCATGATCTGCTCAAGTTCTTTCATCGCAGCGGGCTGAACCGTTTCCAGGGCACCGATCCGCTGCATGATCTCCGGACGCGACTCGCCCGGCAGGAAGTTCAGCACGTCTGCTGCAACCTCGTATTCGAGCACCGACAGGATGATGGCGATGACCTGAGGATGCTCAAGCCGAATCATTTCAGCGATCGATCGTGCATCCATCCAGCGCAAAATCTCGAGGCCACGGCTGGCTGATCCCGGCATGATGCGGCCCAACACCGAGGCGGCCTTGTCTTCACCCAGCGCCTTGCGCAACACGTTTTCCACGTAGTCGATCGAGCCCAGGCCCAGCGTCGTCTGGCGTCGGATGGTGGCGATGAAATCATCCAGTACAAGATTCACCGCCTCTTGCGACAGGTCGACCACCGCAACCATTGCAGCACCAAGCGCCTGGACTTCCTTAGGATCCAAATACTTGATGATGTCCGCAGCCTGCTGCTCACCAAGCAATAACAGCAACACCGCGGCCCGTTCGGTGTTGGACAGCGAATCGACCTCTTCACGCGCCTTAGCTGCCAGTGCTCCGCTGAGGGTTTCGTCGGGCGCCGGCGCCGCCGCTGGCTTTTCAGCTTCTTTACCCGCAGCCGCCTTCGGATCCTTGGCGTCTTTGCCGCCTTTGGCCGCGCCCTTGGCGTCTTTCGCCTTAGGATCTTTCTCGGCGGCCTTGTCGTCTTTGCCGCCCTTTGCAGCGGCTTTTCCCTTGTCCTCAGCCATGTCGCATCACCTTGCAGTGCGCAGCAGTCTCATTGCTTACTGCTTGATCATGTTTTTCAGTACGCTCGCCACGCGCTTGGAGTCTTCCGACACCAGCATCCGGATGACGGCAACCTTGTCATCATAAGTATTCGCGGTGTCGAGCATATCAACAGAGATGGCCGATTTCTTGGGTTTCAGGCGCGCCTTGATTTGCTCGAGCGTCTCGCCCTCACCGATTTCGATCATGCCCTCTTCGAGCGACTCGTCGTCTTCGGACTTGTCGCCATCCTTGCCATCCTCCTTCTTGTCGCCTTTATCGCCGTCGGCGCCCGCTGTACCTGCCCCCGAAGCCGCAGCGGCCGTTATCGCTGCAATCGCCGCAGCATCCAGGGGCTTGCCATCTGGCCCGAGGACCGGCTTACCGTCCGGACCAATCAACATCCCAGCCAGCTTGGGATCAGGCACGGCAACCGGCGTTGGCAGGAACGCACGCATGACCGGGCGAACGATAAACAGCAAAATCATCACGAACACAAGCGCTGCGACACTGCTCTTGATCGCGCCGATCAGGGTCTCGCTTTCATACCAGGCAACCGGGGGACCTGCGGCAGCCATCTGTTCAAACTTTGCGGTAACCAGCGTCACGACGTCACCGCGCTTATCGTCAAACCCGATCGTGCCGCGGACGAGCTCGGTCAGGCGATCAATTTCATTGGCCGAGAAACGTGCAGGTTTACCGCCCTGCGCCCCATCCTGCGCCGACGGATCATGAATCACCACCGCCACCGACATCCGTTCAATGGTACCCGTGGGATTCTTGATGTGCCGCACGGTACGGTCGAGCTCAAAGTTGCGCGTGCTGCGTTTGCTGAGTGACCCCGCGGTTGCCACTGGCTCTGGCGTGGCCGACGCATTCGGGCTGAAGCGGGCATCAGGCGGCGGTTGATTCGATAAAGACCCCGGAATCCCCTGCGCATCCGGTCTTGCAGTGCGCTCTTCAGCGAGCACCTCCGAACGGGTCTTGGGGCCTTCCCTGCGCGAGTCAAAATCCTCAAATGTCACTTCCTGCTGAGTGAAGTCCAACCGAATATCAACCTGGGCCTTCACGTTGTGCTCGCCCACGATAGGCCCAAGGATCTGGGTAATCCGCGTGCGGTATTCGCGCTCAACCTGACGCTTGTGCTGAAGCTGGGCGTTCGTAAGCCCCATCGCCGCTTCGCTGGGTGCGTCGCTCAGCAGATTTCCATCGTCATCGACCACCGATACATTTTCTGCGGGCAGATAGGGAACGCTTGACGAGATGAGTTGAACGATTGCCTTGACCTGCGCGGGCGACACCATCCGGCCCTGATGCGGCGTTACGACCACCGAAGCTTTCGGCGCAATACGCTCGCGAATGAACGGACTTTGACGCGGCATCGCAAGATGCACGCGCGCGGCTTTGATCGTTGAAATGGTCATGACGCTGCGAGCAAGCTCCTGCTCGATCGCAGCGTTGAATCGCACCTGCTCCATGAACTGGCTGGTGGTCATCGCCGACTGACCCTTCAGCGAATCGAGCCCCCCCGCGACAGCCCCCTTGGGCAGTCCCTGCGAAGCCAGCAGCATTCTGGCTTCGTGGTAACGCGCCGGCGGAACAATCAGGTTACCGTTTTCGGGATCAACCTTGGCCTCGAAGCGGCCTGCCTTCAGTGCTTCAAGGGCAGCCTGGCGGTCGGTCTCATTGACACCGGGCAGAAGCACGCGCCAATGAGGCGACGGGGTTTGGATCCAGAGAAACATGGCCCCGAAAAGCATCAGTACCAGGACGGCAAGAATGATTGGCATCGACTTCTTGACGGCTGGCTGCTTGAAGAGATCGCCCATGCCGGAGAAGGCGCCTGCAGGGAAAAAGCCGGGCAACTTGGATAACGCCGAGGATATTGCGCCGCCGGGCCCACCTGCAGGGACCCCGGTCAGGACGGGCGCGCTGGCTCCGGGCCGGGGAACAGGTAAGCCCCCTTCTGCCGAAGGTGCCGGAGCATCATTGGGACGGGCAGTTGCGGGTCCGGGAGCGGTCATCGTAGCCATGGCTTAACTCTTTCTATTGTCGCGCGTCAGACCGGCATGTTCAGGATATCCTCGTACGCCTTGAGGATCTTGTTTCGAACCTGCAGCGTCGCTTCAAACGCAAGCGACGCCTTTTGCATTCCCAGCACAACTTCTGCCAGCGGAATTTCCGCACCGCGCTCATAAGCTTCCGCTGTGGCGCGTGCATTCAGTTGCGTCTCGTTCACCGAGGCGATCGCGTTTTTTACCGCATCGCCAAAGCCGGTCTTCTCAACCCGCGGCTGTTGCGGGCCTGATGCAATCGCGGACGCGGTATCGGCCTGTGTACCGATCTGGGTTTGATACTTCCGTATCTGACTCAACATCGACTCGACGTTGGCCGCGTGTGCGCGCTCAATCATCACGCGGCTCCTTCACTTGCAATCGCCATCCCGCCGTGCAAGGGCTCGCGCAAGCGGGCAAGCTTGTAACGCAAAGTTCTGGGGCTGATTCCGAGACGGGCTGCAGCCTCATTGCGGTTCGCCGATCCCCGAATGGCATTCATGATTGCCTGGTATTCGGTGGCGCGAACACTTGAATGCAGACCTTCCTCAGCATGCTGCGGCAGCGCGGCAGGCGGATGTCTGGCCTCTTCCGCGAAAGCGTTCGGATAGCTTGCGACCGGGTTGAACGACGGCCGCTCGAACGAGCCAAAGCCGCTGGCAGCCGTATGTCCCGCTGAATAGGGCATCGACATATCCGCTTCGTGGCGATGCGACGCTGCCACACCACTGTACGAAGTTAGGTCATCGAAAACTAGATGCTCAAGCTCAATCGTTCCGCCCGTGCGCAACACCAGCGCTCTCTGCATGACATTCTCGAGTTCGCGAACGTTGCCGGGCCACCGATAGGCCAGCAGCGCCTCGCCTGCGTCACGAGACAACATCGGCGGCTGTACGCCCTGCGAATGTTTCACCAGGAAAAGTGCTGCGAGCGGCAAGATGTCACCCGGCCTGTCGGCGAGCGGCGAAATCGTCAGTCGGAATGCGCTCACGCGGAAATAAAGATCTTCGCGAAACTCGCGCGTTGCGATGGCAGCCCGAAGGTCACGGTTGGTCGCTGCCACTAGGCGAAAGTCGAGCTTGACTGTGTGACTGCTGCCAAGGCGCGTCAGTTCGCGCTCCTGAAGCACTCGCAAAAGCTTGGACTGCAGCGCATAGGGCATTTCGCCAATTTCATCGAGAAACAGCGTGCCGCCATTTGCCTGTTCGAACAGGCCGGCTTTGCTCTGTGCCGCGCCGGTAAACGATCCCTTCTCATGCCCAAACAGAATGCTCTCGATGAGCGACTCCGGCAGCGTCGCGCAGTTCAGAGCAACGAACGGTGCCTTGTTACGGGGTGACGACTCGTGCAGCACGCGCGCCATCACCTCTTTACCAACCCCTGTTGGGCCTGCCACCAACACCGAAATATCTGAGCGCGCCACGCGCTGCGCCAGAGCTAGAAGCGTCTGACTGTTTGGAT
>Ga0194116_10004753_pt1 | contig 15338 bp, 10 predicted proteins | sample TA2MahsurfametaG_4_FD_148617 | JGI IMG/M metagenome (GOLD analysis project Ga0194116, IMG submission 148617) | Freshwater microbial communities from Lake Tanganyika, Tanzania - TA2015008 Mahale S9 surface | ecosystem: Environmental > Aquatic > Freshwater > Lake | place: Tanzania: Lake...
TAATTGCTGGACATGAAGCCATGATAAGTTTGTCCTTGACCACGCGATTGTGGAATATCTGAAATGGATATTTCTTCAGGCGCACCGCATTATTCTGCGCGTAATACAAATGGCTCAAATCCTCCTCCGGAACATTGCCATCCCTCATCTGCGACTCCGTTATTCCATTGGTCAGCGCATTCCATACATGATTTCCATAGCTCTCCGTCATAAGCACACCCGTGTGCCCCTCTCGGAATAGCCTTGTTTTCAAATGATTCACTCCAATTGGCGTCCATTTAAATAAATCTGTGTATTCCCCATAGATTTTCTGATATACAAATTCCACCACTGAATTGTCCTCAATTTCCTCAGTCACTTGTGTTAAATTATTATGGGCGACCACTTTTCCTCCACTACTCAGGGGTATATTGGCAATATTAATATTCGCCCCAGGGTCCGTTCCTCTGGGCAAGAAGTCCACAATTGTCACAATTTTCTTGTTCTGTTCACCGCCTAATTCACGAATACCCCCCACAAACAACTGCAGAGATTTATACTGAATAATTTTGCCCTCCAAATCTTTTCCCCTCGCCGGCAACTGGAATGGACTGACCTTGTCTTCCTGATCCTTCTTCTCAAAGCGCACCAGAAATTCCGCCCGCCTGAAGTCGGGATATGTCCATTTCATATATTCATGCCAGCGCCCTCCATGGTCCGGATATGATGCCTCATTGGGCAAGAATAGTAGCCCATTCGCCACAAAATCCTGGATCTTTATTTTATCGAACAGCTCACCCAAATTGTCCTCAAATATAGGTCCATTGCCGAACAAATATTTCGCCCCAATAATTTTCGTAACTTCGTCCTTCAGTTCCGCATTCACATATTTACTCGTCTGGATGCCTTCCCGGAAAAATTGCATCAAATAATCATAGCGGTTTTTCTCCCTTGCGGCTCCACCACCTGGATTGTGAAATTTGTTCTTACGAACATCATTTCCCTTATAGAATAGCATGTCCGTCATATAAAAAACATTATTCATCTGATTATGATAGCCCACTGCAAGTGTATTATAGAAACCATCAACCTTCTTCCCTGTGTTGATGAATTTACCGTCTTCCGTTATCATAAATATATTGCCGTCTATGCCACCACTAAAATGCTCAGATATGAATAAATAGCGCCTCTCACCATCCACATTATAGCAAACACCATAATTTTCGCGAACATAGGATATATTCCCCTTCTTGTGAAAATTTCGCCGCAATATTTCCACTGGCTCCACAAATGTGAGTTTGTCCGTTTTCACCAATTTCCTGAATAATTTATCCAGATTCGCCTGGTCATCCACAGTTAGCACGAAGTTCGATTGCTGGAGCTCTTCAAATAACCACCTCATATATTTACCAAAATAATCCATAAATTCCTGGTCTTCATGCTTCGGATCCAAAAGCTCAATTTCCAGGTAAAATTCGGGCAATGCTCCAATACATGCGCTATCGCGGAAGTTTTTGTCAGTCTCCACCTTTTTTTCTTCTATCAGATTGGTGGTAAACTCCCAATTTGGCTCCTTGAATTTGTATATGTTCAATATTTGATACACCTTTTTCCCCGACAAATCGACATCTTCTTTCGTCGCCTTGTCTTCCACAATTTGAACATCAATCCCGAATTTACTTATTGGTTTCGAATCAACTACAACTTCTTCAATTCCAGAATTCTCTGGCATAGTGCCAAATTGCCAATAACGTTTGACCTCATTTTTCCCAACAATGCGGGTCATTTTCTTCGACTTTTCACTCTCCTGGTTCCAAATATTCAGCATTGTAATCATCTCATAGGGCACATTACGCCCGCCATTTTTCTCATTGAATATAAAACGCTCCAATATTTTTGTGTATAAACTGCGGGATAATCCATATATTTTTCGATCAAAAGCGATCCTTACCCGCTGTTTATCACCCAATTTCTTGAAAACAGATAAGAATTCTGAATTATTTATTTCCATTATTATAATATTAAAAGACTTAAATTTTAAGTCTTTAAAAATTCATTTTTTCATTTTTTCCTTTTAAGCCGTTGTTGTCTCGAAAATTTTAGAAGTGACTAAATATGGATCACAATTGCTCGCTGGTCGTCTGTCTTCGAAATATCCCCGACCATCATCCACTGTTTTGTTTCCAATGCGAACACTGCAGCCCCGATTGGCTTTCCCATAGGTAAACTTCTTATATGACGATGTTTCGTGCAATCCCGTCATTCGCTGGTCATTGTCCGCCCCGTAGACTTTCATATGGGCGTCATGGTTGTCCTCCAATTTTTTAATCGCCTCATATATATACTCGATGCCCTTTTTCTCTTCACTCCCTTCTCGCATTTCATTTGTGCTGTAATTGCAATGGCAACCACTACCATTAATTCCCTGAAGTGGTTTGGGGTGATACTCAATATATACTCCGAAATCCTCCGTTATTCTCTCCAATAAATACCTCGCCATCCAAAGATGATCACCAGCTTCTATCCCCACTGCGGGTCCAATTTGGAATTCCCACTGACCAGGGGCTACTTCGGCGTTAATCCCACTTATTTTGAGCCCTGCGTGCAAACAGGCGTCCAAATGTGCATCCGCTATTTTTCGCCCGAATGCATTGCGACTGCCAACACTGCAATAATATTGCCCTTGAACTATGGGCTTTTCATATTCTCCATAGGGCTTTCCAGTGGCTCGACTCATTAAAAAATATTCCTGCTCAAGCCCATACCATGGCTCTAATTCCAATTTTTTATCAAATATGCGCTTCGCTCCAAATCTATGATTTGTTGGGTGTGGCTGTCCATTGGGTAAATATGTATCACAAAAAACAATCACATTTGCACCTTTCCTAAAAGGACATTTATATACTGAATGGGGTTTTATAATCACTTCACTATCACTACCTGATGCCTGACCAGTTGAACTACCATCATAGTTCCAATCAGGGAAATCTGATAGGAGTGCTTCCTTAGATTCTTTTACAGTCAGAACCATTACTTTACTTCGCAATTCCATATTTCCTCCAATCCATACATAATCTGCTAAAATTTTGCTCATATAATAAAATCGAAAAAAATATGGCTATTTAGCCAAAATCTCTTCGCGTAACTCTTCAATTGTCTTATTCAACATTTTTCCAGTTTTTTCAGATTTTTTTTGGATTGGAATATCACGTTCAATTGCCAAATCTTGGATTTCTTTTAAGGTAATCTTTTTTGGAATAAAGATTTTGCGGGGCTCTTCCTTGGGTTCTTCCTTGGGTTCTTCCTGGGGGTTTTCTAGTTCTTCTGGTTCCTGTTTTTTAATAATTATTTCAGGCTCCTTAACAATTTCTTCTTTCTTTTTGGATGCTTTCTTCTTATCTAAAACTTTCACTGGAGGTTCAGAAATAGGCGCAGTATCCATTTCTTGTTTTTCCTCTTCCACAATTGGAACAGAAATTTCAACATCATCTGGCAGATCTATCGAGAAATCAAAAAGACCACTCGCATTTCGCTTAACGACGGAATAGTATTTGTCTTCCAATCGGAGCAGAAAACAAGAAATATTTTTGTCTAAATATTCCTCGTTCTTCTCCGTTTTTCTCCACATTAATGGAACAAATCCTTTACGGCTTATTTCCATATTCCTGCCAAATGTTTCCTGCTTTGTTTTGGATATTTCATAAACTGTTAGCGAGAAGTAGTCAATAATTACTTGCTTAAGTTTCTCATCATTATCCAAATCATCGGCATTGATGAATTTTTCACGAATTTCTTTCCTTAATCGGGCATAGCCCATGTCTTTATACAATGAGTTCTGCTCCATATCATAACCAATTTGGCGGTGAAGATCACTGCAGAAAGTGAGCTTTGTTTTTAAATCGAAAAAGCGGTATTCTGGCATTATTGAATTGAGAATTGCACTTGTGAAAGTATTTTTTGGAACTAATTTTTCGGATATGTATTGGAGCTGGAGAATTTCAGTCCCAAAACTCACCCATTCCGGTAAATCCATAAATCGTTTGCCAATCATGCTAAATTTTGCGTCCAAGATATACTTTCCGTATATGTGTCCAGATTCAAATTGTTTTTCGGGAATGCGAAATGCATACTCCTTTTCACGATGTTTAGAATCACGGTTCAAAAATTTATGTAATTTGTCTATTTCGATCATCGGATTATAGTTTGTTGTATAAGTGTTTTAGTTTTAAGTCGAAAAAGTTTCACTTTTTGGGGGGAAGCGCGCTTCCCCCCGTATTATAGCAAAATTATTTTATAAATAATTTTACATTATTAAATATCAATAAGTATTTTTGCCACAATCCGGCAATTTCGGGGCTGCAAGAGCATGGGGGGGTAACGAATCGCACGCGATTCGTTAGTGTAAGGGGGGAACGGCAGTTCCCCCCCCCCTATTCTTCAACATCATCTTCCTTGTCATCTTCATCCTCTGACAAATTAATACTATCTTCCACATTCCCGGTTTCGGTATCTTCCTTCTTCCCAATCGTCTTCTTCGGCTTTGCCCTCGTCTTCTTCTTTGTAGCCTGAGTCAGCGTTGTTTTCGCGCTCTTATTCGTAATACTATTCTTCATAATATCTCGAAATTTCTTCAAAATCTTCGCCTTGTTCCCCAAATATTTCTTCTTATATCGCTTCAAAATAATTCTATAACCAGAATCATCCCTCTTCTCATTCAAAAACTCCCGCTCCATAAATTCCTGCTCATCTGTATTATCATCTCTATATTCATCAAAAATTTCGCTCTGGACTCCATCATTCGTGAAAATCTCAAAATTAATGTTTTTCTCCAAATCATCTATATTCAAAAATCCACTCCCACTAGTTTCCTCTTTCTCGAGCAACTCCATTTTATTCTTTTCTTCATTCATCTTTTCCTCTGTTTTTATAATATCTTTCGTATTATCCTTTGAAAAATTCACCAATAGTTTAAGCTTATGAATAGTAGAATTATCAATATTATTCATATTGATAAAATATCCATTCTTATTCTTCGTATATTTCGTATTCCCCTCTTTCAAAATATTCATAATCTGCATTTTCTGATTATTGGACATTTTCTTCTCAATATAATCTCGGAGTAACTCAAGCTCCATCATTTTCCTGTTTTCCATATTATCAACCTCATCTTCTTCTATTTCTTCTTGAGAGTCCAATTTAACCACAAATTTGTCCATTTTTCCTATACTATCTCAAATTCTTTAAACTAAGCGACTAGTCTTCATCTTCCTCTTCTTCCTCCTCTTCTTCTTCATCTCCTTCTTCTTCCTCCAATGGATCCTCATTTTCCTCCAGTTCACCTATATTTTCATTATTATTTCCTAATTCATCTTCATCTTCTTCTTCATCTTCTTCATCATCCTCTAATTCCGCATCATCCTCCAATTCTTCATTAATATCACTATTGTTCTCATCTTCATCTTCTTCTTCGCTATCTTCCTCTTCTTCTTCACTATCCTCATCCTCATCCACTTTTTCCAATGTATCATCATTTGGCTCTTCCCTTTCTTCCACTGGCTCATTCTTGTAAAATATAGAAGCATCTACTACTTTATTCGCCGTATTCTGCGTATTTTTCTCCCCCTTTCGCGCAGTAATCTTCATCTTATTTGCACCACCTGTGCTCAATCTAGCATAAACACTTATCTTCTTACTATTCAACTCAAAAGTCTTTCCAATAATAAGTAACTCAATTTCATCCCCAATCTTAATATCCTTAAATGCATCCTTATTGCTGTGAATTTCCTTCGGAACAATAATCATCAATGGTCCCAACTCCGCCAGCAACCCCAATTTATTCATTTTTATAATCGGTGCCTTTACAACACTATTCACCGGAATATTGCATATTTTCACACCAATTTTCACGTCATAAATAATATTCCCATTGAATTGATTATTATTTAAATTTCCCATACTTCTCTCTAAAACAATTGTCGTTCCTGGAACAACATATCCCTCGCGAATGCACCGCCCCTCCACATTATTCTTCACTATTTTTTCAATGTATTTTGCAAAATCAACGTCCAAAAATCGCGGATTTAGAGATACCCGGCGATTAATCTGTGTATGAAAATAAATATCATTCAGTGTAAGATAGCTCATGATTTATTTATATTATTAATATCTAATATTTTTAAATTCAATTTTTCCTTTTTACTTGAACTTCTTTTTCATGTCTTCTATGGCGTTTGAAAACCACCGTTTTCCTCCAATCCTTTCCAATTCATAGCGCCGCAATTCAAACTCTAAAATAAAACATAGCCCTACTTTCGACTTTTTCACATTTTCACCCCATTTTATTTTCAGCTTACTGGCGACTTCGTCCAATTCTCCAATTGCATGATGTGTGCATTCCTTCCCCTTCACTTCTGCCCTCTTACTTTTCTCCATTTTCAGTGTAAACGCCCCAGTGTCTCGAGTGCTGTCGAAAATCTTAAACACATAAGGACCACTTTTCAGTGTCATAAATCCATAAATAATATTAAAATTGTCCACTCTATTCCGCGCCTCTTTTGTCAATTTGATCTTCATGTTCAACTTTATCCTCTCTCTTATATCACTCGGGCACTCCATTATTAGCTTCGTGTCCGAATTATAGCAAAAGAATTTCATAACTGTTTTACCATCATTCTTCATATCCGTGAAAATATAATAAAATCCAATCACTTTATCCTCTGCGTCAGATTTGCCCACTTCCAAATCCCTGTATTTGTAAATCAACAGTGGCGCAAAATAGCGGAATAACATGACGTAATAAGGAGACGACATTTTCCCCCGAGTTGCGTAATAGTCAATAATAATCTTCTTTAGCAAATTGGACTTATCCTTATCATTCAATTTATCCACCAGCATCGTCAGAATAATATACATTTTATCTTTGGAATCCGACTCAAATGTTTTCTCCAATTTCTCCGCCTTTTGAATTATCGAATCGAAATTATTGGAATCTATTTCTTTGTTTTTCGCAGTTATATTATAATTATTCTCATTGAATGAATTATTGCTAATCAGATATTCCCCCGGTTTTTCCTGGAATGGGCGCATTCGATAGCGCAAAGGTGCCTCCAAATAATTAAATTCCAATGGCTGGAAAACATAGTAATTCCCCCGATAAATCAAATACCCTCTGCGGTCATACATATCATATATTGGCTCATTCACATTATCAATCATGTCTGAAATCGCTATATACATAAAAACCCTCTCCAAATTGTTCATTTTCCGTTCAATAACTCCAATAATATCGTTCAGTGTAAAAACATAGCCATATTTGAAAATCCCCTTAATTATACTTTTGCATTTCTGAATATCACTCTTCGCAAATCGCTCATTATAAGTATCTATGTTGATCTTGTATTTCACGCGAACATCGGGCTCCCAAACACAGCGATAATTGCAATCCCGGTAGTCGCATTCTCGGCTACCATTCACATCCCCCATACTTAGCTTTATTTTCCGCCCACTGCTGCTCACCATTTCCACCTGTTTTCCATCAAAATCGAAAATATTGCCGTTTTTGTTTAAGGCGCAATCCACCGCCGCTTGTTTCAAAATATACTCCACCATCTTGATTTTGCGGTCTTTAACCTCCGCCAAACGGTAAATTCTGGTATCGATCGTTTCGGTTTCTATATTCTTCTTCCCCGCGGAATCCGGTGGTTCAATTGCATACATAAATATTTCCACATTCTGTTCCTTCTTCGGCAAATCGGTGTGACTACAGAAGCGACTACTTCTCCCAATGATTTGGTCCAATCGCGACAAATTGAACCAGGGCTCCAATATGTGCACTTGGCGGATCCTCTTAAAATCCAAACCCTCACCAGTTGTTCGAGTGCCTATAATAACTTTCACCTCCTCGCCGTTCATATTATTGTCATTATTCACAATGTTCAATAGGTTTCCTGTTTCAATAACACTAATACGCGAGTCACCAGTCACCAAAATATACCGGACTTTCTTGAATTCGTGGAAGCCCGCATTTTTCGTGTCCTCGTGGATATCATTGAGTGCACCTTCGCCGCAAATTGCGCAAATTGGATTCCTCTTCTTGGAGTAGTCCAATAAAGGGCGCTCACCACTCCAGGGGTATCGTTCAAAGCCGTTTTGCTCCAACATCATCGCCAGGGGCAGAACACCTCCCCAAACGAACTCACTATAAATATAGCAAATGCCCTTTCCGTATCGAATATTGCGCAATATTTCGGCGAATTTTACACTATATTTGCGCAAATATCTCTCGTCCAAAAATCCAGTCTCTGTCTTCTTCCCAATGTCCATCTTCACATGGTTCATATAGCGGAATTGGAATGTTTTGCGCTTTCCTCGTTCACCCTGTTTTCCAACTCCCGTATCTATCACAAAAGTTCCATCGCCATTGTCCGTTTTCTGATAGGCAAAATCTATTTTCGGTAATGTGTAATTCCCAGCTTTATTGGGCAAAATAATATTACTCAGTGGGCGCAGCACTGAATTGGCGAATTTTTCGTCGGTGTCTTTTGGAACCACCGTATTCTTTGATTCTGCATTATCTTCGTCCACATTATTACTAATGTCCGTATTACTATCTTCAATAATATCCTCCATTTTAGACATTAATTTTGCGTAATATTGTTGCCACTGATAATCGCTCATTTTGCACATATTGAGTTTGAGGCTCTCCATTCTATTTTTCGCTGGGATCTCTTCTCCATAAATATCATACTTCAATTTTGGCGTTCTAACTGCCAATGGAGTGATTTTCATGGGGAATACCACCGGATTCTCTCCTCTCAAATAGCTTATGTATCCTTTGGAAATGGTCCGCAGTCTTTCTTCGCCCCCTGGCACAAAATTGTCTTCTGAATCGAATATTTCGTTCTTTTTTATGGGTTCTCTGCCATCATTCTCCAATAGCAAATTCAATATATAGATTATTTCCCCCGCATTATCATACATTGGCGTGGCACTCATTAAAACGAGCCGAATATTCATACCATATCGAATAACCGCCTGTAAAATGGGCGGAACTTTGCGCAGGACTTTCGCCATTTCACCGCTACCGGTATCATTCTTAATATTATGGATTTCATCAATGATCAGAATTCGGTTCGTAAATTTATTCTGGATTGCGCGCTTTTGGGCGTCCGTTAAAGTATTTAATTTCCCGTTCCAGCCAATATCAAGCATGATTTCATTGGCGAACTGTTCGTATCCATAGAATTTATAAACATTATTCACGGCACGGCTCGTTTCTTTGCGCTTCTGAGTAGGCGTAAGACCGCTGTATTGTTCAAAATCCAAACTATATGTATTCCCAGTACATTGAACAATATCATCGGGTTTCTCTTTTTTCAATTCTTTTTTAATATCATAAATTTGGTCACGAAAACTGGGCATAATTCGGCGGCTCAGTAAAACCGTTATTTTCCTCTTCTCATCGGAATGCATCCTCTTCATAATATCCTTGAAACCTTCGGCGATTTGGACAGCACTGCAAGTATTATGGGTCACCGTTGTATCCCCAAACAAGAACCGACAATTTCCGTCCAATGTGAACCCATAATAGTCCCCTTCTCCAACGCATTCCACGTGAAAAGGCTGCAATTGGTCACTTAAAACAAAATATACTTCCCAATGGGTGTCGTCCTTGTAATTTTTATGAACACCATTCAATGGGAAAAGTTTTCTAAATTGGGCAGCAAGTATATCCACTACTGGTTTCTCGGCATTTATACGCACGCCGAATTTACACACGATCTTTTCCAAGAATTCATCCTTTGTTTTAGGGTCAAATCCATCAATATCCTCCTCTTTAATCCATTGATCGAAAAATATTAGATTTTTCGCCTTATATGTTCTCAAATTTGCCTGTTTTTCCTTGGTCAATTTGAGATAATCTTTGACCGCAATTTCAATGACATTATCTAGGTCATTAATATCTTTTAAACATAATATATGCTCAGAATTTACAGTATATACTGCCCCTTTTTCGGGAATTATTTTATACATATTGTCGCGACCTCGCGCCAATGATAAAATTTTCCGCTGGCTATTGTCGTCTCCCATAAGATAATCACTCAATTCCAGATCTTGGACCATCTTATGCTCGCCATTATACATAATCACTGGAGTATCATAAGCTAAACATTTACCAATACCGGTTCCATGATAAATCAGGATACCATTATATGGAGTGTCAATACTAATATAATTTCGCAAAAATTCTTGTTGAGGTGCCAATTGAAAGAGGCGCGCATTACAGATTTCTTCTGTTGACCGCTGCTGCTTCGGAATTTTATTTTTATAGAATTCCTTTTTTATATATATTTTTTCGTAAAAATCTTTGTCATCAAAATCGGGGTAATACAAGAAATTTTTACCTGTTTTGACTTTATTTTCTTCTTCAATATTATCAGTATTCTTTTTTGGCATTAGAACTCTAATATTTCATAGATAATTATTTGGATTGGTTTTTACTAAAATAAAAAATTATTTTGGTAAACTATTTTCCAATCATGAAGATTTACTTAGGGATGAGTTTGTATGTTAGGTAAATAAGTATAGCAATAAAAATAAAAATACCTATTAGCAAAATTAATATTTTCCATTTTGGAAAAATTGTGAATTTACCGTTTTCTGTTTGCCAAGAAATATCATCCAATTTCTTATTTGTGATGTGAGGTGATGGATCATCCAAGTAAATTTTGCGCCTATATTGGCGCTCATAATTTTCCAACATTTCCTCTCGTGACATACTGGGCTTTCCATTTTCCACATTAACCATATTATGAATATCCATTACCCAGTATGCTAAACTCTTGCGACTGTCCAAATGTTCATCTATAGGATAATTTTTGATATTTTTGCTGTAATTTTTTCTACATAAAACACATGGAAGTAGGTGCTCCAATAGCCCAAAAAATGTTTTATATCTTTCTCTGTCTTTTGCATCTGGGCTGAACGGATAAGTAAAACTAACACTGTGCAATGAAAACCAGAATTTTGGTCCCCAAATATTTGGATCCATTCTATTTTATATAATAAAATATTTTCAGAATTGCCACCATGTATTTTTTCCGCTTTTACTTTCTAGTGATTTCTCAATATAAAATGGTTTTGCAGGTTCATAATCATTTTTTCGCAAATTCCACTGTATTTTGGGATCTATAGATTTATCAGTTTTATGATCATAGCTAATAACACCTTCTGTATTCCAATTTTTTCCAAAATTAGCTATAAAGTAACGCTCATATTCATTTGGAATAGCTATTTCCATTGCTCCAAATTTTGTTTTTTTAAGAGGGACCAATTCTTTTTCTAAATAACTCTCATACTTAAATGTATCTCTAGCTCTTTTTAATGCACATTTATAAACGATTTGACCATCTTCTGATTCTGGAACCATGAAAAAAATGTCGACAAATGGGTATGTTCCGGATTTATACTTTATTTTATTGACTAAACCGGACTTTAAGTCTAAATAAATATCATTTTCTTGATCAATTACTTTTTTTAGTCTATCCTTATCTTTATATAAAACACACAAATCGAGGTCATCGTCCCATTTTATAATTCCTTTGCATCGAATTGCACCTAAAAATGTTCCACTTGACGCCCAATAAGGTATATCATTTTTTTCAAGTATTTTAACAACCCGATGTAAAAGTTTATATAAATTGTAGGAATCGTCTTCGCTTAAAATATAATCTTCCATAATTTATTTTCTAGAAAAAATATATATGAAAATATTTAATTCTTTTATAATAATTCTTATTGGAGTATTTTTTTCATTTATAATATTCCCAAAATTTATCCAAGAACACTTTTCTGAAACAATAAAATTACCTTATCCAACATATATAATAAACTTGGAAGAAACAGAAGAGGGTAAAAGGCGCCTTCCAATTATTCAGGGAATATTCCCGAAAGCGAAACGTTTTCCGGCAACATATGGTAAAAATTTTGATTTTAAACCCTATTATGACTCCGTTTTAACAAAATCATGGGATCATGGAAAATGGAAAACCGGAAAATCTAATATGATTGAACTATCCGACGGAGAAAAAGGTATAATCATGTCACATTACAATCTTTGGACAAAAATTGCTAAGGAAAAAGAGCCGCATATTATTTTTGAAGATGATGCCGTTGGGGTTAACTCTAATACACAAATAGTTTTGGATGAAGTCCTTGAGACACTACCTAAAGATTATGATATTTATTTACTGGGATTTATTGATTTAGAACCCATAAATGTGTCAAGTCTTCACGCGAAAGTAAAAGAATTTGTCCTTCTTCATTCATATATTATTACTCCAAAGGGTGCTCAAAAATTGCTTGAGCAATTGCCAATTAATATGCCAGTGGATACTTGGCTATCCTCTATTTCCGACAAAATAAATATTTACCGCCACAATTTTGGAAATACAGGCAAAAAAAATAAATTTTACGGGAGATTAATAACGCAGAAGAGGAATGAAAAACAAATTGTGAATACAAATATTATCTAATAAATTATTATATATTATAAATGTTATCTTATAAATCTGTAATTGTTATTTGCCTATTATGTATTACAGCGATTTTCTTATATTTAATTCCTGGTTCTAATTTGAAAGAGAGTTTTACTCCAATGAGTTGCAAAATTTATTTTATTAATTTGGACGAAAATAGGGATCGTTGGGATAATTTGTCAGCTGAACTCCGGGCAAAAATTACTAGATTCCCCGCGATTAATGGTAAGAAATTGGACAAAGACCAGCTAATCAAGGATGGTCTTATTGCAGAAGAAAATAACTTGCGCATGGGGCAAATGGGATGTGCTCTTTCGCACATAACACTTTTGAAACGCATTGCGCAACAGGACGAGCCCTATGGACTCATATTGGAGGATGATGTAACAATCCCAGCTGATTTTGATATTGAAAAGATAAAACTGCCAGAGGATTTTGATATCTGTTTTCTAGGAGGGTGTAATATCAAAGGGGAAAAAGTTGGTGAAAATTGGATTCGCCCGACTTCTAAGAATGGGGCATTTAATTTATGCTGGCACGCCGTCTTAGTGAATAAAAAAAATGTGCAGAAAGTTATTGACTTGCTGACGCCATTAAGGCGACCTATTGACAGCCAGATCCGCGCAGAATACGATAATTTAAAGGTTTTCTACCATTATCCGAATTTAATTAGCCAGAATAAATCTCTGCGGTCAACCAGGAGGGATATAGATGGACTGCCTCAATCGAAATATTGGCAGAAACATCATTTGGATGTTACGCTTGAGCGAAGCCACTAGCCCCTTTTTGAAAGGGGCTAACACTAATGAATCACTTGTGATTCATTACCCCCAAACACCAGACCAAAAGAGATAGATAATTTACAAAAAAATCCTAACTATTTCCTCATTTCATTTTCTACTTCTTTCGCAAGTTTTTTCAAATAAGTCTTATTTTGATTAAAAGCTAAATCTACATCAAATTCTATTTTTTGTTTCGTATCTTCATATCCCATATAATCAAATTCATAGATACGCGTTGGCAAATTTTCGTGTTTTATTTTATTATGTAAAATATTATTTGCAGAATATTCTTTGGGTTTGTGCATTTTCATAACCAAATCATACCTTTTAACTAATTTCAGGATACTATTCCGCGGTAATAGGATTTCATTTTCTTTTATATTTATTTCATTTTTACCAAAATCTTCTTCATATTGTGGGAAAATATCCAAATATAAAAACTTATTTCCTTTCGGAATATTTATTTTCATGAGTAAAAAATATTTCTTTCCAAATAATTTAAATAAATCATCACAAGTTGTTTGAAGTTTATTTATATATTTTTTATTTCCACTGGAGGAACTAAATGTCCATTTTGGAATTGCAAATTCATAAATTGCTATATATGGGTCTAAACTTGTTGATAAAAATGTTGAAAACATAAATTCTTTTCCAATATTGCTGCGTTCCAATTCATAAACCATATTTTTCAAATTAGGCTCAATTGGATAACGATTGCAAATATGTAAGCCACGATAGGTTACTATCTTTTTATTATATTTTGGCATAATCCTGAATAAATTATCTAATTCATTTATACAAAATACCAATTCGAATTTATATTTCAAAATATTTTCAAAAACTTGTGATTTTTCACTGTTATGCCCATATAATAAATCTTTTAATGATATATCTTTTCCTAGTAAAAAAATATTTATATCATAATCCTTAATATATTTTCTTATAACTTTGCAATGGACATCTGTTATTTTATTTGCATAAAATTTATAGAAAAATTTTATGATTGCAAGCATTTCTTTTTCTAATTTTTCATTGTAAAATTCAGAAGCATTCATATAATAGTATAGAAATATTTAACTTGACACAAAACAATAATACTTGTCCGGATAATGTGAATAACCATTGAAAACAAAACTAGCAGTGTGCGTATAAGCACCCATATTTTGCCATTCAAGCCAATCACCTTCGCCACAATATTGTAGAAGTGTATTCTCCGCTTTACATATTTGATCCAAACCATCGCAAGTCGGACCAAATATGTTTGTATGGAATGATTTTTCGGGATTACTTTTATCAAAAAATATTTTGGATGGTTGTGGACATGCGTGATCATAAATAACATTGTTGAAAGTTCCATAAACACCGTCATCGACATAGAGTGACTGTGGGTCGTCTCCTTTTCTTGCATATACGTATGTTGCAACAGTGACAGCATCAGCGACAAAAAATCGCCCTGGTTCCGCAATAAATTGGATATTAGTGTCATTTGCAAATCTTTTGCGGAAATCATGAATTCCTATTCGAAGAGTGCTCGCTATGTCTTGGAATGTGGGGCTATTTTTGCATCCATATCCAGTGCTATTTCCCGGAAAACCTCCACCAATGTCTACAATTTTCATGGGGGGTATTCCAATTTTTGGGGCGATTTCAAAAATATCGGCTGCATTGGCTAGTGATTTGGTGTATGTTTTTGAATCACCACAGCCACTGCCGACGTGAAAAGATACGCCGACCACTGGCAATCTAAGGCTATTGGCATATTTCAATAAATTTTCGGCATCTTTTGGATTCGCCCCGAACTTATTACTAAACCTACAAACCGAATCTTTGTCATCTGTAGCAATTCGCAATAATAATTCGAATTTTTGATTGGGGATTTTTGATAATTTTAGTAATTCATTTTTGCTGTCGAATACTGTTAGATTGACTCCAAGACTTTTGGCATATACTAAATGATGAACCATTTTTGCCGGATTGGCGTAAATAATACGGTCTGGGGTGACTCCACATTTTTCAGTCACTAATTGTATTTCACCTTGGG
>Ga0194116_10004754_pt1 | contig 15333 bp, 14 predicted proteins | sample TA2MahsurfametaG_4_FD_148617 | JGI IMG/M metagenome (GOLD analysis project Ga0194116, IMG submission 148617) | Freshwater microbial communities from Lake Tanganyika, Tanzania - TA2015008 Mahale S9 surface | ecosystem: Environmental > Aquatic > Freshwater > Lake | place: Tanzania: Lake...
TCCCTATAAGACAATAAATTTTTAATATTTAATAATTCATTCATTTTGTTATATTTTGAAAATAAATTTCTTATTTTTTCTTTATAAAAAATTTATTAATAAATAATTAGGTTATTAAAAATAATAAATATTCTAAATGAAAAAAACAAAAGTAAAACTGTTAGAAAACACAGCTGAAGAAATTCAAATGGAGGATTTTAGTCAGAAATCCAATACGAAAGAAAAAGAAAATAAAATTAATTCTAAAAATAATTTTGAATTGATGAAAGAAGATATAAAGCAAATCGAAGAAAATGATTTTAATGAGATTAATCCGAATTTGAAAATAAATTTTAACAATTCTATTGGGCAAAATTCTATAAATAATCAATTTCCAAATAATTTACCGGATAATACTTCATACAATCAAAGAGGAATATATAAAAGAGCAACTAAATTTTTAATTGAAGCATTTAGCTTTACTGAAGAGAAAGAAGAGGAAGATATTAATTTAAGCAATGAAGAGCAAAAGAAGTTCTTAATTAAACATATTCAATCTTTTCAAAGAATATGTGTTGAAGAAGAATTGAAATCAGATGATGATTATAATTTTTATTTTCTTCAATTTTTTGAAATTTTCATTTTGCATTTTGGTTTTTTTATATTTGGAATATTTATTGTGCCCTTTTATAATTTTATATATGGGCCACAGCTAATTAGAAACTTAGGATTTTGGGGTAAGAGGCTGATTGGTTCTCGTAACGCTCAATATTCCTATTGGATTTTCTTCATGATTACAATATTATTTACATACAGAATCCAGTTGGGAAATATTCAAGGAGATGATAATAATATTCCAAATGATGAGTTTTTTATGCAACATATAACATTGACTCTTTCATATATGAGTATTTTAATAGTAATATTGAGATATATGATTGTAAGTATTAAATATGGATTTTTTCCGGAGAAGTATTATAATGATATTAAAAACAAAAGACTTTATAAATCAAATATAAAATCGAATTTTTTAAAATTTGGATGGATAGAGCCAGATTTTTATATCATTAATATTTACTTAAAAGCCGCATTCAAATCTGACAATACACATTATAAATCTTTCTTTTTGGAATGCGCTGGTGAAATTAAAGAAAGCATGATTTCAAAAATTACAGAAATAGAAAATGAAATTCAAAAAGGAAATAATAAAAAAAAAGAATCTTATAAGCGTAAATTAAAAAAAGAAAAGAAATCAACCTTAAAATCAAAACGAACTTCGAAAAATACTTCGAATTTAAAAAAAACAGTTTTAAATGAAACAAAATCAAACAGTCCTAATATTGATGTTAATTTAAAAATTGATCAAAATTCAGTCGAAAAAAATACCATCAAATCCAAAACAATTAAATTCAAATTAGGTAGCAATACAAGTCTAAATATTATTTCAAATAATAGTATCATTTTGAATTGTGAAGAAAAAAATAATAAAAAAATGAGTGATTTATCTCTAAAATCATTAAATGAGGAAAACTCAAATTATGAATTATCAGATGATGCCAGAAGAGAAAAAAATTTTAATAATGAAACATTTGATAATATATCTAAAGCCAGCTGTAATAGTAGCGAAAGTAGTGATGGAGAATCTATTTTTAGCGAATCAAACGATAATATTCAATATGAGGAAAATAATAATAATTTAAGTCTTGAAAATCTAAATAAAGATTTAAATAAAAATGAAAACTTAAATGATAATATTAAAATTAATAAAGGAAAATCTTCTTTAAATCCTGCATTGTTAAAATTGAAAAATTTTGTACAAACAACTTTAAGAGGTCATATAAAAAAACTCAAGAAAATTGAGCAAAGAAAGAAAGAAAGTATGCAAGGGAAAATAGAATACTTGGATAAAAATGTTTATAAAATAAATGGTTTTTATTTATCAAAAATGATAATGAAAAAAATAAATAATTCAATAAATTTTCGGGATTACAAATTCTTTCATATGTTTCTAGTTATAATGCTTTTAATTATTCCTAATATTTTTATTTATAAAATTTATCTTCTTTCAACCCCAGAAAAAACATGTAATTTTATAACAGATGGAACTCAACCTTTTTCTATGAACGGTTCAACTCCTATTTCGAATCTAAACAAAACTTTATTAAACAACAATAATTATATCGTTACAAATAATTCTTCTACAAATCAATCGAACTCTGAAACTTCAGGTTTTTATGATTTTAATAAAAATATATGCGTTTTTAATAATACTAATAAAAATGATACATCAATAAGCAGTAAGACAGATTTCATAAAAGATCTTAAATATATCAAATTTAATAATACTTCTTTTTTACTAATGTTTTTCTCTTTGATATCAGGCATAATTCCAGTTTGGTGTAACACTGAAAATTTAATTTATGGACTAATTGATTTTGAAAGGAGAAGAAAGATGATGGAAATCCTTTATGATATAATAAATCCCAAAAATCAAGAAATAGAATACGATTTGCCAATTCTAAATATTACAAATCAAGAAACAATGTTGAATTGGTATCATCTAAGAAATATAATGATGAAATATGGAAGAAGGTTTACTGATAGAATAATGTTGCAAACTAGCGTTTTTGGAGTTTATCTATTAATATCACTTGTAGCGATGTTTATTATTTTTATCGGGAAATTTGCAGGTCTTAGTGTTATGGTAAGAGAAATATTAATTTATTTTTCATTATACTCATTTAAATTTAGTTTAAAAATTTTTTTATTTGAATAAATATTTTTATTTAATTATAAATGACATTTTATATAAATAACAAAATAGTCACTTGCAGTCTGCTTTGCGACGAATATAATAATTCAATTTTTAATTGTACTTGTAATGATAAAAATTAGTGCGGATTTTAATTTTTATGAACAAAGACACAATGATTTGCTTAAATCAAATCAATTATTTATTAATAACATATACATGAATTTAAAAAACGAGAATAAAGAATTGACTATAAAATCCAATTTAAATAAAAGTTTAGGCTTAAGGCAATCTTTAATAGAGCCAAAAAAAGATAAAGAAAAAAACATTTTTTATGAGATTGTAAAATTGAAAGAATATATAGATCCAAGCAAATTTAAAAGATTAGATTTTAATCATAATGATTGTATGATTATTTATAACAATATATGCGAAAAAATAAAATTGGATCACATAATCAGGCCTTTTAGAATATTTTGGATAAAATCTGAATATAAGTTACTCAATCAAATAATAACATTAATATTTGGAGGACTAGTTATGTACATTAAATATGTTATACAAGATTTCGAACAGATATTCAAAAGCATTTCAAGTTAAAAGAATGACTTTATATAATTTTTTCCTTTAATATAATAAAATTTAGATTAAATTTTCTTAATTTTCGAGAATAAATATAGTTTTACCTGTTTTTCAAATATTCTATTTTAAATTTTAAAATTAATTCCAAAAAGTTGTCTATTAAAAATCAATCCATAATTTTTGTCTGTTTTTAAAATTAATTTTAAAAATCATTTTTATATAAGAAAAAATTTAATCTCTTTTGCTTATTTTAAGAAATTAAATCCTAAAATGCTTATTAAAGTAAATAAACGAATAAATCAATTTACCAAAAACATAGATATTTTCTAATATTTATTTAAACCTGAAGCTTGCATACTCTCTATTAAAGCTTCACTTGGACCACTTTTATCACCGATATATTGTTCTAAAGACTTTCTATCACTTGGTCTGCATATCAGATAAATAAATGCAACGAAAGATAATCCCTAATTTTATATAATATAATAAAAATTTTTTATTTTAAAAAACTAAAAACTATTTATTTACGAATATAGCGTATTCGAAAATATGGTATCTATAAAAATAAACAAAAAATTTCAAGTATTTTATTTGTGTTCCAAATATCAAATCAATATCTGTCATTGAAGCATATTCTTTAAAAGCCCCTGCACAAAATTGAGTCACAGATACTGATGTAATTAAAATCAAGTTAATATTAAACAAAAATGAATTCATTGGGGTAGCATCCTTTCTGGCAAATTTATTTATAAATGATTATTTATTTGTAAAATTTATTAACATATATAATTATCTGAATTATTTAAATATTTTATATTAAAACTTAAATCATAATTACTTCATAGGATGCACTGTCCAACAAGCAAATCTTAATCCGAATTTGATACTTCCTTTTATAGTTGCTAATAACAAGTATATACAAAAAACTACAAATATTATTATCGCAATAAAAGATGCATAGCTTTCTTGCAGCCAAACCAATAAATTGTTAATAAAAGGATACAATGGTTGTCCATTGAATTTGATTATGATATATATCAAGCTGGATTATATAAAAAGGGAAAAAAGATTTTATTAAAAAATTTATTTAAATATTTTCTTGAGAAAATTTACATATGAATGATCCATAAAAGGGAAATTATAGAACAGATAATTCCAAAAATTAAACAAAGATAAAAATATACAAAACCCAAATCAGTTTTTTTTCTATTGAAGAAATCTTGCAATTTTAATATGTAGTGATCATTTTCGAGAACTAAACAATTCGCTTTTAATCTTTTGAATTCGTTGTTATATTTTCTTTTTTTTGTATTGAAGACTAATTATTATTATTTAAAGAATATTAGCATATATTTTAAGAAACATTATTATAAAAATGAATATCTAACTCGAAGAAATTATAGTTACTTGTTGCTTTCTGTAGATTTGGGTTTTCTGATTCCATTTGCTTCAAACTTTCAGCTAAGACTTTCATTTGATTAGCTCTTGTAATAACAGATGATCTCAATGCATCATAATTATCTTTGCTCATCTCTTTAGGCCTTGTTGTATATGTATGTATTAAATCCATTGGTAATGCTGTAAGTCCAATACCCCCAAAAATTATAAATAAGAACCAAGAGATAAAAGACATAATGCCTATTAAATAGATTGGGAAACTTACGTCGATTTCCAAAGAAGAATTTCTATCAACTAAACATGTAGCAATATTTACAGACTTCGAGGAAGAAGACTCTACAAACTTCAATCCGCAACTTGCTGTTATAATTGGAATTTCAGCCTTTTAAATTAAAAAAATAAAGCAAAACTAAAAAATTTCGAAAATTAGTTTTGATTAAATTCTGTAATTAAATATTTTCGTTAAAAAAAAATTTTTTTACTTTTGATAGAAAAGCGTAAGAAATGAAAAGAATTAAACTAGTAATGATAACTGAAGCAAAAAGATAGCAAAACATATATTTCAATCTTTGGCACTAGAATTTTAAAGTCATTTAACTAATAAAAATAAAATTTTGATAATATTATATTTTATTCGAATATTTAAATATATAATATGTTTCTTACAAAAGAATCATCTTCATCTGATTCATAATAATAACTCAAAGCAGGATTTATAAAAACTAAATAAATAGCAGTAGCAGCATAAATTATTTCCCATATTAAATCCATTCTAAACCCTCCACCATTATTGCCTCTGGCATTAGCAACATCCAAAGGCAAACATAACACTTGTGCCCAGGATAAAATCATTCCAATAACCTATATAACTTTTAAATAAATTTCTTCAATATTAATTCTATAATTTAAACTTATTTCATTTTGAAAATACAATTGCGAATTTGCATAATAAAGAAGCTCCAAAACCTTTATCATCTGAGTGACTGTAATATGAAAGTAAAAATATGCTTAAAATCAATAGTCCTACACATAAGACTATTGTCATTATTAGCATGAAAATGTCCATTTTAATTTAAAATTTTATTAATATTTTTGAATTTTACTATTTTTTTGGATAAAAGCTCCTGGAAATTTCAATTGAAGTAAATTGAAAGCCATATTAGAAAAAAGAGATTTTTTGTAAATTCCTGAAATTTAATCAATAGATAAGTAAAAATCTTAGATAATTTAAACTTAATTGAATTTATAAAATTATTCAATTAAACAACTATATATTTTATTGTTTTAAAATCCAATATTACGAAATAAATGCTATACATAAAAATAATAAAACAATATAAAAAAAATTAATGTATTCAGCTTTCATAATAATATCCCTTCTAATTTTCTTTTCGGATAATTATAATATTTTAAGATTATTTATTTAAAAAGTCCTAATTTTATAAAATAATTTTAAATAATAGAATTTTTTATATAATTAATTCAAATTACCTATAAAATTAAAAATGAAATTTAATATTTAATCAATTTTTAAAGAGAATTTAATCTTATAAAAATCTATTAAACATCATCATCAGTTTTTACCATGAAATAAAGAGAAGGAATTAATCCTCTTTCATTATTTGTTCCATTTATTTTTGAAGTTAAATTACAATCAAAAAAAGAAAATTTTATACCCATTTTACGAATTTCTACTTCTTTAGAAAATCCGATGCCTGAATATTGTGAGGAAATATCACTTCCTATTATATTTTGGTGAATCTGATAAATTCGATTTTTCTTTATATCAATATGGCTAATTGCATATTTGAAAATTTCGTCCCCTTCATGTTTTTTTCTTAAAACCAAAACTTTTTTTTCATTAAATATTAGATGTGGTAAGCCATCTTTTTCCTCAAAAATCAATAGATCATAATTAACATCTCCAACATCATTTCTATACAATCCCAACCCAGTTAATCGAATATCTTCGTCACATTTGAATTTTATTGCATTGAAATTGTTATTGTATTTTGAGTTCAAAAGAATATTTCCACCTCTTGATATCACAGATTCTGAAGGGTCTTTGACAATAGCCATGAAAGAATCTTTATCATAAATTCCTAATTCCAAAATGCTTTTTTCATCTTCAACTTTTCTTCCACCATGGACAAGAACAATAAGACTGCTATGTGTGTTTACTATATCTGCAATTTTTTTTTTAAATCTAAGAATTGTTGTAGAAGAATCAACTTTTAAATCCAACAAGTATGAGTTTTCACCTATAAGAACCAATACAGTAATAGTGTAATTAAGCTTAATGGCATTTTCTACAAATTCTTGTTGAGTACCGTAAATATCTACAGTGATTAAATTATTTTCTTTCTTTATTATTTTCCCCAAGCCCCATTCTGTGATAACAAATTTATCTATTTTAAATTTATCTGTGTTATCGAGAATACGATCAGCTCTTTCAAGTTTTAAAGCTCTAAATTTTTTATTTGGAGATTGATAGGATTTTTCTGAAACTCCAGAGTTAACTTGTATGAGATTAAATTCTGAAATGAGATTTTCATTAAAACAATTCTCGTTTTCTTCAGTATTCAAATCCAAAAAATGTATTTTTCCGTTTTTCGATTGCTTCCATTGGAAGGAGGAGAAAATGTCAAATTCATTTTTATCTGTTTCTTTGGGCTTTGCTTCCTCAATCAATAAATTATCGTTAATTTTTTTGCTTTGAAGCTCCATTTGCATTTTTTTAATTTTGTTTTTTTGTAATTTTTAGAAGAATCTTATTTAATAATTTTTAAAGAAGTGAAAAATTAAATATTTTCTGATTAAACTTCTAATTTCTATTTTATTTCTTTTTTGAGTAAATTATTTATATTAGTTTTAATTTTATTTTTTCTTTGATAAGAATAATCATTTAAAAAATTAAATTAATTCATTCAAGAAGCAAAGCTTAAGAAAAATTATATTCTTTTCAAAAATTCAAAAAAATTATTAAATTAAAAATTAATTTCCATAAAATATTAAAAAATTTACTAATAAAATTCAATCAATTTATGTTTAAATATCTGTCTCGAAGTGGACATTGGTTAATAATAAACAGTGTCTTTTATACAACAGAAAGAGAAAATATGTTTTCCCGTAATACTATTAATAAATTAATAAGTATTTCCGTAAAAACAAAAACATCAATAAAATTAATAAAACTTGTGGTTTTCTAATTTTTATAGTATAAAAATTGTTAAAAATTATCTACATATATATTATAATTATTAAATAAACAAATATATTTATGAAATTTATTATTTATTTACAATCAACTAAAAAATCTAATAAAGTTTATAATATTCTAAGTAAAGTTTAAAGCTTTGAAATTTTATTGACTAAAAAGTCAAAAAGCTTCACAAAAAAAATTAATCTTTTTTCTTTGTTATTTTTAAATTATTTCTTTTCAAAAACTGTGTAAAATTTTTGATCACTTTAGTTATGAATATTTTTTTGTTAATTTTTGAGTCTCGATTATGCATTTTTAGATTCAATTTTGAATTTTCTATAATAACATTTTATTTAATTAAATATTTAATTACGCTTTTATCTATATGGTTTTTATATAACTGATTATTCTTTAAAATAAAAATTCATTTAAATTTCTAAAAAAAAAATCTAAAAAAATTGTTATAAATAAAAATTATAAGATACTTTTAAAATTGTCTAATTCAAATTTTTCTTTCGTGACAGTATTAGTTGTTTTTAATTTGTTAAACATTTTTCTGTGCTTTTGAATTATTTCTAATATAGACATATTATTGGTGTAATTATTTTGCCTCAAGATATTCCCAATTTTATAAATTAATAAAAATTTATCATATGTGTCAATATTAGTTAAAAATAAACTTTCAAGCAATAAATTAATTTTTTCAAAATCCTTTAAAATATTATCATCATCACTAGAATTTAAAGTTTTAGAATAAAAATTCATATTTTTTTCTTCTTTTGAAAAATTTTCTTTTTCCATTTCAATCTTATTCGAATGAGGATTTGAAATTTTATTAAAATCTTCTGTAAAAATCTTGTTTTGAGAATCATATAGATCTAGTTTAAATTTATAATTTACTAGTAAACTAATTTACTTTTAATGATATTTATTTCATTGTTTATCTCCTCAATAACTTGGGAATCTTTGAAATTTTTTATGTGCTTGTTTTCCAGAAAATGAAGGGTTGAACTTGAATTATTTATTTTTATATAATCTAAACAAAAATCTTTCTCTTTGTCTTTTAATTCAAATCCACTTACTGAATTGGATTCATTGCTAAAATTTTTATCAAAATTAAAATAATTAGAAGTCGAATCATCTAAGAATTTTCCGTAAATTTTAGTTTCTAAATTTTCTCTTTCAAATAAATAATCAAAATTATTATCGAAATTATCTTTGAAATTAAAATCTGACTCAACTTCATAATTTTTTTCGGTTGTTTGATTTTTGTCATAAAAATTAACCTGATTTATAAAGTCATTTTTCTTTAAATTTAAATTTTCCAAAATAAAAGAATTCAATATCTTTTCTTTATTATAGTCTTTTTTTGAATTTTTGTTAATTTCATCATTTAAGCTAAACTGATGATTTTTATGGAAGAATAATATCTCATCATTGATTGTTTTATTTTTAAATGAAGAAGATGAATAAAAAGACTGTTCTTTTTGCATTTTTAATTTTGATGTTCTTAATTTAATTATTTCAATGTATATTTATAATCTTATTAAAATTATTTGTATAATTTTTTACAAAGTTTTTAAATTATCAAAATACCAGAGCCTCAATAGAGACTATCAGAAATTAACTTATTGTTCGATTTCCGAAAATTTAAGAATAATTATCTAATATGTTATTAATGAAGAAATGGTTATTCATAAATAAAGTTTGACAACAAATAAATACTTAAATCTTTCTTACGAATTTTTTGATTGTCCGGATATTTTAGGAAAAATTGTAATATTAAATGAATATTTTCTTTTATAAAATAATAATTTCAATTTTATTAAATTAAATATTGTTATAACTTTGTTTTTATCATTACTTATACAAATATTTATTTTGACTCTAAAATTTTAAAATATTTTATTTTTTAACAACATATTATGTTAATTATAAAAGAAAATTCAAATACTAAAATAAAGTAATTATTAATTTTAATAACTAATTAATACTTTTAATTTTTTCTAAAAAAAATTAATAATAATTCAAATGAAGAGTATGTTTTTTCTAATTACTATAATTATATGCATTGATTTTTTCTGTTCTTTGAAAATCATAAATTTACGAAATAAGAATTCAACTGAAATTTTAGATTCCTATACTCCGTTTGAATCAGAATATATAAACATTAATTCTAACAACAAAATATTTGATTTAAAATGCCCTATAAAAAACTGTAATAAATGTTCTCTTGATATAATATGTATTGAGTGTAGAGATGAATTTCAGCTGATAAATAATAAATGCTACAGTAAATTAAAACTATTTAATAACAGGAAAGGAAAATTTTTCTGAATTTGTGAAAAAAATTAAAGAAGATTTGAAATCTCCAGAAGAGAAAAAACTTATCGATTTTGTTACTGATGAGAATTTCTTCAAAAAAAATTTAAATGAAGGACTCGATACGTTATTAAGCAAGGAAGGAGAAAATTCTTTTGATAAACAATTCGAAAACATAGAAAAAAGTAATAGAATAAATTTCGAATTTTAAAATGAATATCATTGATTGTTTGATTAGATCTATATTGATTTATTTAAACTCTTATAAATATAAATAAACTTTTAGAGTTTTCTAGATTGTCTGATATATTAAAAGAAATTGGGAAAATAAATGAAAGAGAATGCAGATTAAAAATCAATCAATTTACTATTGATTTTCAAAAAAACATGGAATTATTATATTCTTTGAGTAATTTTTTCGAGCAGAAGACTATATATGAAATAGAAAAAACAAGAGGGGGAATTTTAGATATATTGAATTTTGATGAAGGTGATCCGAAAACCAAATTAAATTTAATCAGAGAAAAGATAGACTCAATAACAAATATGATAAAAGACATTTTTAAAAACATCAAAAATAAAATCGAGCAATATGAAGACATTTCAAAAAAGAAAATTTTAAGAATGAAAAATTCTTATAGAATTTATCTGAAAAAGTTCTTAAGTTAATTACTCATAAGATAAATAATTAATTACTTTTCTTATAAAAAATTTGAAATTATAATGAAGATTGAGGTATTTACCAGGAGCTAAAAATAAATAAATAAATAATAACAACAATTAATAAAAGATGAATTGTAATTTTTTGTTTTAGTTAAGTAATTAATTATTTAAATTATGCAAATTGCTTTCCATTTTACATGTATCTATTAAATTTTTCTGCAAGTCAATTAATTTATTCTCCATTTCTTCCATCTTCAAATTTAAATTTTTCAGTTGATCATTTTTCTCCTTTTTATCTTCAGAGTTATTTCTTAAAACTTTATAGACTAAATTTTTTAATAAGAATTATCCAAATAATTTTGAAAAACAAAATTATTTACTAAATGGCTTAAAAAATTTGAAGCAGAGTAAAATCCCCATACAAATATTTTCATTCTCACATTTCTTGAATAAATCAGTTGCTGTATTAACATTCTAATTTATTTCAAATTATTAAGAAATTGAATTTTACATTAAAAGGGCTTTTTAGAATATTTCTTAACTCAGGGTTCTTCTTATAATTTTTAAGTAAATCATCCAAAACATTGTAAATTTTGTGGACTTTTATATTATGTTTTTTAAGTGAACATTTCATCCGCCTATTAAATTAAATAAGGTTGATGAAAATATATTAAATTTTAATTATATTAAAATCATTATTTATTACCTTGTTTTTTTTCCCAACAAAATTTGTTGCTTTTCTTCTCTTTTTTTTTCTTTTTCAATAATTTTTAATTGAAACTTTTCTATTGTTCGATCTAAATACTGTATTGCTTCTTTTTGTTTCACACTCCATAAATTAATAGTCAAAGGTGAATTGATTTTAGATAATTCATTTCTTATGGTTACTTCTTCAATAATTTTTTCATATTCATCATTTTCTAAAATTATAGTATTTTCAACAGCATTATTTAAAATATTATTTGGCTTATTATTCTTGAAATCAATTAAATCACTATTTTCTTTTTTTTCGAAAATACCACTAGAACTTAAAGCAGATTTTATAACTCTTAAAGGATTTCCCTTTAAAATACATAAATTTTAATAATTTTTTATTCAAAAATATTAATTTTATATCTCGTGAATAAAAAGATAATTACTTTATATTTAGATCCATCTGGTTTTCTTAAGTCTCCTATAATTGGTGAAATATAATTTATTAAAAATTCCTCTGTCGCTGAATTTGAGTTTTTGAGAAGTAAAGAAATTATGAGTCCTGGAAGTGTTTTTCTAACTGTTTCTTCATTATTGAAAACTAATTCCTCCAAATATTCTAAACTAAATTCATTATCTTTTAATAGTAATTTTTCTTCATTTTTTACTGAAAAATTTTCTTTCCAAATTATTTGAGTATTATAATTATTATTTTTTATTATTTCAGTATTATTTTTATTCGGAACAACAATATTAGAATTTAAATGGTAAGTTTTTAGTTCTAAACCTATTTTATCCATTGGAGATCCTACTGATAATTCTATATGTGGAATGCTATTTTTTTCATCTTCAATGTTGTTTATTTTCGATTTTCTGAAATCTTGAATATTATTGCTGGAAATTTTCATTTTATATTAATTTTAAAATATAATAAAAAACACTAATAAATATTTTCCTCTTAAAGAATTGATTTTTTTTAGTAGAGTAATTTATTAATTGATGAAAATCATTAATACTTTCTGATAATAAAAGTCTAATTTTAAAACGAAAAAATTCTCTCTATTAAATATTTGATTTATGAGTAGCTCTTTTTCTTCTAAATTTGTGAAACTTTGAAAAATAATTTTTAATTTAATTTATAAAATCAAATTTAAAATTTATTTATTATTTAATTTCTTTATTAAGAAATCAAAATGCTCAAAACAACATTAAAACGTTTTTCTCAGCAATTATCTGTGAATAATTTAAATAATGATTTCAATATAATAAAAAAACTTGGAACAGATTATTTTTCTTTACAATATTCAAAAAATTTAAGACATACAGTTATTAAAGAGGTTAAAGAAGAAGACTATAAATTTTCATATAGGCGTAAATCCGCTTTTGATTATTTAAGTGATTTTATAAATGTTGTTATGCCTAAAGTAGAAGATTTTGTAGAAGCCAGGCTTTTAGAAAAATTTAAATCCAATTTAGATCCATTGGAAAAGCAGTTAGTAGAGGATGCTTACAAAATAAGAAAATTTAAAGCGAATATAAAAAGAACGATTCAAGAATCACAACCTATGGCTGAAAAGAATGAAGATAAATACGTTGATTTAGGAATTTATGAAAATAACATTTTAAGTCACTTTGGAGATAGTTTTACTCAACACGATTACAGCTCTATAGGAAAATATGTTATATTCCCTGAAGAAAAAAGAAACGAATACTTTCCATTTGGCTGTTATGGTAATTACATGAATAATGAATTTAAAAAAACTAATAAAATTGCGATAATGTGTAGAGATGAAGGCCTTAAATTAGCAAATACTTTTTCATATATAAAAACAGAAGCAGAGAGAAAATTATCTATTGATTATGAATCTATTTATGCAGGGGAATTTGATTTTAAAAATTTAGTAAATAAATTTGAAGTTTTTTCAATATTCTATCAAGAATTCGCACTTACTCTACTAAATATTATTCGTGAATCTAAAAATGCTGAATATTCATATATGCTAACTAACCCAGATATATTCGATTCTTTGGTGACTGTTTTCGTTAAATCCTTAAGAAAAAATCATATAAATATATTCTTAGTTACTCCTCCTACCAGAGAAATTATTTTCAAAAAAGTCTTAGAATTAATTCACGAAAAATTGGCTAATAAATTCAAATTTGGTTCTCAAGATAATGTTTCTCAAGATTTAAAAATTTCCGAAAAAGATTATTTCCCAATTTCTTATTTTGATGAAATAATCAACGAATTCAAAATTTTTAAATTTGATTTAAATTATGCAGACATTATAGCATATTGTGAAAGATACAATTATAAATTATCTAAAACCTTCTCTAATAAAAGCATTGTTCAATTTACTTTACATTTGACAGATTTCTATGAAAACTGCAAAATGCAATGGAGACCAAAAGACCACAGAGAAATTCTTTATTCTTTCAAAGGCTTTAATACTGGAGCTTTGTTATATGGTGAAGGTGGAAATGGGAAATCAATGACATTGGCCTATTTACATGCTTGGGCTAAAGAAAATGGATGGGTTGTTTTTGGAGTAAATGATTCGAGGAAATTCACACATGGAAAATATGATGTAGAAAGACACCCTTCAGGAATCTATGTACAACCAGAACTTGCAAGAGAATTCTTATTGGATTTCAAGATTATAAATTATAATATTCTTAAAAATTCATATATAGAATATAATTCGGCTGAAGCTGGAAATACATATATTTATGGTAGATATGATTTTGCTGGAAATAATTTGGATGAACCTGAAGCCAATCCAATTCTTTGGGATGAAAGAAGACAAGTATATACTGATTCCTGGAAACAAAACAATGCAATTCCTGAAGAGCAAATAAATTTAAAGGATTATCCTGATCATATTCAAACATTAAAAAAACTTTTACCTAAACCTAGTAATGTTTTGGAAATTGTTGAATATGGAATATCTAATGAGCGTATGGCATGTAATGCCTTAGCTGAAGTAATAGCTTATTTTATGCAATCCAATAAGCATAAAACAATTTTCTTGATTGATGGTTACAATGAGTGGTTTAAACCATCAATGTATGATTCTTATAAATACGCAAATTACAAAGGATATGAAACAAAAATTCCTCCTTATGATCTAGCTATGTGTAGAATGTTTATGAGATTTAATGGGCAAATGATAAAACAAGGAGTTAAAGTTGTAGCTAGTACATGCCATAGATTTGGAAAACATGAATTTAAGCCTGAAATGATAAATTATCCAAAGAATTATTCAATAGAAATCGAGAATCTTAAATTAGATGACTTACGCTCTGCACTAGGATACTACATGCTCTACGGTTTTTCTGATAATCTTTATACAGAGCAAGAAATTCAGGATATGTATATGGTAACACAAGGTAATTGGAAACAAATGCATCATGATATGAATTCAACCAGACTTTTGCCCAATTATACTCATTTCTTATTTAGAAAAATAAGAGATAAAGAAATCAAAAGAGCAAAAAATATTTAACGAAATACTATAAAATTTTATTGATTTTTTTGATTTTATATTTGTATTATGATTAATTATTGTGCGAATAACAAAATAAATTAAATTCAAATAAAATTAATTTAATTTAAAAAAATTATAGATAAAAAACAATTGAATAATTTTGAATCTTTATGAGAATTTTTTTTATTAATTAGAACATTTAAATATTTAAAACAAAAGAATTTCCAAAAAATTATAATTGAAAAACGATTAAA
>Ga0194116_10004755_pt1 | contig 15332 bp, 17 predicted proteins | sample TA2MahsurfametaG_4_FD_148617 | JGI IMG/M metagenome (GOLD analysis project Ga0194116, IMG submission 148617) | Freshwater microbial communities from Lake Tanganyika, Tanzania - TA2015008 Mahale S9 surface | ecosystem: Environmental > Aquatic > Freshwater > Lake | place: Tanzania: Lake...
CCAAACATTACCTTTGGACCTGTGGTTATAAAAAAAATTAGAAAATATACAAAGCTTCCATTTGACGTTCATTTAATGATATCGCCCGTTGAAAAATATATAAAAGATTTTGCAGATGCTGGTGCAGATATTATTACCATTCACCCTGAAGCAACAGATGATATTGAACGATGCGTAAAGACTATAAAGTCACTTGGAAAGAAAGCTGGAGTTTCCTTAAATCCAAAAACACCTATTTCATCCATAGAAAAAGTTATCGATATACTTGATCTAATTCTTGTAATGAGTGTGCACCCAGGATTTGCAGGTCAAAGTTTTATGCCGGAAGTTTTAAGCAAAGTTAAAGAACTTAGAAAGATAATTGATTCTAGGGGATTAAAAACTGATCTTGAAATTGATGGAGGAATAAATTTTAAAACAGGCGCTCATGCAATTAAGGCTGGTGCTGATGTTTTGGTTTCTGGCACAACAATATTTTCTGGAAAATCTTTAAAAGACAACATTCAAAAACTTAGAACTTGCGCTTAAGTGGCAAATTTTCAAACATTTCAACTATATTTAAGGGCATTACGTAAAAACTTCCAAGGCAAACTTAGAGACATTAAGTTTAACAGCAAGAACTATGATGTATCTTTAAATATTATTCAGCCTTATAGGTTATATGAATATTCGAGCATTCATCTAGTTCAACCTATTACAAGTTTTGAAGAAGTTTTATTAAATACAATAAGAAAATATAAAACGAATGTTTGGAAAATATCGAATATTGAAGATTATAAATTATACAAACTTCATAACTTTTGTTTTCTTCCTGCATTAAATATTAAAACTGAAAAAGTTATTGGATATCAGTTAATCGATGAATGGATCAATCAATTTGAAAATTATCATTCAATATATTGGAGACTCAAAACCTTGAGCTTTAGATTAATTAATTGGATTAGCTGTCATGATATTGTTTTTAAAGAAACTGACCTCATCTACAAAAGTAAGGTCATCAACAGCATTGTAAAACAGGCAAAGCATTTATTTAAAAATATTAATCTGCTTGAGCAAGGATTTGAAAAAATTGTAGGCCTTTCAGCATTAGTATTAGTTGGTATTTCTTTCTCTGAATACGAGAAATATTTAGAGGTTGGTCTGAAGGAAATTGAAAAAGAGCTTAACAATTTTATAAATAAAGATGGCTTTGTAAAAAGCAAAAATCCTGAAGATCTTTATTATACACTTTATTTTTTAGTTGTAATTCATGAATGGCTGTTAAACTCAAGAAGACAAACTCCAATACAAATTACATCTTATATTCATTCGCTTGGAATATGTTTTAATTTTCTAAAATTAAATAATGATACTCTTCCCCTTTTTAATGGAGCAAATGAAATCAAATTACAAAAGCTTGATGAAATTATTAGATCTAGAGGATACAACTTTAATAAGGTTGAAAGTATTTTCTGTGGATTTGGAAAAATTAAGTACAAAAAAATAGAAATATTAATAGATGGAAATACTCCTGCAAATACATCTTATGCAAAAGATTATCAGGCAGGTGCATTATCGTTTGAGCTATATTCCTCAGGTCAAAAATTTATAACTAATACTGGATCTGGGAAATATTTAGGAAGTAACTTAAGCTTTTTAAGTTCAACAACTGCTGCACATTCGACACTTAATATTAATGATACTTCATCATGTATCTTTCAAAAAAATAAACTTATCACTAAATACTTTGGGAATTCACTAATCGATGACTTAGATATTTATAAAAAAGAATTTAAATCTGACAAAGAAACCACACAGTGTATTCTTGCGCACAATGGTTATGAGAAAAGATTTGGCATTAAATTTGAAAGACAACTAACCTTATTTAAAGAAAAAAATACAATTGAAGGATTAGATACATTAATCTTAAAAAATAAAAAAAAAAATTTTTTAAGTTACAGTATAAGATTTCATGTTCATCCAGATATACGAATTACAAAAACTATGGGAAACGATATTTTACTAAGCTCTGATAGAGGTGATGGATGGATATTTAGATGTCCACAAGTTCCAACGAAACTTGAGAAGAATTTATATCTAGGAAACCCCGATAGCATTAAAGAAAATTTTTTTATATTACTTGAAGGACAAATAGAGAGCGAACTTACTAATATTATTTGGTATCTAGAAAAAGCCAAATAAACATCGTATATGAAAAATCCTTAATGGATCTTATAAAGATAACAAAAGCCCTAATTTCTGTATCTGATAAAAAAAACTTAGATAAAATTTTAAAAACTCTGCAAGAGTATAACGTTGAAATATTAAGTACAGGTGGCACTTTTAAATACATAAAAGATTTAGGTTATCAATGCACTGAAGTTTCCGATTATACAAAATCGCAAGAAATACTAGATGGAAGAGTAAAGACTTTGCATCCCAAAATTCACGCAGGATTACTCGCAAAAGCAGATAACAAAGAACATATTAATCAAATCTCAAAAGAAAACATCGATCTTATTAATCTACTCATTGTTAATCTTTATCCCTTTGAGAAAAAATTAATTGAAAATGCAAATGAAGAAACCTTGATTGAAAACATAGATATTGGCGGTCCATCTATGCTTAGGTCTGCTGCAAAAAATTATAAATTTACAACGGTCATTTCCGATCTTGAGCAATATGACGAATGCATAAATGAACTGACTAAAAATAAAGGGTCAACTTCTTTAAATTTTAGAAAAAAAATGTCAACGAATGCATTCTTAGAAACTGCCTATTACGACTCTTTAATATCTAATTGGATGAACAAAGAACAAAATAAATTTCCAAAAAAGATTACAATCAGCGGATCAATTCAAAATGAGTTAAGATATGGTGAAAATCCTCATCAACAAGCAACCATTTACAACGTAAATTATAAGAAAGATCTTCTAAGTGGTATCGAGCAGCTCCAGGGCAAAGAGCTTAGCTATAATAATTATTTAGATATGTATGCAGCAATATCTATTTCAAAGTATTTAGATAATGCAAAAAAAACCTGTGTGATTGTGAAACACAACAATCCTTGTGGATGCGCAGCAAGTCACAACCTATCTAATGCGTACAAACTAGCCTTAAATGCGGATCCTCTAAGTGCATTCGGGGGAGTGGTTTGTTTTAATGATGAAATTCACAAAGAACTTGCTAAGAAACTTTCGGATACTTTCTATGAAATTATAATCTCAAACAAGTTTACAAAAGAGGCTCTAGATATTTTTAAAATGAAAAAAAATCTTAGATTAATTATAATTAAAAATCATATAGAGGAAAAATTAGTATACAATATCATTGGTGAAAAAATCCTCATTCAGGATAAAGATATAAAAGAATTACAAACTGAGGACATGAAAGTTGTAACAAAAATAAAACCAACAAAAAAGCAAATTGAAGATTTAAAGTTTGCATTCAATATTTGTAAATTTGTAAAATCTAATGCGATTGTAATTGCAAAAAATAGCCAAACCATTGGAATTGGAGGTGGACAGACGAATAGATTAGCATCGAGTAAAATTGCTTGTCAAAATGGAAAATTATTCTTCAAAAAAAATGTTAAAAATAGTGTAGCCGCTTCTGATGCTTTTTTTCCATTTGCAGATGGACTTAACGAATTAGTAAAACTTGGAGTTAAATCTATAATCCAACCAGGTGGGTCTATAAAAGACAATGAGGTAATTAAGGCTGCAGATAAGTCTAAAATATCAATGATATTTACTGGTATTAGAAACTTTAAACACTAATTCTATCAATCTTAGAGGCTAGTATAAAATCACTTTCTGAAAGACCATTAATTGCATGAGTATAAATTAGTATCTTTGCATAACCCCAGCCAAAATTAATATCTGGATGATGACCCTCTATCTCAGCAATAGCAGAAGTTTTTTTTACAAATTCCAAACTTTGTAAAAAATTTTTAAATTTATAACTTTTAAATAAGTAAAAAGCTTTTTTATCATTCTTATACACTTTCCAACTTCTTAATTTTTTTAAATACCTATTAATCTCAGATTTAGAAAAGGGGGGAATATTACCACTACATGGAATACATTTTTTTTTATAAAGCATCATAAAAAACCACTTTACTTAAATTTTTGGAGCGGGTGAAGGGAATTAAACATACAGCTTGTTAGTTTTATTAAGATATTTGAGTAAAAAGTGTGTTAAGACAAAAAATACCTTCATTTTTTTTTTGTATCAAATTGATGGACTCTATCGACTTGATACATTATTTCGTTTGATTACGAGAAATAGTCACCCAGAAAATAAGGTCAATGCTTCTAAAAGAAGTTTTCTGCCTAGAACAATTTTTTAGTTACTATAATCATAAAATTAAAAATAAAACCAAATAATTTCACTTTGTATAGGCTATTATTTATCAAAGGTGGTGCCTGCATCCAAAACACTGTTAATATTATTTAAATTTATATTTTTTTAATTATTTGAACTTTCCTTTCTTTTTTTAGGACAATATTGTCTAAAAGCTTAAATCTAGAAGAGAAGTAAGCAAAATATATTTGTCATAAATTTATGAAATATTACTTTAAAGATTATCTGCCTAAGATTAAAATTAATTTTTAGTATAAAAGGAGTTAACAATTGTGGAATGTATTTTCTTATAATTTTTTTTAATTAAATAATTGTGCACTTTAAAATGATTATTTTTGTTAATTTTAATGATCTCAATACAAATTAATTTTGGATTATATTTATTTAAATTAATACTTTTAATACAATTTAGTTCATTACCTTCTACATCAATACATAGTAGATCTAAATTATCGAAATTTAATTTTTTTTTTTTTTTAATATTGTAAATTTTATTTTTTAAAATTTTTTTTTTTTTAATATATTTTTGATTAAATTTTTTTTTATAATAATTGCTAAATTTTTTATTTATAGAAACTTCGGTACTCAGCAAGTTATTATTTGGGATATATAAATATCTATTTTCTTTTTTATTATTCAATACTTGGCAAATGTTTATATCTCTTGGGCGATGTATATTAAATAGATCAATATTCTGTTGAATTGCATCTATATTTACACCAGACCAACCCTTTTTATAAAGGAGATAAGTGTTATTTGATCTAAAAGGATGATGACAACCAATATCTAAATATAAACCTTTTTTTTTATTTTTAAAAAAATTTTTTATAAATAGATCTTCTTCAAACTGGGAATAACTTTCTTTAAATAAATATTTTAAATTTCTAATATAAAGATTATAGAATAAATAAAATTGGGATTTGAATTTTTTAAATTTCATAAATTGCATATTATAAGTTAGAAAAATAGTCTGCCAGCTGTCTGCCACCAAAAATAATGGAATTTGAAAAAAAATTAATGATTACTTGCTGTTTTGGAGCGGGTGAAGGGAATTGAACCCACGACCTAATCGTTGGCAACGATTCGCTCTACCACTGAGCTACACCCGCTTAAAAATACAAATTAGAATAGTGTTAGAGAACTTCTTTGTCTATAAAAATGAATTACAAATGATAACTAATAATATATTCTTTAAAGATGATTATAAAAAAAGATTTTCCAAATGAAATAGCGGTTTTTCCACTCTCAAATGCAATTTTTTTTCCAAATACGGTATTGCCGTTAAATATTTTTGAACCTAGGTACAAAAAAATGACGGAAGATGCGTTATCAAATAATAAACTAATCGGTATGGTTCAAACTAAAAATTACTATAATACTGTTAAACCTGAAGTATTTAATGTGGGATGCCTTGGTAAAATTGAAACTTATTCAAAAACTCCCGATGGAAGGTATTTAATAAATTTAACAGGACTCATTCGCTTCAAAATACTTAATGAAATAGAAACCGATCTTCCATACAGGAGATTTAAAGTTTCCTATGAAGATTATTTTGATGATTTGGAAAAAATTAAATTTACAGATAAAATTAATATTATTGATTTAATAGATAAAACCAGAAAGTTTTTTAAAGTACATCAACTTTCAACTGATTGGAAAGTTGTTGAAAAAGTTGAACCTGATCAATTAATAAATTCTTTGTCGATGATATGTCCATTTTCAGTTAGTGAAAAACAAACTTTATTGGAAGCTAAAAACTTAGTTGAAAGAAATAATTTAATTAACCAGATAATTAATTTTTACATCTTAGGAAATAACAACCAACAAGATAGAAAAATACACTGATGGAATTTAATACTAAATTATTAGGAATTCTTATCTGTCCCATTGGTAAAGATAAACTAATTTATAATAAGGAAAGACAAGAGTTAGTATCAGAAAAATCTAAACTTGCTTATAAAATAAAAAACGGTGTTCCTATATTAATTCGAGATCAAGCAAGAACAACAGATTAGGAACTTTTATTCATGGAGTCAAAAAAGGATGGATTATTTTTTGTCTCTTTTAATTTTGAAATTAAAAACTCTATAGCTTCCATGCTGCCCATTGGAGCAGTTAGCCTTCTTAAGACATTCATTTTTTGAAGTTCATCTTTTTTGAATAATAACTCCTCTTTTCTGGTGCCTGACTTAGTTATATCAATTGCCGGAAATATTCTTTTATCAGCAACTTTCCTGTCTAGAATAACTTCAGAATTACCAGTTCCTTTGAATTCTTCAAATATTACTTCATCCATTCTTGATCCAGTCTCAATCAAAGCAGTTGATATAATTGTCAAAGATCCACCCTCTTCAATATTACGAGCCGCACCAAAAAAACGTTTTGGCCTTTGAAGAGCATTAGCATCAACTCCTCCAGTTAAAACTTTACCTGAGCTTGGTACAACTGCATTATAGGCTCTTCCAAGTCTAGTTATAGAATCTAGTAATATAACCACGTCCTTCTTGTGCTCAGCAAGACGTTTAGCTTTTTCAATAACCATTTCTGCAACTTGCACGTGTCTGACCGCTGGTTCATCAAACGTTGAACTTATAACTTCTCCTTTTACAGACCTTTGCATATCAGTAACCTCCTCAGGCCTTTCATCTATAAGTAGAACAATTAGATAAACCTCGGGATGGTTTGCAGTTATGGAGTGCGCAATATTTTGAAGAATTATAGTTTTACCAGCTCTTGGTGGAGAGACGATAAGAGCGCGTTGACCTTTCCCAATTGGGGCAACCAAGTCAATTACTCTTGATGTTAAATCTGGACTTTTTTCAACTCTACTGCTCTCAACCTCTAATTTAATTTTTTCATCCGGATAAAGTGGAGTTAAATTATCAAAGTTTATTTTATGTTTAATTTTTTCAGGGTCCTCAAAATTAATTTTATTTACTTTAAGTAGTGCAAAATATCTTTCTTGGTCTTTTGGTGCTCTAATTTCTCCTTCAACTGTATCTCCTTTTCTAAGTCCAAAACGTTTAATTTGACTTGGGCTTAAATAGATATCATCTGGGCCTGGAAGGTAATTTGACTCTGTTGCTCTTAAGAAACCGAAGCCATCTTGAAGAGTTTCAAGCACACCTGACCCTGTAATTTGTTCGTTATTTTCTGCAAGTTTCTTTAAGATTGCAAAAAGTATTTCTTGTTTTCTAAGTGTACTTGGGTTTTCAATTCCAAGCTTTTCAGCTTGAGAAATAAGATCCGCTGGTGACTTATTTTTAAGTTCTTGAAGATTCATTAGTTTATGGAAAGTTAGTCGGAATTATTAAGAAAATAGATGAGTATAATACTTCGATAAAAATTTCAAGCCGGTTTAAAAACTACCAAAATAACTATTAAAACTAACAAAACTGTCGGTATCTCATTTACCATTCTATAAAAATCTCCTTTTTTTTTATTTTTTCCTGACTTTAAATTTTTAAAAGATGTCACTAAAAAACCATGAAAAGCTGACAAACAAAGAACAAAAATTATTTTAGCATAAACCCAAAAAATTAATAAACTTTCAAGCCCAGTTATCCAGATCATAACAATTCCTGAAACCCAAGTTACAATCATTGAGGGATTCATTATTATTTTCAAAAGTTTTTCTTCCATCACAAGAAAGGTTTTCTCTAAATAATAACTTTTATTTTCTACATGATAAACAAAAAGCCTTGGAAGATACAATAGACCTACCATCCAAGATATAACCGAAACAATATGAATTACCTTTACAGATAAATACAAATCCATAATTATGTTTTACAAAAACATCGCTTAAAAGAACTATCACAAAAAGGAGGTTTTAAACCTCTTGTCCCATAATTCCTATTATTTAAAACCAGATTTGTAAGTCCTTTAATAAAATCTTTATTTACACCAAGCGCAGGAACCCTTTTATAAAAAAGTGCACCATTTTTTTTTGCCAGATGCTTATATTCAATATCTAATTCCACAAGAGTTTCGGAGTGCTCTGATACAAAAGCTATAGGACACAAAACAATACCAAGTTTCTGCTTTGAATTTCTAATTATTTCATCATCCGTTGATGGGCCGATCCACTTCAAAGGACCAACCCTGCTTTGGTAACAAACATTAAAATTTAAGTTTTTTATTTTCAATTTGTCTATTATTTTTTCTACAGTTTCTTCAACTTGCCACTGATATGGATCACCTGAGTCAATAACTTTTTGGGGTAATCCATGGGCAGAGAAAAGAAGTATTGTCCTTGAAAGAAGTTTGATATTTAAAAATTTTCTAATTGATTTCACATGAGCATTAATAAAGTTTTCATTATTTGGATAACAACAAATTGTTTTAGTTTTAAAATTTTCTGTATTTACATTTTTCCACTCATTTACAGACGATCCCGTTGTTGTTGTTGAAAACTGAGGGTAGAGGGGAAGTAAAATAACCTCTTTGGGATTATATTGTAATACTTTTTGGTAAACCTCACTTGCTCTTGGTTTCCAATACCGCATAACAATAAAACATTTGTACTCACCTTTTTTCCTAAGGTTTTTTTCTAAAGATTTTTTTTGAAATTCAGTTAATTTTAAAATTGGAGATCCGCCACCCATCAACTTATATATGTTTTTTGCTTTATTTTCTCTTAAAGACGAAATTAATTTTGCAATAAAAAATCTGAAAGGTTGAATAATATTTATGATTGCAGGATCATTGAATAAGTTAAATAAAAACGGCTTTACAGCTTCCTGTTTATCAGGTCCTCCTAAATTCATTAATATGACAGCTCTTTTCAAGATCTATTTTCCTTAACTATCTCAACCATGTGTCTTATATTTTCAATTTTTGCGAAAGGTGTAATGCCGTGACCCAAATTAAATATATATGGATAATCCCTAAATATGTTTAAGTATTTATTAACAACCTTTGCCACGTCTTTCTTATTTCCGCAAAGCACCGCGGGATCAATGCCGCCCTGGATCGGTATTCCGTTAAAATTAGTAATTGCCCAAGACGGGCTGATAAACTGATCGATTGAAATACAGTCTGGTTTTACAAGATTAACAAAATCTTTGTATTTTTTTCCGATTCCTCTTGGGAAACATATTATTGGGATATTTGGGAATTTTTTTTTTACTGAGTTTAGTATTGCCTTTGTTGGATAATAACAAAACTTATGTAAATGATTTTCCTTAATTAATCCTGCCCAGCTATCAAAAATTTGAATAACTTCGGCCCCGCTTTCAATTTGTTTCTCTATATGAAAGGTTACAAAGTTTGTAAGTAAATTTATAAGTTTATTAGTAAAGCTTAGATTTTTAATTTTAAAGTTGTGTTTTGGTGATTTTCTATTTAGCATATAAACTGCTAACGTCCAGGGAGCGCCCACAAATCCAATTAAATTTTTTCCCTTAATTTTCTTTTTTATAATTTTGATTTGATTAAATACTTCTGAATTCTTTGCTATAAACTTATGGAATTCACTAATTTTTAATAAATTTTTCTTTTGGAGGGGCTCTAGAATCGGGCCTATATTTTCAATATAATATACCTTTTGACCGAGTGAATTTGGAATAATCAAGATATCAGAAAATATTATTGCAGCGTCTAAATCAAATCTACTTATCGGCTGTAGTGCGATTTCGTTTGAAATCTTTGAATCTAAACATAAATCTAAAAAGCTTTTTTTTTGTGACCTTATTTTTCTATACTCAGGCAAATATCTTCCTGCTTGTCTCATAAACCATATAGGAAACAAATTGGTTTTAAAATTTAAAGTTTGAACAAGTCTAAACATAAAATAATTAATTAAAGATTATTGTAACTTTTGGCTTTGTTAATTATGTTTAAAAAATATATTAAATTTTTATAAACAAACTTATTAACCTTTCTATTTATTATAATATAAGCAAATTAAAGATAAAAAAAGTTATAAACAATATTATATTACATGACTTTTGAAAAAAATGGGTTTGATAAAAAGTTATTATTCTTAAAAGGAAAGTTAATAACTTTAATTTATTGCAATACTTTTCTTTAAACTGTTAGTTTTTGTTTTTTATAAACATATTTATGAACAATAAATTTGATCTTTATTTGGTCTCCGATTCAACAGGAGAAACCCTGGATAGAATAGCTGTTGCTATAAAAGCTCAATTTGAAGATATAGATTTATCTATTCATCACTTCTCATTCATAAGAACTAAAGATCAAATAAATGCGCTTATAAAAAGATGTAAAAAAAATAGAAATCCAATTGTTTTATACACATTGGTCGAGCAAGAAGCGGTTAGTCACTTAAAAAATACAGCTTTAGTAGAAAAAATTACTTGTCTAGGCGTTCTTGATCATCTCGTTTTAAAATTTGAAGACATTTTAAACAAAAAGGCAAATCATGTTCCAAGCGGTCAACATGTGCTTAATAAAGAATATTATGAAAAAATTTCTTCTATGCATTTTACAATTGAACATGATGATGGTCAAAAATTAGAAACTATAAATGAGGCTGATATAATAATTTTTGGCGTAAGCAGAACGAGCAAAACACCGACAAGCATTTATTTGGCAAATAGGGGTTATAAAGTTGCAAATGTTCCATTAACCGGGACAGAGAACATAGATTTGTACTCAATTGATTTTGAAAGGAAAACTGTTGTCGGCTTTGTTATCGATCCTCATAGATTAGAAGATCTTAGAAGAACAAGATTAAATTTAATAACTGAGGACAGGCACACAAATTATATTAATATTGAAAGCATTCAAAAAGAGGTGGAAAACGCAAAAAAAATATTTAGTTTAAAAAACATTCCAATTATTGATGTTACAAGAAGGTCTGTCGAGGAGACTTCTGCTTCAATAATTAAAATCCATGAAATTAAGCATAATTTATGAAAGATCTAATTCTTGCCTCTTCAAGCGGGATTAGGAAAATAATACTTGAAAAACATAATTTTAATATTTTAGTTCACGCCCCAAATGTAGACGAAGAGGAAATAAAAAAATCATTATTACAAGAAAAGGCAACACCTAAAGAGGTTGCAGAGACGCTTGCAAGATTGAAGGCGGTAAAAATTAGTGAAAAATATAAGGATCGAATAGTTCTTGGTGCGGATCAGGTTTTAAATCTCGAAGGAAAAATATTTAGTAAGCCTAAAGATAAAAAAACAGCAAAATTTATTCTTCAACAACTTAATAATAGAGAACACGAACTTATCAGTTCAATATGTCTTGCAAAAAATGGTTCGTTCATTTGGAGTTATACAGAAAGTTCTTTTTTAAAAATGAAAAAGTTTGATGATTTATACTTAGATGAGTATCTTAATGATATTTCTGACAATACTCTACAACGATATGGAGTTTATCAAATCGAAGATGAAGGCAAAAAACTTTTTTCAGAGATAAAAGGAGACAATTTTTCTATAATGGGAATGCCAGTTGATGCATTAATCAACTATTTTAAAATGAATGAAAAAAAATAAAAATAAATTTTTAGTCATAGGAGACCCAATTAAGCACTCTTTATCGGCTATTCTACATAATTATTGGTTTTCAAAATATAAGATAAATTCTTTGTATTTTAAAAAAAAAGTTAGAGCAAAAAATTTAAGTAAAATAGTTAAAGATATAAAAAAAAAAATTTACTATGGAGCCAATGTAACTTTACCCCTTAAAACCAGTATAATCCCGCATGTGGATATTATCACTCCATTAGTAAAGGAAACTAATTCCATAAATACGATTTATATTAAAAATGGTAAGCTATACGGAGATAACACAGATGTCTTTGGTTTTTATTATGGGATATTAAGCAAGATTAAAAAAAAATGCGAAAAAGCCTTAATTATTGGAGCTGGAGGCGTTAGCTCGTCAGTAATAATTGCTCTTAAGAAAAAATGGAGATTAAAGAAAATTTATATCGCGAATAGAAATTCAAGAAAATCATTTATACTAAAGCGCAGGTTTGGAAAAGTTATTGAGGTTGTTAAGTTTAAAAATCTAGAACTTTTTAATCATAATATTGATTTAGTCATTAACACTTCAAGCTTGGGTCTTAAACCAAAAGATAAAATTAAACTAAATTTTTCTCATTTTAAGAAGAAAATATTTATTGATTTAATCTACAACCCACAGAGAACATTTTTTTTAAAGATGGCAAAAAAATTCAATAATCATATTTATTCAGGTCTTCCAATGTTTATTTACCAGGCACAAAAATCATTTAAGATATGGACCAATATTTTGCCCAAAGTAAATCAAGGAACTTATAAATTACTTAGAAGATATTTGTGATAGCTCTTGGAATTGTTGGAGAAATTGGATCCGGTAAAACTTATATCAGTAAAGTATTTAAGCATTATGGTTATAATGTATTTGATGCAGATAAGGTAGTTCATAATATTTATAAAAAAAATAAATACATAAATCAAAAGATATCCAAAATTTTCAAATTAAATACCAAAAGAGTAAATCTTAAAGATCTTGCTAATGTAATTATAAAAAACCCATCCAAACTTGTTAAATTAAATAAAATTATTCATCCAGAAGTAAAAAAAAATCTATTAGATTTTATTAGAAAAAATAAAAAAGAAAGATTAATAGTTCTAGATATTCCTTTGCTTTTAGAAACTAATTTTAAATATTTTACAGATATCGTAGTTTTTGTAGATACAGCAAATAAAATATTATCTAAATTTAGAAAGAAAAGAAAAATTAATGTAAAGTTAATTAATGTTCTTAAAAAATATCATTTTAATAAAGAAAAGAAAAAAGCTTTGTCAGACTTTATAATAAAAAACACGAATTTAGGTTTTTTAAAATTTCAAACAAGAAATATACTTAATAAAATTATATTACATGATTAAAGAAGTAGTTTTAGATACAGAAACAACTGGCTTATCCATTGAAAAGGATAGAATAGTTGAGATTGCTTGTATTGAACTTGATGATCATTTACCAACGAAAAATTTATTTCATACATTTTTAAATCCAGAAGGTGTTAAAGTTTCCCAGGACGCTTTTGAGATACATGGTTATTCTAATGAATTTTTAAATGACAAACCAAAGTTCAAAGATATTGCTAGGGATTTTATACAATTTATTGAAGGAAAAAAAATAATAATTCATAACGCTGACTTTGATTTAAATTTTTTAAATAAAGAACTTCGTAGTTTAAATCTTGAAACAATTAATAAACAAAATGTTATTGATAGTTTAAGTTTAGCAAGGGAAAAATTTCCTGGCGCAACAGCAAAGAATCTTTCTTCTTTATGTAAAAAATTTAAGATTGACACTTCGTCAAGGGAAAAGCATTCTGCCTTATTAGACTGTAAACTTCTATCTAAAGTTTATATTGAGTTAATAGACGATAAAGAGTTAAAATTTTCATATAATGAGCCTAATGAAGACACAAGCCAATCCAAAAAAAAATCTTTAGGTAAAGTTGTACAGCCGTCTTTAGATGAAATTGAAAATTATAAAAAGTTTCTTAAAAAAAATATAGTTAATGCAGTTAGTTTGAAAGAGTAGTTTTTTTTTGATTTTCGTACATTTCAATAAAGTTAATATTTTTTTTAAATTTAAATTCTTTAAAGCCTGATTGTTGAAATATATTGCTTAGAATATTAGTAATTTTTTCTGAAAAAAGATTTGGTATATCAGCAAGTATAATCTTTTTTATTTCATCTTGAGTAATTGTTTGATCTAATATTTTAAAAACTATAGCGATGCATATTTCTGCATGAATTTTATTCTTAATATTTTGTGGGGCTTCAAAGAATATTCTTAAGTTTAATTCGTTAAGTTGGTTTGAAAGTGGATTATTTTTAATGTCTATTTTAGTTTCATATTTTTCAAGGTCTTGTGTTGAACTTATGTAGGCATCTGCTGTTGGAATTTCAAAGGAGATGTCTTTTATAAAATCCATTATAACTTGGTACTTTTCGCTCATTCAATTGATAATTTAGCTAATTGTAATCAATAGGTTTTTAATGTTCTTTGCATATTTAAATATATTCATGTTATTCCTATATTAATTATTTTAGAATTACAAAAATGAATGAAAATTTTGGATTTATAGACATTATACTTCTTGCATTTATTGCTGGTCTAATAATTTTAAGACTTAGAAATTCATTGGGTAAAGGTGCGGAGGATAGTGCACTTCGAGCAAAAAATTTACAATCAGTAAATGTAGATACTTTAGAAAAAATAGATAAAGACGTTATACCTTCTACTGAGGTCAATCAGTTTAATGAAACAAGCTTCTTAAAAGGTGCTCAAGCGGCATATGAAATGATAGTTAATGCATTTGCAAATGGAGATAAAAAAACTCTTAAAGATTTAGCCGATCCCGAAATTTATAAAAATTTTGTATCTGTCATTGATGAAAGACAATCTAAAAAAATAAAAAATGATTTTACTTTTATAGGTATTAAAAAAGCAAAAATTGAAGAAGTTAAAAATCAAGATACTTTGTATAATGTTAAAGTAAGATTTATAAGTGAAATTATATCATCTACAAAAGATGAAACTGGAAAAATAATTGATGGAAATAATAATGAAATTCAAACAGTGAATGATGTGTGGATATTTAGAAAAGATTTAAAATCAGAAGATCCGACTTGGTATTTAAAAGAAATTTCCCAAGCTCTAGATGAGAAAGATTCAAAAAAATAAAGATAAAGATTTAATAACTAAAGAAGATATTAGTTCTTGGGAAAGTTTTAAAAAGCAAGATAGTATTTCTTTTGAAGATAAGGATTTAAATAACCATGAACCCTTAAAAAAATTTAAGTTTGATTTAAAATATGATCTTCATGGATATTCACTGCAAGAGGCCTTTGATAAGGTTGATGAAATATTTGATTTGAGTAAAAAAAAAAATCTTACTAATATTTTAATAGTTACAGGAAAAGGTTTAAGGTCTAAGGCTTTTGAAGATCCTTATAAATCTGAAGACTTAAGCCTATTAAGATATGCTATACCCAATTATATAA
>Ga0194116_10004756_pt1 | contig 15330 bp, 1 predicted proteins | sample TA2MahsurfametaG_4_FD_148617 | JGI IMG/M metagenome (GOLD analysis project Ga0194116, IMG submission 148617) | Freshwater microbial communities from Lake Tanganyika, Tanzania - TA2015008 Mahale S9 surface | ecosystem: Environmental > Aquatic > Freshwater > Lake | place: Tanzania: Lake Tanganyika...
ATCCCCAATCCCCAATCCCCAATCCCCAAAAATACTCAATATATTGATATATTTGTATTTTTGAGTGGGGTGATTTGGGGATAGGAATAATTTATTAATACATATAAAATCAAAATTATATATTAAATATGTTTTTAATACAAAATAATTTTTTATTTAAAATAAATAAATAAAATAATAATTCAAAAATATATTTAAATGCTATATCAAAATTAATTAATTTTTTATGTTGTATAATCCTTCATGCCAAGACGAATTAGAACACAGCGAAGTTACTGCCGCTGGCAAAAATAAACTTTATTTTTGCGATTCAACCATAAACATGCGAGAAATTTTTAATTCCTTAACTCGTGGAAGAAAACTTGACAATCAAATCCTTGAAAAAATTCAATCCGAAATAATCTCTAATCGTTTGAAAGTAAATCCTTTAAAGTCTATTAAAGAAGAAAAAGCAAATTCTGATATTCTATTTGCTAACCCACAAATTATTACAATGAATCCAGAAAACACTAAAAAGCTTTTGGAAATAAAAGAAAATCAAACAAATCAAGATAAAATTTCCAATTTTTATGTCAAAAACCAAATCGAACAACTTTCCGGATTCAGCGAATATTTATATTTTTTTTCACTAATAAATAAAAAATCTACTTTAAATGAAAATGAATTTATGAAGGAAATCGAGAAATCTTTAAAGTCACTAAATACAAAAATTTCTGAATCTAAAGAGTTATTAGATAATTTCTTTAAATTGATCCCAATTTTAGAGCAATTTACTGATATTAATTTAGAAAATTTAAACATTAAGCTCAAATTTTTGAAAGACATTACTATCAATATTACTCCTATTATTGAATCATCTGATTTAATTCTAATAAAAATGAATGAAACTCTGCATAATGTTTTGAGAAAAATAGAAAAACTTATATTGAATCTTGAACAAAAACTTTTGAATAAAATAGATAAGTCTTTAAACGAAATTCCTGCTGATACCGATATTTCCCGATTAAAATTCGAAAGGCAAAAAACAGATACATTCTATCGAACAGAATCAGAATTAAAAATCCAATTACTAGAAGTGTTTAATTTTATTTTTTCTTTTAGTGTCTGCTTCAAATTTTCTTATGGTTTTTTCTTACTTGCTAAATATATAAAAAAATTCAATTTTGAATTTGAATTTAGAGAAAGTTTCAAATTTTCTCAATTAAGAAAAATTGGAGAAAAAGATTTGTTTAATGGATCTCACCTAAAAGACTGGGAAGAATCAGAAATATTGCATACTGCAAGAGCTGTTTCATACGAAAATCAAATGGATCAAGAAAGAAAAAAAAACGAAAGAGCAAATTCTTTTGGACTTTTTGAATGCTTACCAAAAATAACAAGTCATTGTAAGTTTGGAAACAATTGGTTTTTCTATAATAATGTTTATGGTCTCATCAGATTTATTTACAATGAAAATACTAATAAAATGACTTTTATAGAAAGAAATTCGAAAGCCTTTGATTTAGAAAGAGGATTCTTATTACCTATAGGATCAGGAGATTCCGGTTTGATATGTCATATTTCTGATTCTCTTATTAGCAATGACAAAAATTCAGAAAAAGATGAACAGGAAGAGAAAAGACAAAAAGCTCTTGTTCAAGTTTTATTTTCAGATCATATCAATTACAATCATAAAGAATCCTTTCAAGATTATGAAAAGGTTTTAAAAGATCTTTTTTCCAATTTAAAAGAGTGGCTGGAAAATTCATTAAATACTTTTAATGAAAAAGATGAACAGAATTTTGTCTACACTGAGAAAAAAATAAAGATTCCCTATGAACATATAATAAAGACACGTAAAAATGACATTTCAAATTTGCTTAGCAAAGTCATTTTCCATTCAAATAATAATTTAATTTACTGCTTCAGACCAATTCTTAATTTAAAGAAAGAATCGAAAAATTACAAAACTTACTTTTCACAAAATTTCATATACGCAATTGATATCTTTGAAGTTAACTTAAAAAATCAATCTAACAATGATTCAGATAAGCCAAATAAATTATTAAACCATGTGAAATCCTGTCTTTTAACTAATAAAAATGAAAAGTATTTACACGAATCAGATAAAGAATGCTTTCAACATATTGAACTATTTTTAGATAATATGCAGAAGTCCAATTTGCATAATCTTTTTGTTAATGCAGGAAAACTTTTTATTTTATCTTCTGATCTAAATGTTTTTGTATATGATTTAATTTTTGACAGCTTTGAATTAACAGATAAAATAATAGTTAAAAATGATGAAGAAGAATCAAGCTCATTTGATTTTTATTTCCTAACTAAAAATAATTGTCTATCATTATTTAAAGACACCAAATCTGAAAGATATAAAGGATTAATTTTTTATAGTGTTTATAAAACTAAATTATTTGAAACTAATTTACCAATTAATTTTGCTGCTCATGAAGAGGCTTTGTATTATGAACTTTCTCAGATGGAGAATCTCAATATGGATATGAATACTAGTAATCAAAGAGAATTAAATAATTTTCTTGATTTGAATTTGAATTTTAAAAATTCCAAAAATTATGAAGAAAATGATAAATCAAATATTAATTTAAATGAATCATCAGAAGCTGATAGTGATGGGAAACAAAAAATTGCTTTAGAAAATTCTCAAAATATAAATAAAGGAAATTCGATTGTTTATATTTTAGGAAATTTGGCTTTGGGAGCTATAGGGAAATTCAATGAAAAAAATTTTATAGATATCGAAAAGGTTTTGGCTACAGATTACTTTTCTTACAACGACCGTAAAAATCTTAGCTTGTTATTTGAATTAATTATAACTTATTCAGATGAAATATTCGGGAAAGAACAAAAAATGTCATTCATTGAATTTAATGAAAAAGAAAACTATAAAGCAGAAGAAAACGCTTTAATTTTATTTTCACTTTTGAATTTGCTGAAACTCCATATAAAAAATAATTCTAGATTAGGATGGGAGTTTGGAGTCTATTTTAATTCTCAAGAATCATTACAAGAGACAATTAAACATCTTTTTGAAATTTTGTACAAAGTAATCCAAAAAAATTTTTCACTATTGGAGAGCAAAAATGATAATACACAAAATGAATCAATTAATAAACTCTATGAAAATATATCATTTTTGCTTCTAGAAATTCTATTTGAAACAATCGCATTTAATATCACAAATAAAAATTATTTTGTAAATATTTTCTCTGAATTACTAATTGAAATTAAAATCAATGAACTAAAATTTTCTAGCGCTGAAACAGCAGCTAATCATCCAACTCATACTAATAATAACGAGAAGAAATCAAATAATGATTCAGATCTTAGGAGATTTTTATTTAATATCAACTTAAAACTACATATTTTAAATAATATTTCTAAATTATTTTCTAAGAATTCCAATTATATAATAGCCTTTTTAATAAATGAATACTCTGGAAATTTCATATTTGATATGTTTAAAGATCATTTAGAAGCCATTAATAAAAACCTTATAGGCAGAAATCCCAATGGTCTGTCTAATATTAATTTATTAAATTACAATAACTATGAGCTTAAAGATGAAAGTCTAAAAATTGAGTTATATTATTTAAATCTTGAAAAAATTCTTTCGCAAATATTAACTTCAATTTATGTGAAATATATGAATAGTATATTAAATTTCGGTAAGAAACCATTTAATCAGAATCTCGATAAGATTATCCAAGAAATATACAATACTAATAAATGTGAAAATGAAATAAATGAAATTAGAAATAAACTGACAAACTTTGTAATTGAAGTCTCAAGGAAATTTTTCGAATCTGGGCTTTTATTAGTTGATTACATAAAAACAAATAATATTAAAATGAAATTATTAATCAACAACTTTTTATTGCAAAATATAAACAATATATTGAATTTTATTAATTTGATAAATTTCGAAAACTTTCCAGATTTCATTTTAGCTAATTGGTATCTTATTTTAAATATTCTAAATGGACTATCAAATTTTTTAATACCTGGAAATTACACTAAACCACTCAAAGAAAAAAATCAATTTTTGGAAGATAAAGACTACAAGGAATTAATTTCTGAAAGACAAAAAACACACTCTTATTTCAAAACCAAAGCAAATAACAATGAAAAAAATTTATCTAAAATCATACAAAAATTTGATTTAGTTTTTGATAATTTTAAAATTGATGACACAAAGCAAAAAAGCAGAACTTTAATAAATATAAATTTAGAAAAATTGATTGTCAATAAAAAAGAAATTGAAGATTACAATCCTAATATTTTAACTGAAATGAAAATTGATATTCATTTATTTTTTAGTGCTTTTTTCCCATTCGGAAGTTCACAGAGTACTAAAACAAATATTACAATTAAAGAAAAAAAAAAACAAAAAAAAGTTTATATTACTTCTTACTGTGTAGAAAAAGGATTAGAAATAGAAAACTATGTTATAAAAAATGTTCCAATTACAACTGATTTGATAATAGAAGTTGAAAATATTAATTATTCTGAAAACGAATCGCAAAACATGATGCCAATATTATTTAAACTGAGATTAACAAATTATAAATTTTTTGATAGAATTTTAAGCTATCCTATTTCAGTTATGAATACATTTATTAATAAAACCATTAAATTTTTGAGCTTTTATGAAAATGCAAATTTATTGCATAATTTAAATGTTAACGAAGAAGTTAAAGAAGTAATATCTTCAAGTATTTTTTCAGGAGGTATTAAAGATTGTAAAAAAATCGTCGATGAGCATAAGAAATTAAATCTAATCAACAAAGACTTAGAAACTTTCTTTTTTTGCTTAGATGATGAACATAAAAAAAAATTGGAGTTTTTAAATGATCAATCTTTTGATGATCCTTTTAATTCAGAATATTCTAAGGAAAGCTTTGAAAATAAAAAATCAAGTTGCTCAAATAATCTTTGCTCTAAACCAAGTAATATATCTGACTTGTTCTCATATTTCATAAATAATTTGAAATCAAATAAACTCTCTTTTGAAAATTTGATTTGTATTAAAGATATGGATCTTGCTGATTGTGAAAATAGCAGTTTCTCTAATTTACTAAATTTAGAAAACAAAGAATTTTATTTATTAAAGAAACTTTTCATCTTATTTGATTTCTTGATAGAAAAAGTCAATAGAGAATACATCGTTAAAGGACCTATTAGTGATAAATTAGTATTAGGTCTATTTTTCGTTTGCATCTATCAAGATAATTTCATTGATACTTTAGAAAAAACTTTGGAAGCAGTTTTCTTGGAAGAAGATAACTTTAATAAATTTACTGGTAACAAACTTGATAAAGAAGATTGTGTTAAATTATTAGAAAATAAAAATTTTGAAGAAGTTTTCTTCATTTGGAAAAATTGTTGTCAAATCAGAAAAATATTTAAATCGAAAAAAGACTTGATTTTCCAACAAATGGATGAAAATTATAGAGATAAAAAAATAAACCTTGAATTTGATCAAACAGATATTGAATTGTCTAAAATAAATTGCAACATTGACCCAAATGAATTCGAAGACAAAGATATTCTCAAATATTTCGAAAGATATCTTCAAAAAATAAAATTGATTTTTTATTTAAAATCAAACTCAATAAAAAATTCTAAAGCAAGTCATATGCAATCCTTTACTTTATCAAGATCGCAATCTGGTGATATTATTCCGAAATCTGGTTTGCTTAAAAAAAATTCACTCTATTTGCAAAGTCTGATGATGAAATCTTTAAAGGCTAATAATTTCGAAGACAAAACTGAGTTTCATCATAAAGAAAAAGCTAAAATAAAAGACCTTGCTAATAATTTAATAAGTGCTATTTCCAACGATAAAGTAAATGTTGATAATATTTTAGCTTGTTTACAATCTTTAAATGTAAAAATAAAATTCAGAGAAATATCCCTTTTTATTGTAAATGAAATCCTAAAAAATTTTAAAAATTGTGAAATTAAAGCTGACTTAATATCTAATTTCTACCATAATTTTAAACAAAATAAAAACAATCAATTACCCAATGTTTTAGATAACCTAAACACAACTTCAACTGAACAATCAGAAATTATAACGAATTTATTCCAAGAATATTTATTCAACTTGATAGAAGAAATAAATGCACAATTTAATAAAAGTAAGTCCGAAAATATTAATTCAGATAATTCATCTCTACCCATAGAACAAAAAACTATTTATAATTTTCCATCAAATTACAAACAAAACGATAACAACAGCATCTTTTATTTAATAATTTTATTAAATAATTTAATATGGAATATTAAAGGCAGAAATTTCCAATTTCTACTTGATATACAGTTCTTTCAAAATTTATTCAACAATAATAAAAATGAAAAATTAAAAATTGCAAAAAATGGAATGTTTTTAGATATAAAGACCTCTATTTATAGTGAATCTTTAAGTATTGCAAATAGTATTAATTATTATTATGATATCACTTTAGTTAGTACTTTCCTAACAGACATTTTCAATATTTATTCTAACTTAATCATAAAGAGAATATTGAAAGAAAATATTGACAAAACTCCTAAAACCTCTAAAACTCCAAAAGGAAAAGGGCTTGGGCTTTCAAAATCTATGAGCAATCTTGATCATATAAATAATAGTGATTTAGTAATTCATATGTTAGATATTTATCAAATGATTATAGATGACTTGTTGGAGAACACTTTATATAAAAACAAAAAGGAATTTAACAAAATAATTAAGTCATTTGATCTTGAAATTTTTGAAGCATATTTGAACGAAAATGAAGAACATGTAATTATTAATTTTTATGATGATAATTTAATTTTATTAAAAAATTTATTTTTCTCTCAAAAAAAAATATGGAATATTTCAATAAGTCTTTTAAGGCTTATCATTATACAAGATCCCTCAATTGAATTTATTTTTAGAGATATCAGCTTATTTTCTAAATTTTTATTGCTTGTGTTATTTGCAAATGAAAAAAATATATATATAATTTTTGGATTAATGAAAATTATTGTTTCAAATCTTAATAAAAATTCAGAAGACTTTGAATACTTTGGAATTAAATTAAAGGATTTATATAAGAATTACATATTACCATATAAAAAGATTTCGACTAATTACGATAAAAAAAGTGAAGATCTTTTAGCTCATTATAAATGGGAAGACCTAGAAAAGCTTGATTCATCTGAATTCTTTATTAAGTTTATTTTAACTTTGAAACTTAATTCTTCAAAATTACGTGTCAATAAAGATTTACTTTATTTTGACAGAAAACTTTTTAAATCTACTAATAATTTCCAAAATATAATAGAGAGCTCAATCGAAGATAGAATTAATGAATTCTTAAGATTTTTCCTTAGCCAAAGTGGATTTAAAGAAAATTGTATAAATTTATTATCTTCAATTGCTTTAGAAAATGGAACTCATGTTGCAAAGGTTTTGGACTCGAATATTGGTTATTTGAATAATTTTTGTAAAATCATATGTAATACAAAAATAGATTTCAATCAAAGTAATATAGATAAAATTTTTGACACAAAAGATGTTGAATCTTTAGTTAAAAAAGGAACTTTGATTTATGATAAATCAATATATTATTTGAATCAGAAAGCTTCTGAAGAACAGAAAAATCGCTATGAAGAAATACATGAAAATACAACTGAAGACTGTATTGTTCGCGCTTTTATGGAAGATAATTCAAATATTATAAATCAAATAGAAACAAATAAACCCAATCTACTTTTCCCTTATGATTCAGAGTATATAGTTAATGAAGAATACATCGACTCAAACTCTCTTATTTTTGCTGATAAAATTTTAATTCAAAATTCTTTGAAATATTTAAAAGAGAATTTGATAGAAAAAAATGCTTACAGTCTAAATCATTTGCAAAGTTATATAAGAATAATAAAATTCCTTAAAAAAATAAGCTTAATATCATCAGAAAATTTAGGAAGCATTTTAAATAATAATCCAAATCTTAATAATTTCGAAGAAGAAGAATTAAATGAAACAGCAGAAGCAAACAAAAATAAAGTTATTTCTCATTTAGAAGAATTGAAAAAAATTATAGAAAATTTCTTTGAAGAAAATAAAGAATTCTTTGAATATTTCCTAGTTTATGAAAAAGAAAAACTACCTGCTAATATTATAAATATCAATAAATTAGAGAACTTATTTTTCTCATATACTCCTTACGATTTAAAAATGATATCGAAAAATAAAAGTGAAAATTTATTAAATTTTGAAGATCCAAAGAAAAAAGATCTTAAAAATTTGTTCCCATTTGGAGAAAAGAGACAAGTCGAAGAAGAAATAAATACAGATATATTAAATGATGTTAATAATAAGAAAAATTTAAACATAAAATTAATTGAAGAAATTAAAGATTTATATTTATCAATCAAACTTGATGATCAATCTTTTATCTTCAAACTTGATAAATCTACTAATTCTGATAATATTTTGAATATGGAACTTAAATTTAAAAATTATTCTTATATTTTCGATGAAGGAGATGACAATAATAACTCAGATAAGCAAATTAGAAGGCTTAAAAAACCAAAACAAATTGAAATCTATGATAAAAAAAAGGCTTTAGAAATAATTGAAGATTTCAAAAATAATGAAGAATCAAAGCCTAATAGAAAAAAGAAAAAAAATATCGCTATTTTCCTCACTGATGAATTCTTAAAAGAATTGGATTTAGATGATCCTGATAAACTCGATGTTAATCAATTTTTAGGAAAATATAAAGCAAAAGATAACAAGGAAGAAGAAGAGAATGAAGGAGAAAATAATAAAGACAAAGATCAAACTGAGCAAGTAAAAGGAGAATCAAAAAAAAATAGCAAAGTAAACTCTACAAACATCTCAAGAAAAAATAGTAACGATATAATATTAAATGGAGAAGAAAAGATTGAAGAAAATAAAGCGAATGAAAATGTTGAAATAAAAGAGGAATCAAAAGAAATTAATAATGAAAATTTCGAAATAAAAGAGGAATCAAAAGAATGCCCTGAAGAAACCCAAAAAGAAGAAGTGGTAAAAACGGAAATGTGTGATAAAAATGAAACATTAACAGAACAAAAGCGACATCAATATATCTTCGAGAAATATATTCATAATAACTATTTTCCTTATAAATGTGTATTCTTTGTAAATGATATTTACTTTAATAAAATTAATAAAAATTTCTCATGTTTTTCAGTTGAAAATGATTTGCTTGAAAATGATATAAGATTATTATTAGAAAGCCCAACTGATTGTTGTACAGGATATCAAATAGATGGAAAAAATCCTGATCCTTATAGAAAATTTGTAAGCATATTTTATTATTTGGTTTCTGATATTTCACGCTTTTTCGTAACAAGCATTGATAGCATGAATAATATAAAACAAGAACTTAAAGAATTGGCGGAAGAAAAAGAAAATAGAAAACATCATCACCATCACCACCATCATCACAATAAAAATAGAGCAGACACTGAAAAAGAAGAGGAAAAAGAAGGCATTTTTGAAAAATATTTACAATTAATTGATCTTGAATTAAGGCCTTTAAGTGAGCTAAAAGATATAAAAATTAGTGATCCGAAAAATTTCGAAACTATTTTTAACGAAACAGAAACAATTCCTTTCGAAAATCAAAAAGAAGCTGATATCAAAAACCTTGGTATGCATATTTTAAAGCAGCATCTTAGATTCTTGTGTTTAATTTCTGTTAAAAAATACGCCATTTGGGAAGAAGATAATAAGACTGAAAATTCTGAAAATATAAAAACTCTGGAAATTGAAAATAAATTTGAATCCTTGTTGAAATATTTTAAATTGCTTTTCTATCAAAGTTCATTTAAAGAAAATTATTTCAATTTAAAACTAGAAAATAGATTCATAACTTCGAAAATTTCTTTAATCGTAAATAAAATAATTACAACTGGTTCTAGTAAAAATATTAGAGCTTTATTAAATACAGAAAATACTAAAATTATAAGCTTAGCTGAATCAATAGATAGTGAATCAGCAATAATAGAAGGAGACCAAATTCTCTATGTAAATGAAATATTCAAAAGCTTTAAATCAAATGAAGTCAATTATAGAAACAAAAACACGCAAAAAAGTTTACAAACCTTATGTGGAATTTTATTAAATTTCTTACATAAAGAAATCATTGAAACAAAATATTTAAATATCATCAATCTTATGAATATTATGAATTCTTTTATTAATATTATCTTAGCAATTATTGAAAAAAATAAAGATAATGTTAACGAAGATCTGAAAGAATTTTTGACAAATATATGCTTAGAGTTTTTAAAAAGCAAATCAATATATATATTGATGCAAGTAAAATCAAACAAGAAAAATTTCAGTTCGAAAATTTTAGAATTTATTCTTTCTTTATTAAGATTACTTTATATTTGCAATGATATAATTCAATCATTTGATTTGAACTACAAAATAAAATCTTTAAACAAAAATTTTATAGACTTGTATGAAAGCTTAGATATTGTCGAAAATAAATTTAAATCGAAAATTTTTTTAGATAAAATAATAAAAGACACCGAGGAATTCCAAGAATCAGTCACAAAAAAATTCCGAATGCCAAATATTAAAAATAGCTTTTGCTTTACATTACGCGACCATAAATTTAAAACTTTTGACATTACTTTCCAAAATGCAAAAGAAAAGCAAAAAGAATGTATTTCTCTTTGCGAATTATTAATTAAAAAAAATGAAGACGCTAAAGAAAATGAAAAAGACAATAAAGAGACTGTCAAATTATCATATGATGTTACTAACTGTTTAGGGGATTCTGAATACTATGATTATTTACATTCAACAAATATCTCCGCAATACAATCCAAAGAAAATAATGATTTGAAAAAATATTTAATATATTCTGATAATACAAATAATATGATACCTAAAAATTATGTTATTATAAAAGATGAACAAAACTCAGAGCCAACCATTTACAATTTACCTTCCAACATTTCAAATATTTACAACTTTAGAGAAGACAGAGCTCTTGTAATGAAACAGGGAAATAAGCTTTTAATAAAAGGAACAATAGAAAAAGAATATAAAAATTTAGCAGCTAATGAGATATTTGAAGAAATTACCAAAAACGAAACAATAGTTAAGATTTTCGATAATGGAATAATAATAACAAATAAAAACATCCATGTTTTTGCTTATATACAAGATTATATAGAATCTAGGTACAAAATAAGCGATTCTTATAAGAAATTCCCACTTGGTCCAATTAAAAATGCAAAAAATATCAGTTGGGCACATGTTGATGAATACGGAATAGTTTTATTAGATACAGATGGTCAAATTTACTCAGCAGGAAAATATTATTTTGGTCCAAATCAAAGCACAAGTTTTGAATATAATTATAGTATAATCCACAATACTGTCTTCGGTAAGAAAAAATGCAGGCAAGCTTATGTCTGCTATGAATCTTCAGTATTCTTAATAGAAGAAGATGATGGAAAATTATATCTTTATGGGTCTGGTTATAATTGTTCAAATATTGGATTGGTTAGTAGTAATAATTCTTACATATATACTGGAAAAATTGAGGCCTTAGCTAAAGTTCCTTTGAAAAAACTTATAGTATTTAGATGCAATGTACTCTGTATCTCAGAAAAAAATGACCTATATTATTGCGGTTTCCAAAGAGATTATTATTTTTCAGATAGTTATAAGGAATTCTATGTTCCAAAATTATGGGAATGGCCAAACAACAATAATTATTCTTTATTAGATGTATTCAAATCTAGCAAAGAAACTGTATTTGTAAAGCTTAAAAATAATCAAACAGGAAAATCGGAACTCTTTATGTTTGGACAAATATATTTATTTAATGAAGGAACAGATAAATTTATTTGGTATGATAAAGAGCCTCATAAAATAGATTTAAATAAGTTAGTAGATAAAAACAAACAAAAATTGCATGTTCAATCATCAGATAAACCAGAAGAGAAAAAAAATCCTGAAAATGATAATCTTGACCAATCAGATGTAAAATCAAAAAAAGATTCATCTGAGAAAAGTGCTAACACTGACAATATAGAAATAAAGGAGGAGGAAATTATATTAAACTTAAACGAAAATACAGATATCAATATTCCTATTGATACAGAACCAATTATAAAAGACAACGAAAAGGAAAAAGAGAAAGAGAAAAATAATGAGAAGGAAATAAATCAAGAAACTATTGAAGAAATAGAAGAAGAATTTATAATCAGTAGATATGAGTTAAATAAAAAAGCGAATAAATCGGGCAGCGATGAAGAAAGCGAAGATAGTCAAATTGCTGAGGAAGGAAGCGATTCTAATAGTGTTATTAGTGAAGAAAGCGGCGAATTAAAAATAAATAAATCTGATAAAAATTCTGATTTTACTAGTTTAGTTACGGAAACAATAAAGCAATCTTATAAGTTAAAAGAGATTAAAGCCATACAACATGGATGCAATAAATTCCGATTAGCTGCAATGCTAGGGTATGAGCCAATTAAGCGAGATTTCAATCTTAAGATTTTAGAAAACAAAATGAACTCAATAATTTCAGAAAAATTGAACAACAAGGAAAATAAAAATACATGTTTTAACATTCCAGATCAAAAATATGCAATTTGTGTAATTAACAATAAAAATAACATTTTACGTGACTTCGTATTCGCTGAGATAAAAAGTGAATTCGTTTACTTATATTTATCAATTATGGAAAATTCTGAAAGCTATTTGATATCACCATATTTGTTTAAAACTAAAAAAGATTTATTAGACAAAACTAATTTTAAAGATATTTCTTTACTTGAAGAGATCGAAAAAAAGCTAAGTTCAATATCTTCCAATAGAATTAAGTCAAATATGAAAGTAGACGCGTATGAAAGCTTAATGGAATTTTCTTCACTAAACAATATTAATTTAGATCTTAGTTGCTTTGAGTATATCAATCACAATTACTCTGAAATTTCAAATCTTTTGTTCCTTGCAGATAATCTGTTGATATACAAAAATCAAGTCAATGAGTTTTATTTTGAGAAAGAATCAAATAACAATTTGATTGATTTAAATCAAAATGAAAATACTCAACAACATTTAAAGATTACTATTAAATGTACTGATATTAACATTGATAAAATATATCCCTATCTATATGAGAAAGCTAAAAAAATATTAATGGATAATTATATAAAAAATCTAAAATCAATAGTTCTTAGAGAATATTGTGATGCAAGGACCAAATTCTCTTTACTAAATAATGATAAAAAAAGTAGTTTTACAGATTATTTACTTGATTTAAATAGAAAATCGCAAAAATTCCTTGGATTTTTCGATGAAATTAAAAAAGTGGAATTTGTTCAAAAAGTAATTTCAATCCTAGAGCAATCAATGATATCTATTATTGATGTTTTTGATGCAGAAATAGAAAATAGGTTCTCAAGACTTGTTTTAGATAATATTTTCCTTGTTAAAAATGAAATCAGAGAAAAAGCAATTAACGATGAAATTGGAAAATTATCTTTGAATGATTACCGCAGAGATATTTATGTAGATAGAATGTCAGCTAAGAAATTCCAAAATTCAAATAAAATTGATAAGAAATTTGAAACAACAGTTTTTTCTCAAGTTTACCGTGAAATGAAAAAGAAAGATAATTCGGATTATTATAAAGTAAAAAATTCCCTATTATTCCGTGTGAATTTAAAAGGTGAAAATGCGACTGATGCAGGGGGACCAGCAAGAGAAATTTTTACTATGATGTTTGAAGATTTAATGTCAAAAAGACTTGATTTGTTTATTCCTACCCCTAACCAACAAGCAGCTTTTGGACTTGGAAGAGATTTATGGACTATAAATCCGGATGCCAATTCAATTTACCATTTGGATTGCTTTGAATTTATTGGAAAAGTTTTTGCATATTCAATTATTTCGAAGGTTTATTGTCCTATTAATTTACCTAATTTTGTCTGGAAATTGATATTGAATATTAATTTGAAATCTGATGATTTAGAAGAAATAGATGTTGTAGCTTATAACTCAATTGTAAAGCCTTGTTTAAATCCAGATGTATTTGTAGAAGAATTATTTGCCCTCTTTGATTATGCAACCTTTACTGCTACATTGTCTAATGGAGAAGAAATAGAATTAATAGATGGAGGAAGAAATATTAAAGTTTGCAAAGAAAATTATGAAAAATTCATAGAATTATATTTGGAAGCCAGATTTAGAGAAGTTAAAGAGCAAGCACAGGCTATTAATAAAGGAATTAAGTAAAAAATATCTATTTTATGAGAAAATATCAAATTTATTTTTATTCTTCTTTTTATTTTAATAAATTTTTTAATTTTGAGATATTAAGTATAGTTTAAATTTATTTATTTTAATAAAAATTAACAGATGCATTCTAAATCAAAAAATACTAATATATATAAGCCCTGAAGATTTATCAGAAAGAGTCGCAGGTCCTAAAACCTTCAACATAGAATTATTCAAGGAAAATACTTGTTATAGCAATTATACTGCAAGTGATAGAGTCATAGGCTTCTTTTGGAAATTCATTGAAAATTGCACTTTAGAAGAAAAAATTCAATATCTGAAATTCTGCTGGGGAAGAACCACCTTACCAAACTCTACAGCTAATTGGGATCAAAAACATTATATCAACAAGTAAAATATAAAGTTTTTTTAATTTTTCCTAACAACAACTTAATATTTTAATTTTTTAGTATAAGTTTGAGTGAAAGGAGTCTTCCAATTTCCCATACTTGCTATTTCTCAATTGATTTGCCAAATTATGCAACTTATGAAATATTGAAACAAAAATTATCATATGCTATGAATAATTCATTTATCATAACAGATGGTTATTCATTAGAACTTGATTTATAAAACTAAGATATGATTAATAACTATATTTTAAATTCTTAATTTTAACAATTAGATAAATAGAGAGTAAACTTATTATTAAAATTATTTAAAATCCTATTTATTGAATAATTTGAATGATAAACTAAAAGTAATTAATGAAAATTTAATTTTATTAATTGTAATAATCATAAAAAAAGTTTTTTAATGCTATTTATTTAAAATGTTAAATTTATTCAAATTTTGAAATCTTTCTTTTAAATTTATAAAACATTTAAAATTATAAAATAACACCATAAATATCTTCTTTTAATTTAACTTTTATTTCAACAAATCTTGAATTTGTATGCGATTGATGAGTAAACTAAGATCTAAAATTGTAATCTTTTTTTCTAGAATATCCAACATATTTAATATATCTTTAAATTATT
>Ga0194116_10004761_pt1 | contig 15309 bp, 12 predicted proteins | sample TA2MahsurfametaG_4_FD_148617 | JGI IMG/M metagenome (GOLD analysis project Ga0194116, IMG submission 148617) | Freshwater microbial communities from Lake Tanganyika, Tanzania - TA2015008 Mahale S9 surface | ecosystem: Environmental > Aquatic > Freshwater > Lake | place: Tanzania: Lake...
GGGCTGATTCCAAAATGCGGGAATAACGAGGAAGCTTCCATCGGTAATGCTCGGTTCGTTCGCAGAGCACAGGGCTGATTCGGTACACCCCGAGTTCGGTCGCCTTCTCGAGCAGCCATTCCCAGCGGTCTTCGTGGTGCAAAGGCGAAACGGCCAGGTGAATACGGGGTTCGGGCCAAGCATGTTGAATGGAATGAAGCACGCGTAAGGTGGCGCGAGAGGAACGAATTTCGGTAAGCTCGCAGTCGGCAAGGAGTCCAAGACCGTTGGCGATTCGGACCAGGTCCCCGGGTTGATGGCGTCGCACTTTGACCAAATGTTTGCTTTCCTCCTCGCTGAGTTCGAAGGAACCTTCGGGGCATAAGTCTGCAAAGAAATAGGTTTCCATGGCGGAGGTTTATCCCGTTCTAGTGGATCGGTAAATTACGAAGAACCCATTCAAGGCGTGAAGGGTTTTGCGTGATTTCAGAGGGTATCCAGTGGATATTGGGATTTCGACGAAACCAGGTCAATTGACGGCGAGCAAATTGTCGGGTATGCTGTTTGATATGTTCGACGCAAGTGGCAAGATCGATGCTTCCGTTCCAGTAGCCTTCCCATTCCACGTAACCCGGACTTTGGCAGGCTTTGACGGTATCCCATGGGTACAGGGCCGCCGCCTCCTTCTCCAAGCCTTGGCTCACCATTTGGTCAACCCGCGTGTTAATCGCCTCATGAAGCCAAGCGCGTTCAGGATTGATGCCGATCCAGCAGCAACGGAAAGGCCTGTCCTTGGCGCTTTGGGTCCGCAGATCCGAGAGCTTCTGTCCACGGGTGTCCATGATTTCAAGAGCCCTTAGGAGACGTTGATGGTTGTTCATGTCGGCTTGCGCGGCATAATCGGGATCGCGACTAAGAATTTCTTGCTGCAAAGCGGCCAATCCTTCTGTGCGGTAGCGTTGTTGCCAGTAGGTCCGTATCAAGGGGTCTTCGTTACCCAGATCATCCAAGCCGTGTACCAGGGCCTTCAGGAAAAGACCTGCCCCGCCGCAAACAATGATTTGTTGGCCCGTAGCCAACCCCTCCGCAAGGCACTGCAAGGCTTCTCTTTCGAATTGTCCGGCGCTAAGGTGCTCATGCACTGAGCGATCGGCGACCATTCGGTGAGGAATCCCTTGCATTTCATCAGCCGTGGGGGCAGCAGAGCCTATGGCCATCTCCCTGTAACATTGCCTTGAATCAGCCGAGATGATGATCCCATTGGTATGGGATGCCAAAGCCAGGGCCAATGCGGTTTTGCCTGAAGCGGTGGGGCCAACCACCAAAAGGATTTGGGGTAGGGATAGACCTGCGCCAGGGGCAGGCTCAGTAATCGTCTTGGTCATAATCACCGGAGCGACCTCGTCCTCCGCCACGGTAATCGTCGTCGTCTCCATCTTCGTCATCCTCATCATCCCGATCTTGGTCGTCATCGTCGTCGTTATCCGACAAACCTGAATCCGAGTCATCATCCAACACAAAGCCGTCCGGGATTTCGGAGGCTGTGCCAGCGCCAGCCAAATCAAGTGAGGAGGATTTACGGGATTTACCCATGGACTCGATTTGTTCAAAGAGTTGATCCTCTTGCATATCCTCGGGATCGGGCTCCTGATCTTCATCGGAATTGACCGCAGGGACCGCTGCGGCTCCTGTTGCAGGGACCGAAGACGGCGAGCCAGGTTTGGCGGTCGAGGCGGCTTTGGGATTGTATTGTTTGGGAGCTTCACCCTCTGCCTTTGCGACACGGGGCAAAACCACGTCAGCGGAAGCCAGTGCTCCTACAGCGACCAATTCGAGCAGAAAGGCCCAGGCATCTTCGTTGGATTGATAGATGTAAATGAAGCGTTGATGTGGGTCGTCGATGTATTGGCTAAGCTTGGTGGAAATCATCGGGATCCCGTTGCTCGTTAGGCTGTAGGGCATGTCCTTGAAGGCAATTTCGTCCTCCATATGCCATAGGTCATCGCTGTAGAAAAAAGATGCCGGGTGTTTGAGGTCAAAACCAAAGGCCTTGAGGATGGCAAAGTGCAAATCCTCGAAACTTTGACTTGCCTTGACTTCGATTTCCCTGAAAAGATCTTCGTAATCTTCGATAATGACTTTGAAGCGGTAAACGGACATAAGGGTTGTTAGGGGGTTGGCGAAGTGGTTCTTAGAAGGATGCTAATTTCAAGAAGGAAATTCGTTTTGTCAATACCTTTGGGAAATCAAACTTGATGGGTATTCGAGGGTGGAATTTGGACCTGGAGCCCAAGTTCTTGGCCCAGGCGAAGCATCAATTGGGTAGCCTGTTCCGGGTCGTTTTCGATGGCTCCATCCAGGATGGCTTGACGAATCTTGTTCTTGATCAGCCCAACTTGCCGGCCAGGTTCCAAACCGAAGGTAGCCATGATTTGGGCACCGCCCAGCGGGGGTTGCCAGAGCCGCATGCGGTCGGCCTCGCTAACCTCTCGTAATCGACGGTCAAGGTCTTCAAAGTTCTGAAGGTAACGTTTGACCTTGGCTTCGTTTTTGGAGGTGATATCGGCGCGGCACAGTTCCATCAAATCGTCGATGTCTTCGCCTACCTCGAACAACAGGCGGCGCATGGCCGAATCGCTCACTTTGGATTTGGTCAGGGCGATGGGTCGCAAATGAAGACGTACCAGGTTTTGGACCTTGGTCATGGTGCTGTCCAAAGGCAGTTTGAAATGGCGAAAGATGTGGGGGACCATACGGGCTCCCAATTCTTCGTGGCCGTGAAAGGTCCATCCCACACCGTCTTCGAATCGTTGGGTTTGGGGTTTGGCGATATCGTGGAGCAAAGCAGCCCATCGCAGCCACAAGTCTTCGGACCTTAACACCAAATTTTCGACCACTTGCAGGGTATGGTAGAAATTGTCTTTGTGGCCCTTGCCATGGACAATTTTGACCCCTTGAAGGCGGGTTAATTCCGGGAAAATCAGGGCCAGTAGCCCGGTGTCGTAGAGGAGACCCAAGCCTTTGGCCGGACGTTGGCTGAGCAGAATTTTGTTGAACTCTTCGGTGATTCGTTCCATGGAAACGATGCGAATGCGTTCGGCACCGCGGGTGATGGCGGCCAAGGTTTCGGGATGCACCTCGAAGCCGAGTTGAGCGGCAAAGCGTATCGCCCGCATCATGCGCAACGGGTCATCCGAGAAGGTAAGATCCGGTTCCAAAGGGGTGATGAGAATACCGTCCTCCAAGTCGTGGATGCCTTGAAAGAGGTCGATCCATTGACCAGGCTGGGGGTACAATTCGTAGGCCAGGGTGTTGACGGTGAAATCTCTGCGGGACAAGTCATCTTCGAGGGTTCCGTCGGTCACCACAGGCTTGCGGCTGCCGCTGTGGTAGGATTCGCGTCGGGCTCCCACGACTTCGAATTGCATCTGCTCGGTCTCGAGCATGGCTGTGCCAAAGTTCCTGAACATATGCACCTTGGGTTGGCCCTTCAAGTCCTTGGCCCATTCGCCGGCAAAATCGGGGCCGTTGCCCACCACCAACAAATCAATATCCTTGATTGGGCGATGCAACAGGGCATCCCGTAACACACCCCCAACCAGATAGCAAGGCACATTCAGCCTGGCAGCTGTTTGCGAAGCGGTTTGAATCGCAGGGAGGTTCAGGATGGCATCCAGTCCGATCAGGTTCATGGTTTGGAGGGGCGGCGAATTTAAGGAACAACCCTGTAAATTCCTGAGAGGGTACCCTGTTGGTTTCGCGTCCTTGGATCAAGGAAAGAAAGGGACAATCGGGTGACTTTGATGGATGGCATTTCCTGAAGGGGTTCGACCTTCATGCCCAGGGAGCGAAGGGAGTCGGCACAAGCCCTGGAAGCATAAACGGTGTAGGAATTTCCGGGAATGGCGGAATCCGCGGACCATTCGGGGATTACCCTGTGGGTGTAAAAGTGCAGGGCGTGGATGGACTCGTTGTCGCAACCCATTCGCTGAAGATTGGGGGCGATGCCTTGATCGACAGCCCATTGACCAAGGCGGCTGGAGGCTTGGTAGGCTAGGAGCTTGGGATAAAAGAATGCATTCAAAACCAGCAGGGACAGAAGCAGGGCCGAGGCCCCCATCCACAAGGCGTTGCGACCGCGAAGGGCCCAGGAAATGGCAAGACCTATGGATCCTGTCAGGGTGGCCAGCGGATAACCGTACCAAGCGTAATCCACCCCCATGCAGCAAAGCAATCCCATCAAGCTCATAAGTTTCCAAGGAACTGTTTGGAGAGGACGAGGTGGGGGAGCTTGAATCCACCATTGGGTGATCAAGAGGGCTTGAAAGGGCCAAAGGATATAAACGTAATGGGGTAATTGGAATTTGCTGATGCTGAGCCCCACGACCAACAAGGTCCAAGCCGTCAAGCTCATGGAGGACAATTCTCGGTTCCGCAATGGGTTGCGAAGGGCCCAAATCAAGGCCGAGGGCAAGAAGACAACCCAGGGTAGAAAAGACCATAACAAATTGTGAAGGACAAAGCTATAATCCGCGCGATGGGCCCAGGGGTTTTCTCCGGTGATCCTTCCAAAGTTCTGTGTCCACAGATAGTAACGTATGCCTCGATCCCAACCCCATTGCTGGTAAAGGCCCCAGAGCCAAGGAAGGAGGATGAGGATCATAAGGCCCAAACCACCCCAAAAGGAGGCTCGCCTCAGGATGCGGTAATCGCGGTTCCAAAGGGCATGACCGCCCAAGGCTGCCGTGAGGGCCATGAAGGCCAAGGGGCCTTTGGCCAGCATGGCCAGGCCAAGAAAGGCAAAGGCCAACATGGCCGGCATCCAAGCCCCTGTTCTTTTCCAAATCTGGGATTGCCAACCGGCCAAGGAAACCAAAGCCACCAAAAGGGTGTCGGTACGGACATCCTGCAGCATCAGGCCCATGCCAATATTGGCCCCGTAGAAGGTAAGGGCAGGCCAGAAAGCCGAGGGTCCCAGCAATTCGGAGGCCCAACGACCCAGGGCCCATATGCCCAGCAGGCCCACGATGATGGAGATGATTTTGGCGCCGGCATTGTTCGCCCCCAGCACCTTGGTGCCGAGGGCGGCGGCCCAGAACACCAAAGGTGGTTTGTCGGGATAGCCCCTGGATAGGTACAGGGCCCCGTGCTCATGCAGCTGCACCCATTGACCGGTCTCGTTCATCTCCTGTCCCATCGAGGCGTACTGGGCCGCGTCGACCTCCATGAGGTCGACCCCAATGCCCGCAATCACCACACCCACGGCCAACATAGCCAGCCAAAGTTCGGCGGCGTATCTGTTCAACGCGAAGAAACCTTGGCCCAACTGTTGTATTTCAAAATGCAATAAATGGCCCTGAACCCGTCTTTCCAATTGATTTTCTTGCCTTCGGCATAGGTGCGGCCGTAATAGGAAATGCCCACCTCAAAAATGCGGATCCCTGGTATGCCCGCCAAAGCCGCTGTCACCTCCGGTTCAAAGCCAAATCGGTTTTCTTGCAGCCTCAGGCCTTGAGCCACCGAAGTCCGCATCATCTTGTAGCAGGTCTCCATATCCGTTAGGTTCAAGTTGGTCAATGCGTTGCTCAGGAAGGTCAGGAACTTGTTGCCTACTGTATGCCAAAAAAACAAAATTCGGTGCGGTTTGCCCCCCATGAACCGCGAACCGTACACCACATCCGCCTTGCCTGCCAACAAGGGGGCCAGCAGAACACTGAACTCCGCGGGGTCGTATTCCAGGTCTGCATCCTGCACCACCAAATAGTCCAGCGAAGCCAAGGCGATGGCCTGCCGAATGGCCGCACCTTTGCCTTGATTTCGCGGGCAATGCAGGATCCGCAGGGGTAATTCAGGATGCCTGCTCGCAAAATCATCCAAGAGAGCAGGGGTCTTGTCGGTGGAGCAATCATTGACCACAATGATCTCTTTGGTCATGTTATCAGGCAATTGCGTTTGAAACAAAAGTTCCAAAATCGAAACAATGGTCTGCTCCTCGTTGTAGGCAGGAACCAAAATACTGAGGCCTGAAGGCATGGACTATTTTTAGAGGTGATGGTAAGCTGGAACAAGAAAGCCGGAGGGATTCCAAGGCTTCCATTTGCAAATTCCACGCAAATCAAACCAAAAATATCCTTGCGGGGATACTTGGCCTTTACTTTGCCTCCGAAAAATCCATTATGGCCAAAAACCTTTTGATTGTCGAATCCCCCGCCAAGGCCAAAACCATTGGTACCTACTTGGGAGAAGATTTCTTGGTAAAATCGTCCTTTGGGCATATTCGGGACCTGGTCAAAGGCAATCATGCTGTCAAAGTAGAGGAGGGATATGCCGCCACTTATGCCGTACCGGACGACAAGAAGGCTATAGTCGCCGAACTCCGCAAATTAGCCAAAAAGGCCGAGCTGGTCTGGCTGGCCTCGGATGAAGACCGCGAGGGAGAAGCCATTGCATGGCATTTGCAAGAGGTCCTGGAATTGCAGGAGGCCAAAACACGACGCATTGTTTTTCATGAAATCACCAAGCCTGCCATCACCGCAGCCGTAGCCAATCCCCGTCGCATCGACCAGGATTTAGTTATGGCGCAGCAGGCCCGTCGCATCCTCGATCGCTTGGTCGGCTTCGAATTATCCCCTTTGTTATGGCGCAAAGTCAAGCCATCGCTCTCCGCAGGTAGGGTTCAGTCCGTAGCCGTCAGGATCCTCGTGGACCGTGAAAGAGAAATTTCGGCCTTCAAACCCCAAGCAGCCTTTCGGGTTAACGGCTGGTTCCAACCCGCATCCACCAATGCCGCGGTTCAGGCGCCTTTCAAAGCCGAACTCAACCGACGTTTTGACCACGAAGAAGAGGTAAGCCCTTGGCTCCAAAAAGCAGGGCAATGCGATTGGACCGTCAAAGCCGTCGAGAAAAAGCCGGCCACCAAAAGCCCGTCTGCGCCGTTTACCACCTCGACTTTGCAGCAGGAAGCATCCCGCAAATTGAGGTTCGGGGTTACCAAAACGATGCGTGTTGCCCAGCGGCTCTACGAGGAAGGGCATATCACCTACATGCGTACCGACTCGGTCAATTTATCCGAAACCGCCTTGGAGGCCTCGGCTCAAGCCATTCGGCAATCCTACGGAGAAACCTATTACCATCGTCGTCAATTCAAAACCAAATCGGCTGCGGCCCAAGAGGCCCACGAGGCTATTCGTCCCACCGACTTCACCAAGTCACGGCTCCCTGGACTCGAAAAGGACCAACAAGCCCTTTACGAATTGATTTGGAAACGCGCCGTAGCCAGCCAGATGGCGGAAGCCAAATTGGAGAAAACCCGCATCAACCTGAGCACCCCTTCGTTGAAGGAAGAGTTTGTTGCCGAAGGCGAGGTGCTCCTCTTCGATGGTTTTCTCAAATTGTATTTGGAAAGTGCGGACGAAGAAGATCAAGAAGGCAACGAAGACGAACCCAACAAAGAAATTCGTTTGCCGGCCCTGCAACAAGGGGATCTCACCCCGGTGGATCGCTTGCTCGCTACCCAACGCTATACCCGACCACCATCTCGCTATACCGAAGCGAGTTTGGTCAAGAAATTGGAAGAACTCGGCATAGGCCGTCCTTCGACCTACGCCCCCACCATTGGTACAGTTCAGGACCGGGGCTATGTGGAGCGGACCCTCTTGGAGGGTGTCGAAAGGCAATACCTTGTGTTGGAACAAAAACCGAACACAGCGTTGGTTCGGCAAACCCTCAAAGAAATTACCGGGGCCGACAAGAACAAACTTCGTCCAACGGATATTGGTATGCTGGTCAACGATTTCTTGTTGCAGCATTTTCCGGTGGTGATGGACTTTGGGTTCACGGCCAAGGTGGAAGAAGATTTTGACCGCATCGCCGAGGGCCAAATGAATTGGACTCAAATGCTTGACAGCTTCTATCAGCCTTTTCATCAGACGGTTACCAAAGCCACGGAAGAAAGCGAACGCGTCAACGGCGAGCGCGAATTGGGGATGGACGGGGGCTTGATGTACTCCGTTCGGATGGCCCGTTACGGCCCCGTGGTGGCCCGTACCAACCCCAAGGATCCGGATGCCAAACCGCAATACGCCAAGCTCAGGGCCGGGATGATCATGGAACAGCTTGATCTTGCCGATGCTTTGGATTTGTTTCGCCTTCCGCGCACCATGGGCGAGCATGAAGGGCAGGGGATGACGGTGGGCGCAGGACGTTTTGGTCCCTACGTCAAATGGGGTGATTTGTTTGTGTCCATTCCCAAAGAAGAGGATCCTCTAACCCTCACCCCCGCACGGGCGGTGGAACTCATCATCGCCAAACAACAAGCCGCGGCCGCCCGCCTTCTCAAGGATTTCCCGGACAGCGGAATCCAAATGATCCAAGGCCGTTGGGGGCCGTACCTGACCCGGGCTGGAGAAAACTACCGCATTCCAAAAGGTGCGGACTTTGAAAGCGCCGACGAAGCCCAATGCGTCCAATGGATTGAACAGGCCCCGCCCCTCAAACCCGGTCGTTTCTCAGCCAAATCCAAGGCCAAGAACACCACCAAGCCCGCAGCCAAGCCCGCAGCCAAGTCCGCAGCCAAGCCAGCCACCAAGCCCGCGGCCGCAACCAAACCCAAAGACGCATCCAAGTCCAAGCCCGTATCCAAGTCCAAGCCCGCATCCAAGTCCAAGCCCGTATCCAAGTCCAAGCCCGTATCCAAGTCCAAGCTCAAAGCCTGAAGGCCGCCACCTAATCCTCAGAACATTGGTTGCGGTGGATAAAATTGGGGGATAAATAAGTACCCAGAAATTTGGGAATGCCCTTGCCGTTGAACGAAATTCGTATCAACGCATGCCCAAAACCAACGCCCTCCCCTCCGAAAGCGAATTGCAGGCCATGATATGCCTGCTCGATGATACCGACCAGGAAGTGGTCGAGGAGGTGAGCAAGGCCCTGTTGCTTCGCGGCCCTCAGGTGGTTCCCTTCTTGGAATCCGCATGGATTGGGGATTTGCCATTGATTGCCAGGGAGCGTATCGAAGAACTCATCCACCAAATCCAATGGAACCAATGCAAAGAAGCCCTGTTGGCATGGAATCTTGGTGACCAAGAAGATCTCCTCACCGCACTCATTTGGATTGCACGGATTCGTTACCCCGATCTGGATGAGAGTGAATTGCGGAACCGTCTCGAAAGCTTGCGGATCGAGATTTGGATGGAAATGAACCCATGCATGACGGCATTGGAGAAGGTAAGGGTCATCAACCACGTTTTGTTCAAGATCCATGGGTTCCGTGGCAATACCGCCAACTACAACGACCCTCAGAATTCTTGCCTGAACAAGGTACTCGAGAGCCGCAAGGGGAACCCCATCGTGCTATGTTGCATCTACATGTGGTTGGCAACCAAAATGGAGATGCCGGTGGTGGGGGTCAATCTTCCGCAACATTTTATACTAGCCTATCTGGATGATGTTACGGAAGATATTTCCGCGCCCAAGGCCCTGTTCTACATCAATGCCTTCAACAAAGGCATGGTCTTCGGCGAAAAGGAAATCGAACGTTTTCTGGAATTAATTCATCTGCCGGCCAACCCCCGGTATTTCAGACCGTGCACCCACCATGACATCGTCATCCGAGTCTTGAACAACCTCATTCACGGGTATTCCGAATCCGGTAAACAAGAAGCCTCCAAGGAATTGGTGGAATTACGGGACGTCTTGGTCGAAGAAAATCCATGGCGCACCCTGCATCCCGAAGACCAAACCCACCCAAATACCGAAGAGAATCCCGGATCGGAAGATGCTGATCGCCATGGCCCTAACGATAAGGACCCAGGCGACAAGGACCCAGGCGACAAGGATCCCAAAGGCTTCAGCGATTTCGATTGAATAATTTGCTCTCTTCCAAGAACTAACGCATCCATCTCATAAGCCAACTGGCAAGTTTGGCTTTGAAGGGGGTGTAGGGAGGATAGAAGAAGGAGGTAAGGTTGGGCCAATGGGGGTTGCGAAGCACGGCCCTGGCATGGGAAAAGGTTTCGAAACCGTAACGACCATGATAAGAACCTGAACCGGAGGCGCCCACTCCGCCCAGCGGCAGGTCGGGGTGCGAAATTTGAATCACCACATCGTTCAAGCACATGCTGCCCGAACTGCTCTCCATGGCCCAACGTTGCATGACTTTGGGGTTTCGGGCAAAGACATAAAGCGCCAAGGGTTTGGGTCTGCTGCGAACAAAGGCCAGGGCCTCTTCCAGATGATCCACGCCGACAATGGGCAGTATGGGGCCGAAGATTTCTTCGTTCATCAGCCGCATGCCAGGGGTTACCCCCGACAAAACGGTGGGTTCAAGGCGAAGGCCTTGATCGTCCCATCGTCCGCCTACTTCGATGCGGGCACCGCCGGCCAAGGCATCCTGTAACAAATCCCGAATTCGGTCTGCGTGCTGAGCATGAATTTGTTGGCAGAGGGAGGACCCTCCTGCCTGTTCGCCTTCTTGAACCTTGCTTGCAGCTCCTCGAAACGCTTCGGCCATTAGCGGCACCATGCTGCGGTTCATGAGCAGGTAATCCGGGGCAATGCAGGTTTGGCCTCCGTTGAGCCATTTGCCCCAATAGACTTTGGCGGCCGTGGCCTCCAAGGGAGCGGATTCGTCCACATAGACCGGGGATTTGCCCCCCAATTCCAGGGTATAGGGAATCAGTTCAGCCGCAGCCGATTGGGCCACAATTTTGCCAACCCGTTCGCCACCCGTAAAAAGAATATGATCAAAGGGCAAATTCAAGAGTTCGGCGCCTACTTGGCCATCACCAGCAATCACTTTGACCACGTCTTCCCCCAGGGCTTTGGGGACTAATTCCGCCAGCAAAGCCGTGGTTGCGGGGGCATGCTCCGAAGGCTTAACCACCACCGTATTCCCCGCTGCAATGGCCGCAATCAAGGGCATGACTGCCAACTGAAATGGATAATTCCAAGGGGCAATCAGAAGCACGCAGCCTTTGGCTTGGTATTGGATATGTCCGCTTGACAAAAGGTAGGGAAAATGCGGGCCTACCTTTCGGTTGCGCATCCAGCGATGAAGGTTGGCCTTGAAATGCTTGATCTCGTTGTACACCGGTAACAATTCGGTGAGGGTGGTTTCCATGGCCGGTTTACCCAGGTCCGTGTGGAGGGCTTGACGTATCGCTTCTTCGGATTCAAGGATCGCTTTGCGAAGGCGCATCAATCGTTGGATACGATCCCTGGCATTTTCTGCGGCCAAGATGGGGTTGCTCCTTTGCAGGTCCTGCCACCAGGTTGGGAATTGTTGTGGATTGGAATTCATAGGTCAAGTGGGTTAGCCTTGTTCGCTCATCAAATAAGCTTTGATGAAGGGATCCAAATCCCCGTCCAAAACCCCTTGAGCGTTGGAGGTTTCGTGTTCGCTGCGTACATCTTTGACCAGCTTGTAGGGGTGCAAGACATAGGACCGAATTTGCGACCCCCATTCGATTTTCTTTTTGGAATCTTCGATGCTTTGACGGGCTTCGTTGCGTTTGCGCAATTCCAATTCGTAGAGCTGGGAGCGTAGCATCTGCATGGCACGTTCGCGGTTGGCGGATTGGCTACGTTCCACCTGGCAAACCACCACGATACCGGTGGGTTTGTGGGTGAGCATCACCTTGGTTTCCACTTTGTTCACGTTCTGACCGCCTGCACCCCCGGAGCGGGCTGTTTGCAATTCCAGGTCGTTGGGATGAATTTCGATTTGGATGCTGTCGTCGATGACCGGGTACGCATACACCGAGGCAAAGGAGGTATGGCGCCTCGCGTTGGAGTCGAAGGGGGAGATCCGGACCAGGCGATGCACCCCGTTTTCGCCTTTGAGGTAACCGTAGGCGTAATCCCCGGTGATTTCCAAGGAAACGGACTTGATCCCGGCTTCTTCCCCGTCTTGTCGGTCCAGTTCTTGGATACGGTACCCTTTGGAATCGGCCCACATTCGGTACATGCGTTCCAACATGGAGGCCCAATCCTGGCTTTCGGTGCCTCCAGCCCCGGAATTGATTTCGATAATGGCGCTCAAGGGGTCCTCTTCGGACTGTAACATATTTCGAAATTCCAGGGCTTCGGTGGCCTCGACGCATCGGTCGTAGGTTGCATCCAATTCTTCCATGGTAATTTCCCCAGCTTGCTGGAATTCGTAATAAATCCCCAGCTCCTCGATTTGTTCATGGAGTTGCTGATAGGCCTCAACCCACTGTTTGGGGATTTTGACCGATTTCAACCAATTTTCGGCCGCTACCGGGTCGTCCCAGAATCCTGGGGCGGTGGATCGGGTCTCTACATCTTTGATTCGAGCAATCTTCGCATCGAGGTCAAAGAAACCTCCTCAACGCCTCAAGGCGTTCCCGAAGGTCTGTTAGGTGTTCTTGTCTCATGAGACGAAGGTAGCTTCGAACAGGCTCCTCCCAACCCTTCATGGGGCAGAATCCATGCGGCCGGTATTGCGCCAAAACGAGTCCAGATTTGGCGACAAGAGACCAAGGTTATCCGGTTTCCAAAAGTCTTCCCAATGCAGGCAGTCCACGATCCCGTTCTTCTGCCATCGGCATTCCATAAGGTCAAATCGAATCTCCCCGCGATGGGGAAATTCCTGCAGATAACGATAAGCCGCTTTGGAAAGGTTCAAGAATTTATGGTATTTGACCTGCCGGGCGGGTTCGGCATGGCGATGGCTGCGGCTGCTTTTGACCTCTACAAAGGCCAGAACCGGACCCAAGGTGGCGATAATATCCACTTCGTAGGGACTGGATCGCCAATTACGATGGAGAATATGCCATCCTTGCCTTTGCAGTCTTTCGCAGGCCATGTTTTCCCCCATGGCTGCTGTGGTCTTATTTTTGAGGGGGTCGGATGACCGCTTGTTGCTCACGGATTCTCTTTAAATTTCGCAATATGCAAGATCAATTGCCCAAAATCAATCCCACAGAAACTCTTGCGTGGAAACAACTAACACAACATGCCTTGGGTTTCAGGGAAGGGGGGGCGCAGACCTTGAAGCATTTGTTTGATGCCGATGCTCATCGTGCGGAGCGTTGGAGCATGGAGGCCGAGGGCTGGTATTTGGATTATTCCAAGAATTTGTTGGACGCTCAGGGTCTGGCTTGGTTGCGTCGTTTGGCCGAAGAATGCAAGGTTCAAGAAGGCATCGAGGCGATGTTCAGCGGTGCGATGATCAACGAGACCGAGGGAAGAGCGGTCCTGCATACAGCCCTGAGGGATCCATCGGCCTCGCTACGCTTGGCGGATGGCAGCGTTCCCGGCGAATTGGTTCAGGAAGTCTTGTTGAGGATGGAAGGCTTTGTGAACGGGGTGTTGGACGGCACTTGGAGGGGCTGTACGGGCTTGGCCTTCACCGATGTGGTGAATATTGGAATTGGGGGCTCCGATTTGGGACCCTTGATGGTCTGCGAAGCCCTTTCGCCCTTTCGAAATTCCCTGGGGATTCACTTCGTTTCGAATGTGGACGGGGCCCATCTCCAAAGGACCCTTCAGAAACTAAATCCCGAAACCACATTGTTCCTGGTCGCTTCCAAAACCTTTACCACCCAGGAGACCATGGCCAACGCGGTATCGGCCAGGGCTTGGTTTTGGGAACAAACAGGAAGGCAGGACGGGGTGGACTTGCATTTTGCGGCCTTGTCCACCAACACCCAGGCGGTGAAGGCCTTTGGGATATCGCCGGACCGGATGTTTCCTTTTTGGGATTGGGTCGGTGGGCGTTATTCGGTTTGGTCTGCCATTGGACTTTCTGTCGCCTTGGCGGTAGGTTTTGAGCATTTCAGGGCTCTGCTGGCCGGGGCCCATGCCATGGACCGGCATTTTCGTCATACCCCTTGGGAGCAGAATCTTCCGATAACCTTGGCCTTGCTGGGCGTGTGGAACCGCAATTTTCTGGACATCCAATCCCTGGCCATCCTTCCGTACGATCAATGCCTTGGGCGATTCCCGGCCTATTTGCAGCAAGCGGACATGGAGAGCAACGGCAAAAGCGTGGATCGGCAGGGGCTGCCCTTAACCTACCCAAGCGGCCCTGTGTTATGGGGTGAACCAGGGACCAACGGCCAGCATGCCTTCTACCAACTGATCCATCAGGGGACCTCCAAGGTGGCCTGTGATTTTATATTACCGGCACGATCCCATTACCCCGTGGGGCCGCATCATCGATACCTTACCGCCAATGCGATTGCCCAGGCTCAGGCCTTGATGCAAGGGAGGGATCTTGCGCAGGTTGTGGCCGCGGCTTCGGCAGCAGGTCGCTCCGAAAATGAAATTCAGCGTTTGTCGCCTTACCAGGTTTTCGAGGGCAACCGCCCCAGCAATTTCCTGATGTGCCCAAAGGTGACACCCCATGCCTTGGGTAGTCTGATTGCAGCCTACGAGCACAAAATCTTGGTGCAAGGCCTGGTATGGAATATTTACAGCTTTGACCAATGGGGGGTTGAGTTGGGGAAGGTTCTCGCCAGCAAGTTGTTACCTCTTCTGGAGGCAGAGGGTGAGGACCCTGCCCTTGGCTTGGATTCTTCTTCTGCGGCCTTGATTCGTCGTTGGCAAGCTTGGCAAGAGGACTAAGGTCTTAAGCACCTTCTTCGAACAAGAGGCTGCCTATGCGCAGCATCGTGCTGCCTTCCTCCAAAGCAAGGAGGTAATCGTTGGACATGCCCATGGAAATCTCCTTGAAGTCGGGATCCAGGCTTCGGAAATTTGTTTTGATTTGTTGGAACAAATTATGAAGCAAACGAAATTCTTTGCGGATTTGGCTTTGGTCTTCGGTTTGGGTTGCCATGCCCATTAGGCCGGAGACAATGAGGTTGGGATGCTCGATGCGCTGCAATTGATGCATAAAATCACCCAGGGCCTCGGGCGGTATTCCGAATTTGTGCTCTTCTTGGGCGATATGCACTTGCAGAAGGACTCGAATCTTGCGTTCGGCCATGGCGGCTCGCTTTTGAATTTCATCCATGAGGCGCATGCTGTCCACCGAATGGATGGTATGAACATGCGTGGCAATGGTTTTGACTTTGTTGGTCTGCAAATGCCCGATAAAATGCCATACGCAATCCGGGGGCATGGCCTTGGCCTTTTCCTGCATTTCCAAGGCATGATTTTCTCCGAAGGCCCTTTGGCCCTCTTGGTACAAGGCTTGGATTTGCAGGAGAGATCGCTTTTTGGTCACGGCAATCAAATGCGCAGCAGGATAGGCCGCTAAACGAAGTCGTAAAGAATGAAGAGGCTCGTGCACTTGCTATTTTATCTTTGGAACCTTAGGAGCAACAAAGGGGCATCTTTTTTGTTTCCTTCAAGAATGTCGTT
>Ga0194116_10004763_pt1 | contig 15304 bp, 11 predicted proteins | sample TA2MahsurfametaG_4_FD_148617 | JGI IMG/M metagenome (GOLD analysis project Ga0194116, IMG submission 148617) | Freshwater microbial communities from Lake Tanganyika, Tanzania - TA2015008 Mahale S9 surface | ecosystem: Environmental > Aquatic > Freshwater > Lake | place: Tanzania: Lake...
GTACCCGGAGTCGCCGGCGTTCCAGTCAGGCTGCCGCAACCGTGGCTAAAGCTCTGGGTCTGTCAGCGGAGATCCAGCAACAGCTCAGGGAACTGGGCAAGGGATACAGCCCCACCACCGACACCACCCCAAGAAACGTGCCGAGCGATGAGGAGCTGGTGGCTTTTATCGATGCGCTTCCCACCGACTGGCAGTGGCCTGTAGGAATCTGTGCCGTGTATGGAGCCAGACCCCACGAAGCATTGCTCTATGCCGAAGTGCTGGAGACCAAGCTGCTGGCGATCACTGGAGGAAAGACTGGACCTCGCAACAGCATTGCCTTACCAGCGGGATGGGTTGAGCGTTGGGACCTGATGACCAAACGTTTACCTGCCATTGATCTCAGTCGAAGCCACAAGGATGTAGGCGCGGTGATGCGTCTTCCATTCAGGCGGCTAGGTGTGAGCTTCCAGCCGTATGACCTGAGGCATGCTTGGGCTGTGCGTGCGATCTACTCACCTAAGATTAATGCTTCCTTCGCGGCCAAGTCGATGGGGCACTCATTGCAGGTGCATAACGCCATCTACCAGAAGTGGTTCGATGCTTCTGGGATGGAAGCTCTTCAGGCAGAACTTATCAACGCAGCTGATTGATGTAGCGCTCCACATGAATGAGATACTTCGGCACTTTCCCAGATGCGGTGGGGTCAACGCGAAAGCAATCCGGCGGGAATTTTCCACTCTTGATTCTGTTTCTCAACCCCCTGGGTGAACGAAAGTTAAGTTGATAAGCCGCATCTTTTAGCGGTAGCCAGGGGCTGCTCTTTCCAAAACCTTTGCTCTGCTGAGCCTTCAACAGAGCTATTTCAGCAGAGAGCTGCTGTACCCGTTCATGCAGTGTTGAGAAATCGGATTCCATCGATTCTTCTCGTCCACACAAGTCTTGCCTAGGGCATGCCTTCTGGTTCGGACATATTCCTGGACATGCTCTAACAAGATATCTTTTAGATTTCCGAATATTGTCTCATCTGTTGGCCGCTGGATACTTCAGTATTTGGACTGTTGTTTTTGGCAGTATCTTCCTCAATGGCACCAGCTAATAGAGATTGGTGGAATGAGCTCGATCACCTTCCTGAATCGTTCCGCTTGGTTCCTTGCAATGGGATGAAGTATCCGATCGATCCGGCTACAGGAAATGGATTGAAGGACTGGACCCAGAAGGCTTTGACGATTCCACAGTTCAAAACACTTACCAGAGAACACGTGCGTGCAGCTGGCTTGGTGTTAGGGCCAGTTAGTGGCGGTCTTCTTGCAGTTGATTTTGATGCACCTGGTTATGGTGCTGTTTTCAGTGAGCTCTATTCAGGTAAACAGATTTCTGATCTTCCCAAGTCAGTGAGTTGGACTTCAGGGAAGCCAGGTCGTAGGCAAATAGCTTTTAAGGTTCCATCGGGTAATTGGGAGCAAATCAGAAATAGGTGCTCATGGAAAAACAACAACGGCGACATTGCATTAGAACTACGCTGGAAAAATGTTCAGAGCATTATTCTTGGATCGCATCCGGAAACTGACGGTTACAGGTGGTGCGATGGTTGCGGTCCAGGTGACATAAGTATTGCCGAAGCACCAGATTGGTTGCTTGCCCCGATCAAAAAGTATCAGCGTTTTGAATCAGGCCGTAAAAGCAGAAATCAAGTTTTCAGTATTAGTTGCGCAAGGGACGCGCTTGCATATATCCAGCCGCGTAATTCATATGATGAATGGCTCAAAGTCGGCATGGCGCTCCATAGTGCTGACTGTTCATTGCTTCAAGACTGGATTGAATGGTCAAGGAATACCGACAGCTTTGACGAGCAGGAGTGCATCGAGAAGTGGGAGTCCTTTACTTGTAAGACAGATGGAGTAACCCCTGGGACATTAATTTATATGGCCGAGCGGGATAAAGCAGCTTCTGCAAGCAAAAACGACCAGGCACGCTCATTCTATTCAAGAGAAATGGAGATGTCTAGGGATGAAGAGATGACAATTGTAGATGCAATTAATGAATTAATAAGGCTCCACGCTGATAAGGAGCTGGACGCTAAGGAGTTAATACCTGCATTCATGGTCGACGCTTTATCGATTATTCGTGCAACAGTCAGGTACAACTGGGATATACTTCTTGTTGTCCTCATGACTGGATTGTCAGGAGCTCTTCCATTAGAAAGCGAGATTGAGTTGATTCCCGGTGACTTTACTCAGAGCCTTAACCTGCTATCTATATTACTGATGGATACCGGTGAAGTTAAAAGTCCTTTGATCAAGCGCTTGGTCTCTGCCCCATGGATGAGATCTGTTGATCTAGTTATGAAGGATAGATACTTCAAGGAATTGCAGTACTGGAAGAAACTTAAGGATAGTTCCGTAGATGGTGACGGTCAATCTGAAGCTCCAAGGCCTGAACCTGCGAATACTTTGATAACAGAAGATCTCACTCCCCAAGGTCTAGAGCGTCATCTGGTTCTGCATGATCGCTACGCAAAAGGTTCCATCTTGCTTCTTTTCGACGAGGGTAAAGATCTCTTGTCTGAAATGAGTGGTCAAACATTGACTACCAATCAGTTAAAGCTTGGTACATGGGTTCTGTCGCGCTACGACGGAAGTGGTGCTAAGGGTGCTAAAGCAGATGCTACAAAGGAACGGACTTACTCACAATGTCGCCTTTCAGCATTGATCTGCTGTCAGCCAGATATCTACCGTCAGATCACTGGTGATTCTGATCAAAGTGGTTTAGCCGGAAGATTTATTGTCGTTGAGCAGTCTACGGCTGAGCAAGAATTTCCCGAAGAATTTCCTACTACCCATAAACAGAGGCACCAAAACCTTGCAGATCTTCTGGTTGAGTTGTACAAATATGTTTGTGATCGTAATGACGTTCGTTTGACGCTCAGCGATGAAGCTAGGCGTTTGTTCCAGCAAGAACGTAAATCACTTGATCAGCAGAAGCATCAGACCCTTTCTGATGCAGCTCGAGGCCAATTAAACAAAGCACACGGTCGACTCGGACGCCTTGCTGCCATTCTGCACATACTCTGGTCCTTTGATCCTGCCAAACCATGTGGCCGTGAGTTGCCCAGCGTTGTTGATACTGTGTCGATGCAAAGGGCGATTCAATTAAATCGTCATTTGTTGTCAACCTCGGTGCTGGCTCGCCAGACAGCTTGCGGTAATAATCTATCAATGCAGAAGATTGAAGTCTTTCAAAGGAGAGCACTGAAGGTGAAGTCCCCAGAGAAAGTCAGTGAGATTAGGAAGGCGCTACAGAGCAATATGCGGGCTACCCCTGTAGAAACGGAGATGATCGTTAACGCTTTAGATCAAATTGGAGTAGGTAAGCTCTCGCGTGATCAGCAGGGCACTCTTTGCTACCAAGCGCTTCGATCAATCGGATGAGCTCTAACTCCATTTCTACACTGCATTCCACTCTCAACCACTTTGGTTCCACTATCCTTCCACCGTATTCATTAAGCTAAACCACTGGTATAACTAGGTGTTTGCAAAGTTGGTGGAGAAATTACCTGCGTAGGTAGCCTCTTGCTTGAATTTTGCGGTACCAGTTCAGTAGATGCCGCCTAGTCCAAATTTCTCCACCAGCTCGCCTGATCTAAGCTGGAATCAAGCTTTTGCCTAAAGAGCGTAGTGGAGTAATGGGGGATTAGATGTGGATTCCTGTGGATAACAATCTTCTAATAACCTTCGGAGATCCTGGGCTTGCTGATTGTTGCTTGTTTATTGCTTTACACCTTGAATGCACCAGAAAACGGCTCTCACCTCCTTCGTGTTTTGCTCGGTTATTTTTTGCCCTTCAATCATGCAATCCTCCTTGCTTTTCACTGGGATGCTAAACGCACTCTGCGATATACCTTGGCCATAAGGACCAGTTGGCCCTCTTGAAAGATTGACCACAAGGTATATCTGGTTGTCACCATCTGCTGAATTGGACTCTCGGGCATTGACCTGTGCTTCTGCATAGGGGGTGCACATAGCAAGTCCAGCGATAATGCATGCAAATGAAGGAATGCATCTCATGGCCTATGTTCAGGGGCGCTCATATTAGGCACGTCAATTGCCTCGGTCAAGTTGTTTTGCTAATGCCTGCCTATAAGTCAATGATAAATATCAACGGCTCGGGTCAAAGGGCGGTCAGCCTGGATTGGTATGACTGCACTCTCTGATATCTAAGATGAAAGAACTAGGGCATGAATGCATCCGTGATGTCACTGTACTCGTCGCATCCCATCCAGTGAACGCGCTCTTTGTATTTGCAGAACATGGGATACTTCTCTTTGCGTGAGAGCAGCCTTAGTAGAGCATTGATTCCATCTTTGCCTGTTGTCCTGTAGGCAGAGTGCTGAATCCGCTCGTTGAATCCAGCATCCTGCAATTCTTTGCCGATAATGCTGTACACCTTGCTGATTTCTGAGTACGTTAGCCCGTCCTCTTTCATTCGTTTTGTGCTGATATCGAAGATCAATGCTTTGTTGCCCATGGCAAACTCCTGTTTAACAAAACTATATCAGTTGTCGGCAGTTCTTGTTCGGTAGTGCTGTGTAGAAGGGGAGACCGGCTAGTCTCCCCTTGTTGTATTAGCCTATTGATATCGCGTGTTTGTGAGCGGTTATTATGCGATTGGACGCAGAACCCCAGTGAACCGATTCAAATCTCTGGCGTGCTGCCTCTCTGGGATCTTTTGCTCGACCAGATTCGTGGGTGATGAACTCAGTAACTGCTTGGTATGCACCCCAAGCAGTGCCTTGGCTGGCAGGTAGATCTGACCCGATAGCATCCCCTTCAAACTTTCTTAGAAGAGACGGCCATGCGGATAGATCCTTAACGTGTTTTGGCCGTGCCGTTGTCTTGATGCCACGCAGATCATTTACTGATCCTTGCAGTTGATCTGCAAAAACACTACTGATGTACTTTTCGAATTGACTAGTAGTGCATGGTGTGGTTGCCATCTGGCGTAACTCATCTAGTCCACCAATAAATGTCCTCTTTCTCATGTCGATAAGCTCAGGTAGTCGCTTGATCAAGCTGTCGGCATTCTTGGTGTGACGGATCCGGATGCTGTGGTCGCGATAGCGTTGATTTCTGGCCAAGCCCATTGCTGCTGAGAGTGTGTTTTGGCAGACGACGCGCACAGGTGAGAACAGCAGTTGAAATGGAATTGATCCATCGTGGGATGTACATCCGATCAGGTACTGCTGCACTGGATCCCCTGGGACGACATCCCCTTCTGATCCACGGATCCTGGCAGTAAACGTTACCTTCTTGCCATTTGATAAAACGCAGACGGCATCCATATTGATGTCTTCATGGAGTGCTTCGGCAATCCTGATTAGTGATTCATTCTGGATTGGGGTGTAGGTTTCTGTCATCACAGACAGTGTTCTGCCAGTATCGGTACGCACGATCGCCTGGTATCCAGGGATCGGCTGCATGTCGGCATCGAACACTGGTTCCCCAGTTACATTGAAGTCGGCGTTTGCCACATGGAAGGCTTCTCGTGCAGAGAGGGTGCCATCTACAACGACACCTAAACGGTGCCATGCAGGTTTGTTGTAGCAGAAGATGCCAGAGCTAAACTCATGGGCCATTGAGAAGATCCGGTTCTTGACCGGGAGTGAGCCCTGCGGAATGTTCAGGGCAGGAAACCCAGAAGGACTTGAACCTCCAAACGAAAAATCCCCCCTGGCGAATACCAAGGGGGATCTCTCGCACCTTGCCAGATGATCAATGGCGATCTCTGGTGGGTTTCAGTTGGATGAGCTGGTTCCAGGCTCAGGCGGCTTGACTCCTTGCTTGACGCATCTGGTGAGGAAGCATCTCAACTGCCAGGGCATGCCGCAGCAGTGTTTGGACTTCCGTCAATAGATCGATTGGTGGAAGCGCATTGCCCTTCTCATCTCTTGCCATGGGTCGGCCATCTACCCATTCGTTCTCAACGAAGAGTGCTGGCATGACCACCCCATGGCTGGACCCAGGACGCAACCTCAGTGCTAATGAATTGGTGAGAAGAACTGGCGACAAAGCACACAGGGATGAGAGTAGGGTTGAGGCACAGGTGGTGTTGAAGCCACAGATCAACCGGATGCGCCCGTCCAATCCGAGATCCACATCCATCACTAACTTGTGAGCTCTGAATTCCCCACGAGCCTCGACGTAGATGTCCTCCATCTGAAAAATCAGATCCTGAGATTTGGTTGGTTCTGGGACACTTTCCTGGTGATTCCAGAAGTACAGGCACTTGCCCTGTAGCTGTGGATGTCGGTGGATGTATACCACCTTTCTGGGATGTACCCATCCAAGTGCCGTGCCTTCAGAAAGCAAGTGACTGTGCACTAATCTGTACCTCCCGCTTGAAACTAGGTTTGTGCCTGCTGGATTCATTTGGAGAAAGAGTAACTAAAAACAAAAGCCTCTCTACCCGATAGTGCAACAGAGAAGCTTTTGGAGGGATCAATTGATGGGCGCCTGCTTACGCCCTTATTCTTTGGTTCATATCATCTCTAGTTTGATCGCAGGCATTCGATCTATAAGGCCGTGCTCTCTACACTCTTTTGGCGAAGTCTTTAGTTAGTATACGATCTGCGCTTCTTCTTCGCAAACTAAAGTGAATAGCTCCTGGGGAGGGTTGCGGAATGAATCAACTGCTTCTAAGCAAATTTCAGTATATGCTTCGCTCAATTCTGCCTCTAGAATGCTCGCAACCGCATATACGCATCCGCTTCTTGTTTTATGTAGCAACTCTAGGCGCACATCATCCTTGTTGAATGATAGTAAATCAATGGCTAGACTCGCCATCGTGGGTATTGTGCCGCTTCTCCTAAGGAATACTGTGTCAATCAAGCTGCTCTGACGATCAGTTAGAAACCTACTAGGCTCAGAATGGGTATTTCCAGTGACTGGATCTAATTGCCATAGTCCAAGGTCATGGTCTCTTTTGCAGGAGACTATAAGCACCTGATTACCCCCACCTGGAGGCTTTGATCCGATCATGAAGAGCATTCTTTCATCCTCATTAATCTCTGAATTGGTAGGTGCATAAGCAATGAGGCTCGTGGTTTTCATCTTGATAGCCCTGTTTATCGTGTTGTTTCTGTGTTTATGAGAAACTTTTTCTTCCGTCTAATGGGCTGATACGCCGATCGTAGATCAGATCTGTCTAGACTCTCCTAGAGTTCCATTTATTGAACCTAGGCTATTGAGTGCACTCGGTTACGATTCCACTGATTGTTTGTCTGCTTTCGCAGCGCACTCTGCTTGGTGCTTGATACTGAGGAGTAACAGGTGAATTTGTAAAGTAATCGTACTTCTGGGCCGGTGGAACTATCTCTGGGGGTTGAATTAACGGCGCACTTGGTTGTGACATCTGCGGCTGATTGGGTGGAACAGGCGTGTATGAGCGATCGTTGCCAGAGCAAGCTCTTAGATATAGGAAAGCGCCGATGCATACTAGGGCTATTGTCCAAGCACCACTGCTATTCTGTTGGCTAGACATTGACATTGATGCAATAATCTAGCCATGTCCTAGCATGCACTAGGGGAGAGTGCCAGCTATCTTCGCAGACCGATTTATTCTGCGGCTTATCTCAATGGCCCGTTGAAAAATAACTTAACACCGTCTTCGGATGGGCGTTTGATCTAATGCTACAGGCTTTTCTTGTTGGCACTCCTCCGGCTTTTGTGTCAAGATTAATCAGTGTTTCCATATCTCATGGCCAGAAGCGACTCTTCTATCATTGATAAAACGATTCGAGTTAGCCTTGATATTCCCATAAGCCTTATTCATAAAATTGAAGCACTCAGGCTATCTGTGGGTTCCCGCAGTCGAAGTGCAGTTATCGTTCAGCTGCTTGCTGAAGTGCTTGTAGAAGATGAGCAGGTTGAGGCCTGAGCCTGGGCTCGAGCTGTCTTTATAAATCTATTGTGCTTTAGTTGAGCCAGTCTCCTGCGGTTTTTTTCCTATTCGTTTGTTAACCCCTGGGGACATATCACAACAAGTAATGGAAGTATTACCCCTTCTATCTTGCCATTCCCCCGGTCCCGTACTAGGCTTGAAAAATAAATCCTGTACAGTATGTCTATTCAGGAGGGTCTCAATACCGATTCTGTTGTAGATCATCTGCGAGCTGATTCAACCGCAGACTCTGACTTGCTGGCACCAGCGGGCTTTGGCTTCAGTAGTAAAACCTATGGCAGTGATATCGTTTCTTTAGCTGCTCCAGGGCCCAATATTATTTACATCCCTACCCTTGACCTAGGTGCTTATGAAAATATTTTGGCACGATACGGTGCTGAACGTGATGACTATCTGCAGGTGTACGGGTTTGATCCCTCTCGCGACAAGATCGTATTTTATGCTTCTGTTTATGGGCAATCAATCTTTTGGTCTGTGGTTGGGGAAGGCGCTCTGGCTCAAGATGTAAATGGTGATGGGATTGTCGACACCGTAACTGGTCGAATCTCTTACGGTTCCAGTAATCAAGTAGAACATATAGACAAACGATTTGTCTTCTATTCAGTCGCTCCGACAGCGCTGGGCCTTATTCCATCAGGAATTAATAACTCGGTTTATCACTTTCCATCCAGTGATCCGCTGAAGCAGCTTCCATTTCAGCCGCTCGCAGATGGTGATGCATCTTTGCAAACCCTTAGAGGAATTTATGCTGGCTCGGCAAGTACTACTCAGCCAGTGGCTGCATCGGACCCAAATGTGGTTCAGCTAAACTGGGGTTCCAATGGTTATTGGACAAGGAACAAAAAACTTGGCGCAAACAACTCATGGCTTACGGTCGGGCGGGGCCGAAGGAAAAAATATCTTATCGACAATTCTGTTCAGGAAATATTTGACTTTGATCCTTCATCGCAGTCCTTGTCATTGTCGGGAGGTAGCTGGAGCTCACTTACTTTATTGGCAGCTCGGGATGGAACTCTCTTTTATTCCGGTAATAACGTTGTGGCATACTTCTCAGGCGTAAGTCCTTCAGCTTTTGATTCTGTCGCCAAGCTTTAGGCCTATATTGTGGCCGCTTCTGTATTGATAGGTTCGCAATCTTTCTTGCTGTTCACTTATTTCCTTTGTGGATGTCTTGTATTTCTCTGATTTCTAGTTTTCTTGCTGGGCCATCAATCTGGTTTTCCACATTTTCAGTGCCTTGCTTTATGTAGCATATGGATACCCTGGCGACTGGCATTCCTCGCTGATTAATAAGGCCAGCCTCTTGGAAGCTAGGGTGTAATGCTTGGGCTACAGCTCTTTCTTTTTTCTTGTGCCCACTGATTCGCATCTGGCTTTGGCAGGTGGGCCTCAAGACTGCGGCACTGAACAAGCTCCTCTAGGGAGTGTAGGGGGTAGATGCGCTGAAGAGATATCTGCAATGTCCGAATATCTCGCTCATCGTGTGTATCTAGAGTAGTTCTGACTATGCTTCCAATCCGATGATCTATCAGAATGGCAGCCGAGGGGTGGCCTATATACTCTCTCTATTCCGTTGCTCTTTGGGTTTCCTGAATCTATATTCGGGCTTGTTGCTCGCCGGGAACTCGATGATCTCAATATCTCTTAGCTTCTTGCCTGATGTATAAAGTGGCTGAGGTAGGGGCAGTGATCGCGCTTCTACCTGTTCTTGGCGCCTCTTGCAGAGTTTTAAGATTGTAGATCGACATAGTGCATGATCACGACTTGCGTCTAGGACGTGATCTAATTCGACCACCTGTTCCAAGGTTAGCGGCTGGTATTCAGTATCTTTATCCTGCTTCTCTTGTTGTGCTTCGGCAAGCAGTAGTTTGTCGATTCGAATCATTGCTGCATGACATTCCAGGTCTTCCCAGGAGATATCGGGATAGCTCGGATTCTGATATGCGTTACCTGGTGCCACAGCATTCTTTATGTGTTTAAGAGGAGCATCTGGGTTGAGATTATTGTATTGGTCAAGGAGTTCTGTCTGCATGTCAGCGTGCATGCCACGGTCGCGCCAAAACTTGTGCTCTTTTTCTGTTCGGCCGTATCCCAAGAAGATATTCTTTGTTGTGTAGAAACCTTCTAAATTCCTATTTGCTGGCTGCTTGATCATCTCGCTTGCGATCAACTCAATTAGCTTGGTAAAACTCTGTCTTGCTTCTGCATCGGATTTGTTTTGCTTGCCTTCGTTCATTTCGCGATCCCCTGGCGTGCGTCTCGCAGTGCATCAGATCTTTCCTTTAGCCATTGCCTCCTGTTGATCAGCGTGTAGTAGGTGCTGCGGGCTCTGAGTGGCGGTTGCCTCCAAGGGCGCCCATCGCTGGGGGAATGCATCCACCACGCCCACGGTTCTTCGCCACCAGATCGAGGGGTGAGTTCTTTTCGCTTGACCGCCTCGCATATCTGTTCGCTGATCTGCCGCTGCTGCCCGTCCCAGCGCTTCTCGTGCGCATAGCCTCCCAATGGTGCTGTCGTTAGAGGGGAGGACCTCCAGCGGCTGATCCCCGTGTCCTCATCGCCTGCTTGAGGGGTGGAGAAGGATGCTGAGTCCGTCACGAGGGTTGGGTGCCGGTTCTTCAGTTTGCCTGCTGCAACTGAGATTTGCTTTATGCGTTTACGGCATGGATCTCGTTCGCTTCATCTCCCATGTCGTTACCGCCGGGCTTGCCGTTGAGAAATGTTTCGCTGCCTTTGGGGTGCAGGTGGAGGGGCGCCGTCTTTCCTGCGGCGCTTTCCGGCGGGATCATGGGTATGCATTCGTGGTGCTGCACGGTTCCTCGTTTTGCCGACTCCCGCCTTGTTCGGCGCTCTCTAGGCAACTGCTTAGTCACGAGCTCAACAAAAGTCATGCGAAAGCTGGCTTTATCGCGGACTCATAATCCGCCCTAGGCGAGTTCGATCCTCGCGACCCCCATCTGAACCCGATGCGATTCCTGGCGCCGGCGGCCCTGCTGCTCCTGCTGGCCTTCTTCGTTGCCTCGGAATTTGCCTTGATCCGGTTGCGGCCCACCCGGGTGCAGCTGCTCGAGGCCGATGGAGAACGCGGCGCCACGGCGGTGGCGCGGCTGCAGCGGCGGCTGCGGCGGGCCCTGCTGGCCACCCAACTGGGCACCACCCTGGCGCTGCTGGCCCTGGGCTGGACCGGCCGCGGTCTGGCGGAGCGCTGGGGCCAGGGCTCGGGCGGGGCGTTGCTGGGGCAAACCTGGCTCGATGCCCTGGTGTTCGTGGGCTTGGCGTTGCTAGCCACCCTGCTGGGAGGCCTGGTGCCCAAGGCCTGGGTGCTGCATCGCCCGGAGGCCACGGCCCTGCGGTTGGCGCCGCTGTTGGAAGCGGTGATGCGCAGCCTCGGCCCTTTGCTGGTGGTGTTGGATCGGCTGGGCACGGGCTTGCTGCGCCTGTTGGGGCTCTCCCGCAACTGGGATGAGTTGGTGCCGGCGCTGTCGGCTGGTGAACTCGAAACGCTGATCGAATCCAACAGCGTGGTGGGCCTGATGCCCGATGAGCGCGACATGCTCGAGGGCCTCTTCTCCCTGCGCGACACCCAGGTGCGTGAGGTGATGGTGCCCCGCTCGGGGATGGTCACCCTGCCCTTGGAGGTGCGCTTCGCTGAGCTGATGGATGCGGTGCACAGCACCAACCATGCCCGCTTCCCGGTGATCGGCAGCTCCCTCGATGATGTGCGTGGCCTGCTCGATCTGCGCCGCCTGGCGGAGCCGATCGCGCGGGGTTTGCTGCGCAGTGATTCACCCCTGGCGCCCTACGTCACCCCTGTGACCAAGGTGCAGGAAACCACTCCCCTGGCGGAGTTGCTGCCAGTGATCCGCAGCGGTGAGCCCCTGCTGGTGGTGGTGGATGAGCACGGCGGCACGGAAGGGTTGGTCACCATTTCCGACCTCACCAGCGAGATCGTGGGCGATGAGGAGGATCCCTCCAACCCCGACGACCACGATCTGCAGCAGCTGCAGGAGCACAGCTGGCTGGTGGCAGGCGATCTGGAGATCTACGAGCTCAACCGCGAGCTGGGGCTGCAGCTCCCCGAATCCGATGAACATCACACCCTGGCCGGCTTCCTGCTGGAGCGGCTGCAGCACATCCCGGCCCCCGGGGAAAGCCTGCGCTGGAAGGGCCATCAGTTTCTGATCATGGCCATGGATGGCCCGCGCATCGAGCGGGTGGAGATCACGCGCCGGGCACCCGAGCCCAGCCCCGAAACCACCAGTGCCGGCGCCGAGATCAACTGAGCGGTTGCGACAGCTGATCGTTGATAATTGCCGCGTCTGATCGCCAGCGCCATGCAGCCGGTTCGCGTTGGAGTGATTGGAATCGGCAACATGGGCTGGCACCACGCCCGGGTGTTGAGCCTGCTTCGCGACGCCGAGCTGGTGGGTGTGGCTGATCCAGATCCCATGCGCGGCCAACTGGCGGTTGAGCAGTTCGGCTGTCGCTGGTTCGCCAGCTACGAGGAGATGCTCGGTGAGGTGGAGGCGGTGTGCATCGCCGTGCCCACCCTGTTGCACCACCGTGTGGGCATGGCTTGCTTCAAAGCCGGTGTGCACGTGTTGATCGAGAAGCCGATCGCCGCCACCCAGGAGGAGGCCACCGAGCTCAGCGCTGCTGCGGAACAGGCCGGCCGGCTGCTGCAGGTGGGCCATATCGAGCGGTTCAATCCCGCCTTCCGCGAGCTGCTGAAGGTGGTGGCCAAGGAGGAGGTGGTGGTGCTGGAGGCCCGTCGCCACAGCCCCAATGCCGATCGCGCCAACGATGTGTCGGTGGTGTTGGATCTGATGATCCACGACATTGATCTGGTGCTGGAGGTGGCCGGCTCCAAGGTGGTGCGGCTTGCGGCGGCCGGTGGCCGCAGCGCCGAGGGCCCGATCGACTACGTGAACGCCACCCTCGGCTTCGCCAATGGCGTGGTGGCCAGTCTCACGGCCAGCAAGATGGCCCACCGCAAGATCCGCAGCCTGTCGGCCCACTGCCGCAGTGCGCTGGTGGAAACCGATTTCCTCAACCGCAGCCTGCAGATCCACCGCCGCACCCAGCTGTCGTTTTCGGCGGATCACGGCGAGCTCCTCTACCGCAACGACGGCGTCATCGAAGAGGTGAGCACCTCCCCGGTGGATCCGCTGGTGGCGGAGCTGGAGCACTTCCTGCAGTGCGTCCGCGGCCTGGAGCAGCCGGCGGTGGATGGCCCTCAGGCCTCCCGCGCCCTGCTGCTGGCGGATCTGATCGAGCAGTGCGTGGAGCAGCCCACACTGTGCATGAGCCTCGCTGAGCCGATTTAGGGCCGATCTAGGCCGGCTGCAGTTCGGCCAGCTCCTTCAGGGCCAGCAGCTGCCAGCGGCGGCACTGGGCCGGTGAGGAGCGGTAGTAGCCATCCCAGGCTTCTGCCTTGTGGGAGGGATAGTCCGCCGCCGGTTGCTCCGGGTGCTGCTGCTGCCAGCCCACCCGCACGGCGTGGCCGATCACCACATCGAGGGCCAGGTCGTCGTCGAAGCGCACCTGGGGATTGGCATCCACAAACGCGATCAGGGTGATCAGCGTTTCGATGCAGAGGCGGCGGTATTCAGCGGCCTCGATCTTGCTGAGCAGGTGCTCCACGTGGGTGGCGAAGTTGCGCTCGCCGGGGGTCTTCTCCTTGAGCAGGGCGCTCTCCAGCCGGTTGCGGCGCTCGAGCTTGTCGCCGATCACCAGGCCGCGGCAGTGGTGCAGCAGTTCCCAGATGCCCGGGTGGAAGTTGCGCGGCACGATCTGCAGCGCCCCCATGCGTTCGCGGTGTTTGAGCCAGCAACCGCTCTTGGGAAGCTCCTCCAGCGGATCGGGTGCTTCCCAGCGCACCCGCCCGCTCACATGCAGCTGCTCCTTGCGTTGCAGCGCCGCCTTGGCGTGCTCTACATCGCGCAGCACCTGCTGCAGGCGGCGGCGGATCGCATGGGGCGGTTCATCGCAGAGGGCCTCAAACGCTTCGATCGGGGTGAGGTCGCGCTCGCCCGCCAGTTCGCTAGTGAGCAGCAGCAGCAGTTGCCCCAGTTGCAGCGTGAGGCTGCCGCTGAGCAGGGCCGGCTCCTGCCGGGCCACGCCATCGAGGGCCAGCAGCAGCTCCTGCTGCAACATCCACTCGCGGCCGTCTTCACCGCTGAAGCGCTGGATCATCGCTGCGATCGCCAGGCTGCCGGTGGGTTGGCTGAGCAGCGAGTCGTGGGTGTAGTTGCGCCCCACCACCACCTGTTTCTGCCGCACCAGCAGATCGGTGAGCGCGTCCTCCAGCTGCGGGTGCACCAGGCCCAGGGAGCCGGCGCAGCGGCGCACCACGTTCCAGTTGGCATCGGCCAGGGCGCGGCGGTAGATCTCCTCCAGCAGGGCCTGGGGCGTGGCGCAGCCACCGGGGCCGCTCAGCTCAGCCGCGAGGCCGAGGCGATGCACCAGCTGCTCCAGCAGTTCGGCCTGCTCCGGCAGCGATTGGCTCTGCCAGAGGCGCGCGGTGAGGGCCTCAAGCCCTGACTCCTCCAGCTCCTGCTCCTCTTCGGCGGTGAGCGGTTGTTGTTGCGTGCTGGCCCGCAGCAGGGTGGGGGCCGGTTGGCTGCGGGGCTGGCCCTGGGGTTGGGCGTGCTCGGGCAGCTCGGCCCAGCTGGCCTGCTCCATCAGCTCCTGCAGCGGCGCCAGCTGCACCGCCACACCATTCAGCAGGCCGCCGCGCAGCCGCTCCCCCAGCCGCAGGAACGACTCGGCACTGCGCTGGAAGGGGCCCTCCTCCACCGGGATCAACAGCACCGGAGCGCCGGCGCCGCGCCAGTGGCGCTGCAACTGGCTGATCTCGCTCTCCACCGCATCCACCAGCAGTTCGGGATCGTCGGAGAGGTAGTAGGTGCTCTCCTCGAGCACCGCCGGCAGGAAGGCCAGGGGCTTGCCGCCCTGGCGGTAGAGCCGGGCTGTCACCATCGTTTCCATGCGCAGCGGCGGGTGGCCGCTGAGCCCCAGGCGCGGGTTGGCCCCCACGGCCCCCATGCGTTCGCCCAGCTCGGCTGAGCTGGCGATGGCCAGCTGGCCCGGGCGCGTGACCGCCAGCCCGGCCTGCTCCAGGGCGGCGGCGATGTGTTCGCGGGCCGGCACGAAGCTCACCAGCACCTGATCGGCGCCCAGCGGGCAGCTCAGGCGGCGGCCGCTGGGATCGAGATCGTCGGGTTTGAGCAGCCCGAGCAGCAACAGATCCCCCAGCCAGGTGAGGCTTTGGGTCCAGAGCAGCGGCACGTTTTCGTTGGGGAGGCGCGCCTGGCTCCCGGGGTTGAGGCGCTCGGCCGCCACGGCCTCCTTTGGCACCACATAG
>Ga0194116_10004767_pt1 | contig 15293 bp, 13 predicted proteins | sample TA2MahsurfametaG_4_FD_148617 | JGI IMG/M metagenome (GOLD analysis project Ga0194116, IMG submission 148617) | Freshwater microbial communities from Lake Tanganyika, Tanzania - TA2015008 Mahale S9 surface | ecosystem: Environmental > Aquatic > Freshwater > Lake | place: Tanzania: Lake...
TTCTGTTTATGGCGCAAATACTGCAATTCCAAAAAACGAAGAAATGACTCTCCGGCCTCTTACTCCTTATGCAGCCTCGAAACTCGCGGGAGAAGCACTGATGATGGCTTATGGCAAAACTTACGATTTATGCATCAATACGTTACGTTTTTTCAATGTTTTCGGCCCCTGGCAAAGGCCAGATCACGTGTATTCAGCTGTAATACCAAAATGGATTTGGAAAGCTATGAATAATCAAAAAATTGAAATTTTCGGAGATGGGCAGCAATCAAGGGACTTCACATCAGTGACTTTCGTGAAGGATGTTATTTTAGAATCTCTTGAAAAAAAAGTAAATCATCCTGAACCAATTAATCTTGCTTTTGGCAACAAAATTACTCTAAATCAAGTCATCATTGAGATGAAAAAGCACTTCCCGACGTTAGAAGCAGAGTACTCGGAACCAAGATTTGGGGATGTTTATGCATCGCAGAACGATCCAACTCTTTTAAAAAGTATTTTTCCAAAAATAAGAACAGAAAGCTTTGAAGAATCCTTGAGTAAAACTATTCATTGGTTGGCCGAGGAAAGTAGCAGGATAATCGGAGGACCTCAGGTAGATGACTAAGTCAAACAAGGTAGAAGCTTCATGAGATATCTCGTTACAGGGGGCGCAGGTTTTATCGGTTCCCATCTAGTCCGTCAGTTACTCGAAGAAAGTCATGAGGTAGTGGTCCTCGACGACTTCAGCACTGGGCCGCGAACTAATCTTGCTCTAAATACTAAAACGCATCTCACAATATTTGACGGCTCAGTGCTTGATCAATCTGCTCTAACGAAGGCCGCTCAAGGCGTCGACTTTATTTTTCATCTTGCCGCAGCTGTTGGTGTATTCAACATCGTTGAACATCCAATTGAATCATTGCGCACCAATATCAATGGAACTGAAAATGTCCTTGAACTAGCCAGGAGGCAAAAAGTGCCAGTTCTCTGCACTAGCTCCAGCGAGGTTTACGGAAAAAATACCTCCAATAGTTTGAGTGAAGATGATGATCGAGTGATTGGCTCTCCAGCAATTGCACGTTGGTCTTATAGTGAAGCAAAAGCAATCGATGAATTTCTCGCGCTCGCTTATCATCGCGAGTATGGCTTAGAAACTCGGGTAGTGCGACTTTTCAATACCGTTGGCTCAGGACAATTAGGTAGCTACGGAATGGTAGTTCCTCGTTTTGTTTCGGCAGCGCTTAAAGGTGAGGACATTGAGATCTATGGCACGGGAGAACAGACTCGTTGCTTCACTCATGTTGCAGATGTTATAGAGGCGTTGATAGCAATATCTCGCTCGCCAAAAACAATCGGAGAGATTATCAATATCGGTAATACCGACGAGATTTCCATCAAAAAACTTGCTGAGACAATCATTTCGATGACAGGTTCAAAGAGCGAGATAGTTTTCAAAGAATATGGTGAAGTTTACGATAGCAACTTTGAGGATATGCAGAGGAGAGTGCCCAACATAGAGAAAATCAGCAGATTAGTCGAATGGACGCCCAAGCGAAAACTCGATGACATCATCCGCGATGTTGTTGAGCATGAGAAAAATGGCTGATACTCACCCAATCAAAATTATGCGCATCATCGCGCGCATGAACGTGGGTGGACCAGCAATTCAGATTACAAACATGCTCAATGGGCTTACACCTGATCAATTTGAACAGAGGCTATATTTTGGATCCTGCGACGCGGGCGAAGCAGAGTACATCTCAGAAATTAAAGATCAGTCGCTCCTCCACCGCATACCAGGTTTCCGAAGATCAATCGGGGGCTTATCCGAAATTTCCGTGCTATTGCATCTGACAAAGGAGATACGGAGCTTCAAGCCTGATGTAATTCATACCCATACCGCTAAAGCTGGGTTTCTCGGTCGATTGGCGGCGATGCTCTCTCGTTCGCCCGCAAAGCGCGTCCATACCTTTCACGGCCATGTTCTACATGGTTACTTCAGCCCATTCCTTAGCTCTATTTACGCAATGGTTGAACGATTTCTTGCTCGCCATACTGATTTCATCATTTCGGTTGGTCCAGAAATCAAAGCTGATTTACTGAAGTTCCGCATAGGAATTCGCGAAAAGCATAAGGTGATATTTCCAGGGATAAGTGTGGGCCCACGAATTCCACAAGATGAAGCGAGAGGAGAATTGGGTTTATCACCAAAGAAATTTACCTTGGCCTTTATAGGTCGTTTCACTGCCATTAAAAGAATAGATCGGATTGTTGAACTAGCCCGGTTATCCAAACAGAATCGTCTAGATGTGCAATTGTTATGTGTGGGCGAAGGTCCTGAATTAGAGAAGATTCGTGACGTAGCAGAACTTGAAAATCTACCGATGGTTTTCCTTGGCTGGCGGTCAGATATTGAACGAATACTCTCTGCCTCTGACGTGCTTTTGCTTACCAGCGATAACGAAGGAACTCCGATCGCATCTATCCAGGCGAGCTTGTTGGGAATTCCCACAGTGGCTACCAATGTCGGTTCGCTACCGGACATCGTGATTGCCGAGCAAACCGGTTTACTCACGGCACTCACTGTCGATGATTTATTTGCCGCTCTTATGCGACTTTACGACGATAGGCAGCTATTAGAAGATTTAGGGGCTCAAGCAAAAGTATTTGCTCAGAGAGAGTTTTCGCTCAATCGCTTCTTAGATGATTATCAGGATTTATATCGTTCGTTAATTGGCTAGAGCCAACGTTGCGCCCAACTTTCGATAATTAGCGCCGGCCACAAAATATTGTCTCGATCAATTCCAGATTTATGCAATTCAATTTCGTGACGCAATTGCTTTACGTCAAACCAACCTCGGTTCTTACAGCTCTCGCTCAACAAGACCTCTTTGAGTATTGGAAGAAATGGGCCACGCATCCAATCCGCCCGAGGAATTCCAAATCCCATTTTCGTCCTATAAAAATTTACTTCGGGAATCTTTTCAGATACTAGTTTTTTCAATAAAAATTTGCTTTGAAACAACCTAATGCGCATCGATGTTGGAAGTGAACTCGCGATTTCGAAGTACTTATGATCTAAGAACGGACTACGCAATTCTATTCCATGTGCCATGGAAGCCCGATCAGTTTTAAACAAGATATCACCAGGTAAGTAAGTGTTAAGATCAAGCTCAATGAGATCTTCAACATTCTCAAGAAAATTTCCTCTAGAAAACTTACGGTTACGAGAGGAAATATCTTCAGAAAAAATACTCTTAAAGACATCAAGCTTATTAAGTTGAACTAACTCGTGGTAGAGTTTATACAAATCAGAATACGAGCTCTTCACCTTGAAGAACTTTGAATATCTTGGACTATGAAAATCTATGTTTTTAACTAGATACTGAGACAAACGTAACGGGATTCGAAACCTATGCGCAATTAAGATAGCCCGATATCGATCATATCCCAAGAAAGATTCGTCCCCCCCATCACCACCAAATGCAACAACTATCCCGTTGTCATGAGCGAATTGATTTAAAAAGAATGATGGAAAATAGGATGAATCTGCAAAAGGTTGATCAAGCGAAAAAAGACACTTCTCAAGATTCTCACGCGTAGGAGAAAGTATAAAAGAATGATGAGAGGTTCCAATTGAGAGACTAACTGATTTAGCAACGGCAGACTCATCGAATAACTTTTCGCGAAAACCAATCGAGAAGCTATCAACTTTTGTTGAGTTAATTTGCTGAAGATAGAACGCAATCAAACTTGAATCAACGCCCCCAGACAAATAAACTCCAAAATTCCTCTCGGAGTATGATTGCAATTGAACCGATGCCGAAATAGAAGCATCAAGAATTTCTAGTGCTTGATGTACGCCACAAGAAATCTTATTTCTCGCATCGTATTTCCAATAAATATGACTGGCTATTTCCCCCTCACGTATTTCTAATACAGTTGCCGGAGGAACAATAAGAATTTCTTTGAAAATTGTGTCTTGATTTAAAATATATCCATACTCAAACACATCTTGGACAGCAGTCATGTTAATAGAGAAATTGGTTGCAATATTTCGAAAAGCATGAATTTCAGAAGCAAAAAAAATCATGTTTTTCTGAACTGAATAGTACAAAGGTTTTTCGCCAAATCTGTCCCTAATTAAGACAAGTCTTGCATTCGTTTTATCCCAAATGGCAATTGCAAACATTCCTCTCAGTAATTCGACGAAAGAAATGTCAAATTCTTCGAAAAGTCTAGTAATCAAAACAGCTTCTGATATTCCATAGATATCGCAATTTTCACCAAATAAATGTCTATACTCAATAATCAATTGTCTAAAGTTGTAAATTTCACCATTGAAAACAACAATCAAAGTATTATCTGAGTTATCTACAGGTTGTTTTCCGCTTCCTATATTCACAACGGCTAAACGTGTCATTCCTAAAGCAAAATTATCACCTAACAAAACCCCTCGACCGTCAGGTCCTCTATGCGACAATTTATCGAGCATACCTTCTAACATATGTGCTCGAGAATCATCTATACTAATAACACCTGCGATGCCACACATTGAAATATATTAACAGAAAGGAGGTGGATACTTGATTAAAATGTATATATTGAAAAGGAAATTGGTATCATTCTATGAGACAATTAGCACAACAGAATTTGGAGGAAAACGAATATTTCACCCTCAATTTGTCTCGAGAAAATTGGAAATCAATTTGATTAAGAATTTCTTGGCTTTGAGCCCGGTGCAGGCAGTAATAGATTATGGGTGTGGCCCTGGACCTTTCAAGTACCTTCTACCTGATAGATGGATAGGAGTAGATTTAGAGAATAACAAAAATGTCGATATTATTGTGAATGAAAATGAATTTCCCAAAAATCTAACTTATTCTCATTTTCTCTGCACAAGCGTTTTGGAACATGTGAGAGAAATTGATGAATTTTTGATTTCCTTCGATAAAAATGTTCCGGTTGGAACGCTATGTTTATTTACCGTGCCTTTCATGGTTTTTGAACACGGGACCCCAAACGACTACCGTAGATTTACAGTGGATGGTTTGATAAAACTCTTTTCGAAGTACGAAATATTGACTACACTAAAAATGTACGGCGCGGGATTTTGTATCGCTAATTTAATTAATAATCAGATTGACATATTTTTCCGTTCACACAAAATAATGCGAAGAATCTATTTTGTATGTATACCTTTTTTATCAATCATATATTTGATAAACAATATTCAAGGAGTAATTTTGGACAAATTGATGGGAAAAAGAAAATCAAACGTGATATATAACTCTAGTGCAATACTGTTTAAAAAATAAACTAAACAAGACGAACAAGTTCCTGAATTACGTTTTTAATTTCGCTATCTTCATAAATACATTTGTAATCCAAATTATGGAAACAGTTTGATCGATGCTCTAAAAATTCGGATCGACATAAATTATTCAAAACACGAAGCAAAGAAGTCGCGTCATTAGCTTGAAATATATGGGGCTGAAATACAGAAGAAATATAGGTAGGTAAATCATTGACTATAAGAAATTTTCCAAGTGCAATCGCGTCATAGCTCACTCTACCTGGAATCGATGGTCCAATGGAATCGATTACAATATCGACCGAATTCATGAATTTGATAAAATCTGTGTAACTCATCTCGTTCAATCCAATCAAATTAAGCTTTTGAGAGAGAGTAGCTGCGCTATTTTCGAATTTTTGAACCCAGGCGCCCTTTTTAATGAAAAAAATATCGGTTGGTACGATAGGATTGAATTGTAACAAGGCTTCTAAAATAGCAGACGGATTCTTATCATTGAAATTGCTTCTATCAAAAAAATCATACTCCAAACCGTCGTCGAGTCTGCAACCAATAAGAATTTTGACAGCTCCATCAGAAGAATTTTTGTTTGATGGCGTAATATATTCACGAATATTCGAATATTCGAGGGAATATACCGGAACTTTTGGCGGGAAAATCTCGAGGGCAATTTTTCTATAAAGTGGATCACGTGTTTCCGATGGGGCTATCACAAAAATAGATCTTCGAATATTTCTTCTTTGGTTCAAAATAAGCAACAATTTGGCATTCCTGGTGAGAAGTCCACTAAGAAATGACATTGTGGTTTTTTTGCGTGAACGGGCAGCCTTGGACCATTGCCAATTGGCAAAACTTGTCACATCAGTACCTGTTGAAAAGAAGACATGCTTCATTTTAGTTCTAAAGATCAAACCGGGCCCAAAAGAATTGGACACAACAACACTATCTTTCTTAATTACTTTCAATAATCTAAAAATCAAAAAAATGATTTTAACAGAATCGAAAGTTCCAAATCTTAGATCTATAATCGAACATTTACTTTCCAAATCTTCATAGAAGGGCAACGATTGTGGGTCATTCAATGGGCCGTCTTGGAAAAGAACTAGATAAATTTTATGGTCAATCGCTTTTGATAACTCATGAGCGAGTCGAGCTGGTTCATTATTCGAATTACCCAGAAAAACTAGCATTCTATTCTTCTTACCCATCAGAAAATACCACCATGTCCATTTTTGAGCAATATTACAGGCATAAGAACTTCTCCTATATGTTCTTCAAAAGATATCGTCTATTTGCTGCATTATGTTCGCTAAATTCTATTGGTAAGTGGTTGATAATGCAAAAATTTTTAACTTCGAAAAATTGCAGACTTGGCTGATTATATATAGACACTGATGTGTAGATTTTATGTACATGGTTTGAAACTAAAAATTGTTTGGCGAAATCCAGCAACCTAGACCCAACTCCAATTCCTAGATAGTCGCTATGAACACATAGCCAAATATAGGCACTTGCATTTTCAATACTCACTCGAGCCCCAATCAAACCGATGACATTTTTGTTGATCGAAGCTACAAATTGATTTTTTTCTTGATTTATGAAATAAGAATTCCAGTAATTTAGGTGCTTTGTATATGAAGGAAATTCTCTCATTCCCATTTTTATCCAATTTCCATTGTTTTCCAACAAATGATAAATTGATGTAAGATGTTGGTGAGAAACCTCGCAAATTGATAAGTTAGAACTGTTTATTTGCATTAAAAAAGTTATTTTCTTTTATCTGCGAAGGGGAATAACCATTCAAAAGACAATCAACAACTGACATATAAGGTATGAAGTTTTGAGTCTTTTGTAAATATGCAACAGGAATGTACTTTTGAAAAATTACTTCTATACCATTCGATCTGAACAACTCCAAATCAAGATATCCATGAGCTGAGAAACCAGTGTAATACTGTGTTGCTCCATAATCTTTACACAACTCTATTAAACGTAAATTACGATCCTCACTAAAATCCTTACATGTTCTATATTCGATTTTATCCATAAAATTGAATATGTCGTACAAGTATTTATTGACATGAGTTAAGAATTCAAAAAGATTATCAGTTTGGGCTTTATGAATAATCTGAACCAATGAATTTAGGTGCGTATTCCTAGAGTATGACGCTTCAAGACTCTGAATGTGTTTCTTTTTCCACTGTTTTGAACCATCAATGACTATTTCATCAATTCTTTTGTTCTTGTGATATTTAATGGGAATTGTTATCCATTGAGGTTTTCCATTATTTAGAATCTGATTACGATTAACCCAGGAACCACGACTAAATTGCAAATCTTTCAAAACCACAAACTTATCACAAAAGTTGATTTGCTCAAGATGCCCTAACCAAGGTAAATAGGCCGGTTGTAGTGCAGCAATTTTCATACTTTAACTCGTTTTTTAAAATAGTTCTTCACGACATCGCAAGTGTAATCTATTTCCTTATCACTTAGCAAGCTATGTAGGGGAAATCGACTTACTAAATTAGCTATATGTTCGGTGATTGGCAAGGGTTTCTGTTTAAATTTACTTCCATATATTGAATGATGAAGTGGAGGATAGTGAGGTTGGAGAGGTATACCTTGTTGCTGTAGTTGGTTTTGCAGTCTAGTTCTTTCATTCTGGTTCGGGGCTATAACATAGAAAATATGATTACTCAGGGATTCATCAAATCGTGGTGGTGGATTTACACTCCAGCCATAAAGTTCAAATATAGAATTTAATTCATTGTAGTAGGTGTCCCACACTTCTTTTCTGCGATTACTTATTAACGGATAGTCGACCAAGTTGGCGTAAAGTATGGCAGCATGTACTTCACTGAGAATCAAATTAGATCCACGAGAAACCCATTCATATCTGTCTATTTTGCCATTTACAAAGTTGTGTCTATTTGTTCCTTTGTTTAAAGAAAACATTATGCGATCAAAAAACTCAAGATTATTTATAACAACCGCTCCACCTTCACCACATGTAACATTCTTGGTTGTATGGAAGCTCAAAGTTGCAAAGTCGGACAACGATGCAGCTGGAGAATCAAATTTACTGTCAAAACCATGTGCAGCGTCTTCAATAAACAGCACACCTTTTTTATCGCACCATTCACGTATGTCATTATGATTGCGAACGTAACTAGCGTAATTTACATTGACAATTGCTACTAAATCTTTTGCTTTTATCTGGTCCAATTGTAAAACATCGATGCATAAAGTATCTTCGGTAACGTCAATATACTCAATCTCAAAACCAACAGATTCAAAAACTGCGGCAGTTGTTGTGAAAGTGTAACTAGGGACAGCTATTGTGCCCTTAAATTGTTCACTTAAGGTTAGAGCGATTGAAAGTAATGCGGAACTACATGAGGATGTCAGAATTACATTCTTTAACATAAATTCAGTTTTAAAAAATTGAGTTACTCGATTTGAAAACGTCGAGGAAACCAATTGCGAATCCCCGTAAATTACCTCGGATACGTAATCAACACATTTCATACTATAATATGGTTTATTGAAAGATATTTTCATTCGAGCCCGCAGTTTGAATTTTTGGAAAATTTGTGTCGATGACGTGCAAAATAAGTGTAACAAAGTGGACCAATAAAATCGCTAAATGGTAACAAGAAAAGAAGGCGAAGAACACTCTTGGAAGAAATAAATATTTCTTTGAACGCGAAATAGCCTTTAAAAAATTCAAAATTCTTGATTAAAATCATTTCTTCAAACTTAGTCAAATTGAACTTATAAAGATTATTGAAATTATCTAAGTCCCTCTTTGATTTTATTGCGAAAAGTTCTTTATGAGCAACGAGATTCTTTTCTACCAGCCGATGAATTATAACTTTGCATATTCCACAATTTCCATCGTATAAAAGAATTTTCATTGCTCTTCAATATTCCCACTAGGCAAGACGATCTTTATTTTTTTTGTCCAAAGTTGAGGTTCCCAAAAACTTTTATTGCGTGAATACCAGTTCACAGTTTCTTCCAGACCTGTTTTTAAAACAATTTTGGGTTGCCAATCAAACAACTTTTTTGCCTGGGTGAAATCTGCAGTATGACGAACAACTTGACCAGGTCGGTTCGATACATGATGTAGATCAATTTTGTTTGGAAAAAGCTCCATTATAAATCTTGCTATTTCCAAAATTGATACACCCTTTCCACTGCCGATGTTTACGACGTGATTAGGTACCGAGACCTGATTCACAAGTGCCGTTTTCAAAAAGTTGATTAAATCTTCTACATGAAGATAGTCTCTGTGTGATAGTCCATCTCCATGAATTGTTAATGGCTCTCCAAGTATACTTGAAGTAATAAATCTAGGAATTACTTTCTCGACGTGCTGCCGGGGTCCATATTGGTTGAAAGGCCTAACTATAAGAGCTGGAATATTGTAAGTTTGAATAAATGCATATACAAGTCGATCAGCTGCCAATTTAGCCGCAGCGTAAGGACTTTTTGGATTTAATGAATGATTCTCATTCATAAAAGGCTCTAGAGCATCGCCATACACTTCTGACGTGGATATATGAATAAATTTTTCAATGTTGTTAGCATTACGAGCTATGGATTGAACAAGATTTTTAGTACCAATAACATCGGTTTGAAAAAAAATATCATTATCCGCAATCGATCTAGTAACATGCGTTTCTGCTGCAAAGTGAACAATATGAGTAGCTTGAGAAACCGCAAAATCTAATTCTACAACATTACATATATCCGCATGCACAAAAGAAAAGTTTCTATGCCGTTCAGAGAGCAACGCCATTTTCTGAGGGTCAGCCGCATACGTTAGCGAATCAAACACGGTTAATCGTTCAGCTAACTCACATTGAAGGATTGAATCCACAAAATTAGAACCAATAAAACCTGCTCCACCAGTAACGAGCAATTTCATAACCGTCTCCTTTCCGGCGGTACTCTATAATACACGTGACAGCAAGTTAAAACGATATTTACTCACTCTAAGTTCATAGTCCCAGTACGTTTGGTTATACCTTTGAGCCATTGATTAAGCACAATTATTTTCCATAAATCGCGAGTTAAGCGATAATCGCCCAAATTACTCGAAAGTTTGTCCATTAAATTATCAATATATCCCATATCTACAAATATAGAGAGACTTGGGTGTGTATCCTCGATTTGATTATATGCCCAGCTTTTTAGTGGTTTCCTAAGCCAAAAATCAAGTGGAGATATAAATCCCTCTTTTTTTCTAGTTACCATTTCCTTGGGGAAGAAATTTAATGCCAATTGTTTGAGCAATTTTTTAGAAAAATACTGTTCAATCAAGAAATTGTCTGGAACTTGCATACTTAAATCAAAAATTCTTCGATCTAAAAATGGTGGGCGTATCTCCAAACTTGAATGCATCGAAAATCGATCTGCGTAATATAAAACATTATTTGGTAAAGTATTGAACAAATCCCAAGCAAGAGACTTTCGGAATTCAGAGATATTTCGATAGCCGGTTTCGTCGCATCTTTTGTCTACATGAAATTGATGGACTTGTCTATTCCCGAGAGAAGAAAACTTCGAAATGTGGGGCGTTTCATAAGAATAAAAAGTATTGAGTAATTCACGTCTCTGATATTCATATTCGGTGTTTGAGATTTCTTCATATAAATTATTTGGTATTGCCATGAAATCTAGCGTTTCTTGGTCCAACTCAGTTAATTTCTGATCCATGACTGATGAAATTCGAGAGTTTATATATCCTCCAAAGAGTTCATCAGCGCCATCTCCGGTCAGACAAACCTTTACATATTTGCGTGCGAACTTTGATAAAAAGAAGGAAGTGAAGACACCAGCAAAAGGTTCCCCTGTGGCACTTACGATTTCTTCGAAATCTATCACAAAATCTTCGGAAGTAATTTTGGTTATATGATGTTCAGAACCGATTAAATCCGCGACGAATCTTGACCAGTATTTATCTGCACTTTTCCCACCGTCAGCAATTTCAGGGTACTCGACAGAAAAAGTGTGAATAGGAGAAATGGAATTTTTTGCTGCGAGTAATGCCACTAGCGAACTATCAATTCCACCACTTAAGAAAACACCAAAGCTGACTTCTTCGGGAATTTGGGCAATCACAGCTTTCTCTAAGTGTTCATGAAGAAGAATCCGCGCTTCATCAAGATTCAATTTCTTTTCAGGAAAAATTTGAGCTTGAGAAAACCAAGATTTCTTGGTTAGAGTTCGAGTTTCCAAATTATAGGAAACGAAAGTTCCTGGCTCTACTTGCTTTACATTCAGAAGTATCGAATTCGGGCTTGTTAGGTGTCCTTGTGTTAAGTAGTCTTCCATCGATTCTCGGTCTATGTGAATTATGCCTCGATCAAAAAAAATACCAATTTCCGAGCAGAAATATAGTCCATCTTGATTATTTTCGTAATACAGAGGTTTAATACCAAAGAAATCCCTCGCAAGAAAGCAAGTTTGCTGGGTGAAGTCGATTAAGCATATTGCAAACATGCCTTCTAGCTGCTCAAAACATTTTGTTCCGAATTCTTCATACAGATGCACAATGACTTCGCCATCGCCCGCTCTCGAATTAAATTGGTGCCCGCTATTTTCAAGTTGTTGGCGTAGCTCGTGATGATTATAAATTTCGCCATTAAATATACAGACTATTTTCTGGTCTTCAGAAAAGAAGGGTTGTTGCTGTTTCTCTAAATCTTGTATGGCAAGTCTAGTGACGATTAAATTTGAGTTATCGCCCTTCCATGTAAAAATCTCATCAGGACCCCTGTGCTGAATCTTTTTTGCACATTCATTTACTTCGTCATCATCCAATATTTTGCCGATACTTCCAACTATTCCACACATAAATGGTTTTTCAATCCTAGAATTCAGGGGTTACGAGTTCGATATCTACGCCAAGATCTTCTTTGTAGATGCTTTGAACTTTCTCCCCTGTCTTATTGAGTACTTTAATCCAACCATGATTCCAATCTCTAACGCCGGCTTTCCAAGCTGAACAATTGGTACAAGGACTTAAGCTCGCACCATCACCTTGCAAATGTTTTTCTCTGTAGCGAGTAAAAGTTGCTCCATTCCAAATCTGTTCAATCGATGCATCATTTGCGTTGGGAAAAAGGTGGCTAGTTTTGAATGAAATATCCTGTCCGCAAAGTGCAATACGACCTAGCGTATCCACGTTTAATCGTTCAAAAGGCCATACACATGGTTCCTTGGGTTTTGAAGCTAAATTTTGTATTGTGTATAACTGGGAATCGGCGGAATTCTGTAAAGATATTTTTGTGTTGTCGTCCCAAGATAGAAATTTCCTCGTTATTACCTCATCAACACCTAGGTCAAGCCAGAAATTTGAAATTTTATCAAGAGTTTTCTCTACAATTTTTTGTCGTATTACTGAAACTACAATTCGAGTTTTACTACCAATTTCTTTTCGAAATTCCAGTGCAAATCGAATATTGCTAACTTGTTCATTCCAACGTTTATCGGGATCTGTTCGATTCCCCTTTAACGGAGGGCGCACTAACGCATACGTGGACGCATCACCAGCGTCCATAGAAAATTCGATTAAATCCGTGTTCGCTTCAATAAGTTTTTCTAATTTTAAGCGCCCTGGCTTATTTGGCCCGAAGAGACTGCCATTCGTATTGAGCCATACCGCGCACCCCAATTGTTTCGCATAACTAATCATTTCAACCATTTTTGGATGCATCATCGGTTCGCCACCGCCAGTACAGCGTAGCCACGTTCCATGAGGTCCAGACTCTTCTGCAATCCTATTCCAAAGCTCTTGGGGAATGTAATCACCATTCAATTTTTGATACTCAGATCTCAGCTCGGAGTTCTCTTCTGAGTACGGGCAGTTCGGACATCCAAAATTGCAAGGGTAAACAGTGGAGATTACTATCATCATCGGATAGTGCTTCCCCTGTTTTCTGAGGGAGACAAATTTTTGATTTTCTCGATATTGAGCTTGGACCATTGCGGGTAGGTGTTCGTTAATCACATCGACTAGGTTATCAAAATTGACGAGAAAAAGCTACCTTTCCAGAGTATTTGCCACTAGAGAGTAGACTGGGACTATGGTCGTGAACGTTTCCGTCTATCTATTTTCCTTAAATGTACTTAATCTGGTTCTTGTATTCTTCTTGTCTGGTGGAGGATATAGGTTTGTTACAAAATCAAGTTTAGGTGGTTTTTTAGGAGATGAGACACCTTTAAGCTTTTTTTTGGACTATCGAAAAGTAGTCTTACTGTGGGTATTTCTAAATGTGGTAGGCCTAGTTCAGAATATTGAATTACTACGGTTTGCCATTTTCTTTGTAACCACTTTAATTGCAAATTACTTCTTTGTATTTCTACGCTTTTCAAATATCGGCCGTGGGATGGGAGCCCCAGGCTACTTTACCTTTTTCTCAAATTTAATTGGTTTTATACTTTCCATTGGAGAACTTCTTGATAACGCCATGGCAAAAAATATTTTCCACCATGGATTACTCTCCTTGCTTGGTGGAATTTTTTTAGTTTCAGGGATTTACAAAATTAGTTCCGGGTATACCTACAAGAATAGTTATGGAATAAATATAGGACTTTGCAATGAAATGTGGGCGTATAAACCACAATTATTCAGGAAAATTCCACCCAAATCTTTTGTTTACAGAATTGCGCAACTAATATCTACTTGGGGTGAAATTTGTGGGGGCCTACTCTTAATATGCGGTTTTTTTTCCAAAATTGGTTCCGTAATACTCATGATTATGTTTTTTGGCTGCGGACTATTCGTGCGCTTAGGACTACTCATTCCACAGATCATATTTTGTCTGGTGCTAGCTTTTGTCGAATTTAAATCAGAATCGAATACACCGAACAATTTTGGTGCTCTTTTCCAAGTTTCGACAAATTCAGCTCAAAACTTTCTTAGCCTATTTTTGGCGTTGTATTTTATTGTACATATATTAGGAGAATTTCTCACTTATTTGTATTTCCTAGATCAATCCGAATTGTTTAAGATTCCAGGTGTCGCCAGAGCGGGCAAAATAGCCCATTACTACTCAAAGTATTTTGGAACGATTTTGTGGAGAGTGTTCACTCCAGACATAACGGGCCTGCATGTAAACATCTACTTGGTTGATATTGAGAAAAAAAGACGACTTATAAGCGATTGGGGAAGAAGAGGATGTTTTAGATTTAGATATGTTGGAGAAGCTATCACGGTAGCATCCATCTTCACGACGCTAAGATACTGGCCCACTGATTCCAATTTGTTCAATGCTCGCTTGCTAGCGTACGCCCTAACTCTAAAAACAGATAATGTAAGGGAAATTGATTTTGACGTCTCACGGGTCAAATTAGAGAGAGATGAAAGCTCTCTGGAATTAGTTAGTAGGTTTATAGTAAACATAGATGAAAAGAAAGTACGTGAAATTACTCTGAACGCTAATTTTGATTTGAGAAAACCTGAACAATTTTCCAGTCTCAACCCTAATTCAAAAATGGGCCAGTACGGTTAGGATTTGTTCGATCTACCAAGTCCGGGGAGAATCCACAAGGTTTTTAGGCGCGTAGTTTGATTTAAATATGCGCGGTTTCGCGTAAGGAATCAAAGAGAACTAACTAATAAAGCATCTGTAACTACTGCGGACGACCCATACCGCGCAAATCGGCGAAAGCATTCTTTTCTTCATTTTCTGTCATCGCCCAAATCACCCGTAAGCCAGCGAGTGATCCCGGCCCATCGGTCAGAGGTCTCTCGCCAGAGGCGATGCAATGAGCGAAATGTTCGAGTTCGCCCTCGAGGTACTTCGATTCACCCTCCATTGCGAGGATCACCTCAGCATCCTTGGGGTCGGGAGACGCGGTGCCGCCGATTCCGCCGGCAGGGGGCGTGCCGGTGAAGCCGTGGTGGGCGTAGAGGGTTCCGCCGGTGATGTCAGCTTCCAACATTCCGCGCTCGCAATGAGCGTGGATGGCGTAACCGTGG
>Ga0194116_10004768_pt1 | contig 15292 bp, 10 predicted proteins | sample TA2MahsurfametaG_4_FD_148617 | JGI IMG/M metagenome (GOLD analysis project Ga0194116, IMG submission 148617) | Freshwater microbial communities from Lake Tanganyika, Tanzania - TA2015008 Mahale S9 surface | ecosystem: Environmental > Aquatic > Freshwater > Lake | place: Tanzania: Lake...
TCGCGTCTTCCTTGCCGCTGACCCGGAAGTTGGTGAGCTGCTTGGTGCGGGTCGCATTGACCACCAGATCGTTGTCGCGGCTGTGTATTCCCACAATCATGCCCTCGTAGACCGGATCGCCAGCGCACACAAACATGCGTCCGCGGTCATCGAGCTTACCCAGGGCATAGGTGAAGATTTCGCCGTCGTCCATCGAGATCAAGACACCGTTTTTGCGCCCCTCGATATCCCCCTTGTGAGGCTCATAGCCGTCAAAGATGTTGGAAATGAGCCCGGAACCGCGGGTTAAATTAAGAAACTCATTGGAGAATCCGATCAAACCACGCGCAGGAATCCGGTACTCCAGGCGCACACGGCCGCGACCGTCGGGCTCCATATTCACCAGCTCGCCCTTGCGCTCACCGAGGGCCTGCATGACGCCGCCTTGATGTTGCTCCTCGATGTCGGCTGTGACCAGTTCAATGGGCTCGCAGCGCACGCCATCAATATCCTTGAACACCACCCTGGGCTTGGAGACGGCCAGCTCGTAGCCTTCGCGGCGCATGTTCTCCAGCAGGATGGTCAGATGTAATTCGCCTCGACCAGAAACCTCAAAGATGCCATCTTCGTCGGTGGCCTTGACGCGCAGGGCCACATTGGACTGCAACTCTTTCTGCAGACGGTCCCAGATTTGCCGACTGGTCACGAACTTACCCTCGCGGCCAGCCAAGGGCGAGGTGTTGACGCAGAAATTCATCGTCAGGGTCGGTTCATCGACCTTGAGCATAGGCAAGGGCTGAGGGCTCAAAGGATCAGTGACTGTCACACCGATACCGATCTCATCGATGCCATTGATCAAAACGATATCGCCTGGTCCTGCTTCGGTCACCTGTATGCGATCGAGCCCCTGAAACTTCAGGGCCTGATTGATGCGCCCTTTATGGCTGGGGCCATCCGGGCCTTCCATGACCACCACATCCATGCCCGGCCGCAGCGTACCCGCGTTGATACGCCCCACACCGATGCGTCCGACAAAGGTCGAATAATCGATGGCGGAGATCTGCAGTTGCAAGGGCGCCGCCGGTTCCCCCTGGTGCGGTTCGACATGCTTGAGGATGGTTTCGAACAAGGCGGCCATGTCTGGCCCCCACTGGGTACCGGGTTCGCCCTGTGTCAACGACGACCATCCGTTGATCCCCGAGGCGTAGACGACGGGAAAATCGAGCTGCTCGTCGTTGGCCCCGAGCTTGTCGAAGAGATCAAAGGCGGCGTTGATCACTGCATCCGGACGCGAGCCGGGCTTGTCGACCTTGTTGACCACGACGATGGGCTTGAGACCCAGCGCCAACGCCTTCTTGGTCACAAAGCGGGTCTGAGGCATGGGCCCTTCCTGCGCGTCGATCAGCAGTAGAACCCCATCGACCATGGATAGCGCTCGCTCGACCTCTCCGCCGAAATCGGCGTGGCCCGGTGTATCAACGATGTTGATGTGGGTGCCTTGCCAAGACACGGCGCAATTCTTGGCCAGGATGGTGATTCCCCGCTCCCGCTCGATGGCGTTGCTGTCCATGACGGTATCCACCACTTTTTCGTGTTTGGCAAAAGTGCCAGACTGTCGGAGCAATTGATCGACCATGGTGGTCTTGCCGTGATCGACATGGGCGATGATGGCAATGTTGCGAATCTGCGTGTTCATATGTGTTTCCTTCAGGACAAGGCCAAAGCCCTCTGCAAGCTGAGGGCCTGCGCGATTTCGATCGGACTGAGCAACCGGTCCGGGATAAGTTCTCCAGCGCGTACATGCGCGGCGCCCAAAAGCACCGGCTGCGTGTAGCCTTCTCGCTGGGGCGGAGGACCGAAGACTGCCACCCGCTTACTATCGGGCCAGCCTCCCCGCCGCCGCAAGCCACTGAGAAAGCGCGCGGCTTCGTCAGCCTCCAGCGTGACAGCTTCATGGCCGTCGAGAAGGCAGGCTACCGGTTTGAGCTGGTCCAGGCGCTCCGATTCATTAAAGGCCTGCAGCCTCTCCAGGGTGATGCTCTGATCAAGATCAAACACCCCGGTTCGGGTGCGCCGCAGCGCGATCAAATGACCACCGCAACCCAAGGCCCGTCCTATATCCTCGCCGAGGGTTCGAATGTAAGTGCCTTTGCTGCACTTGACCCGCAAGCTCAGAAAGGGCGAATCTCCCTTGAGCTGGAGGTCCAGCAATTGCAACTCGTGGATCTTCACCAGCCGCGGCTCGCGCGCGACGGTCTGCCCCTCCCGCGCGTAGTCGTACAGGGGGCGGCCGTCTTTTTTCAGGGCGCTGTGCATCGGCGGCACCTGCTCAATCTCACCGGTGAAGCGGTCGAGCACCTCTACAACTTGACAGGCAGTACAGCGCACTGGCTCCTCGGCCGTCACCTCGCCTTCAGCATCTGCAGTCGTGGTCTGCACACCCAGCCGGATGGTGGTTTCATAGGTCTTGTCTGCATCCAGATGAAGCTGACTGAACTTTGTTGCAGCGCCAAAGCACAGGGGCAACACCCCACTTGCCAGGGGGTCAAGCGTACCGGTATGCCCCCCCTTTTCGGCGCGCAGCAGCCAGCGCACTTTTTGCAACGCCTGGTTGCTAGAGAGGTTTAGGGGCTTGTCCAGCAGGATCACCCCATGCACGGGGCGCCGCTGCACCCGTGCATGAGGAGCAGCCTTCATCTCAGGTCTCTTCCTTCGAGCGCGAAGCCACCGCCTTGGCAATCAGGGCATTCATGTCGGCCGCTCGCTCGGTGGTGCGGTCATAAACAAAATGTAAGGTTGGTACCGTATGGATTTGAAGACGCTTGAACAAACCGTTGCGCAGGAAGCCGGCGGCGGCATTGAGTCCTTCGCCGGCTTCCTCAGGCTGGCCGGTCAATACGCTGAAGAACACCTTGGCGTGGGCATAGTCGGGAGTGACCTCGACCGCATTGATCGTGATCATTCCCACCCTGGGGTCCTTGAGTTCGCGCGCGATGAGGTCCGACAGATCGCGCTGGATCTGATCGGCGACTCTAAAGCCGCGATGGGCGGTGGGCGATTTTTTGCGCATGCGTGCAATCGAGCATCCGGCCACGACGCTCTGTCCGGTCAGGCAGCCAGCGTTCGGGCCACTTCCTTGATCTCGAAGAACTCGAGTTGGTCGCCCTCAGCGATATCGTTGTAGCCCTTGATATTCAAGCCGCATTCGAAGCCTTCTTTGACCTCGCGGACATCGTCTTTGAAGCGTTTGAGCGAATCGAGCTCGCCGGTAAAGACAACGACATTGTTGCGCAACAGACGCACCCGCGCGTTGCGGCGCACGATGCCCGAGGTGACCATGCAGCCAGCGATCGAACCGATCTTGCTGACCTTGAAGACCTGCCGAATTTCGGCCCCGCCAATGAGCTCTTCCTTCTTTTCGGGAGCGAGCATGCCCGACATGGCGGCGCGCAGATCGTCGACCGCGTCATAAATGATGTTGTAGTAACGCAGGTCAATGCCGTTGTGCTCGGCCACCTTACGCGCTTGACCATCGGCTCGGACATTAAAGCCGATCACCACCGCCTTCGAGGCGATGGCCAAGTTGACATCTGACTCCGAAATCCCGCCCACAGCCGAGTAGACCAACTGGACCTTGATTTCCTCATTGGACAGCTTGAGCAGGGACTGCGACAAGGCTTCCTGCGAGCCCTGCACATCGGCCTTGATGATGATGGGCAAGGTCTTGACCTCACCAGCGGCCATTTCGGAGAACATGTTCTCCAGCTTGGCAGCCTGCTGCTTGGCCAGTTTGGTATTGCGAAACTTGCCAGCCCGGTAAGTGGCAATCTCCCGCGCACGACGCTCGTCGGAAAGCACCATGAACTCGTCACCGGCCTGAGGGACCTCGGTCAGGCCTTGAATCTCCACGGGGATCGACGGTCCCGCTGCCTCGGTCTTGCGGCCGTTTTCATCAAGCATGGCCCGCACACGGCCGTAGGTCTGTCCAGCCAGCACCACATCGCCGGTCTTGAGCGTACCGGACTGCACCAGCACGGTGGCCACGGGACCGCGGCCTTTGTCGAGCTCAGCCTCGATCACCAGACCCTTGGCCATGGCATCAACCGGCGCGCGCAACTCAAGCACCTCAGCCTGCAACAGTACCTGTTCCAGCAGGTCGTCGACACCCTGGCCGGTCTTGGCGGAGACGGGAACAAAAGGAGAGTCACCGCCGAATTCCTCGGGCACCACCTCTTCGGCCACCAGTTCGCTCTTGACGCGATCAAGGTTGGCCTCTGGCTTATCGATCTTGTTGATCGCAACCACGATAGGAACACCGGCCGCCTTGGCATGCTTGACCGCTTCCTTGGTCTGGGGCATCACGCCGTCATCGGCCGCCACCACCAAAATCACTATGTCTGTGGCCTGGGCGCCGCGGGCTCGCATGGCCGTAAAGGCCTCGTGACCTGGAGTGTCCAGGAAAGAAATCATGCCGCGCGGAGTTTCGACATGGTACGCGCCGATATGCTGTGTAATTCCACCGGCCTCGCCAGCAGCCACCTTGGCGCGGCGAATGTAGTCGAGCAAAGAGGTCTTACCGTGGTCAACGTGGCCCATGACCGTCACCACCGGGGCTCTGGACAGGGCTTCAGCCGTTTGACCCTGCACCTCTTCGGCGGTAAAGGCCTCCGGATCGTCGAGCGCGGCGGTGACGGCTTTGTGCCCCATCTCCTCGACCACGATCATTGCGGTGTCCTGATCCAAGGGCTGGTTGATGGTGGCCAACTGGCCCAGCTTCATCAGATGCTTGATGACCTCTGACGATTTGATGCTCATCTTGTGAGCCAGCTCCGCCACGGTAATGGTCTCGGGCACATGCACTTCCAGGGCCTTGAATTCGGCTGGTGCTGCAAAGCTCGGTTCGGTGCGGGCGTCGCGCTCGGACCGTCGACCGCCTTTGGGGCCGCCGCGCCAGCCGCTGCGGCCGGGCACGGCCACCGCGCCACGGGTCTTGATTTCCTTTTTCTTGCTGGCGTCGTCCTTCCAGGTCGAGGACAGGTTCTCCGACTTGACCTCCTTGCGCCCCCCGGTGGTGGGAGCCGGGGCGGGCTTGGCCGCACCCGGTGCAGCAGCGGGCTTGTGCAGCGTACCCTTGAGTGCTGTCTTGGCGGCCGCTTCAGCCGGCGGGGCACTGATCACCCGTTTGCGGACGCTGAGCATAGCGCGAATATTCGCTGCCTCGGCTTCGGCCTTTCGGCGCCGCTCCTGCAATTCATGGGCACGGGCCGCCTCAGCCTGGAACTCGGCCTGAGCGCGGGCCTTGGCCGCCGCTGACTCGGCAGCCGCAGTTGCAGCGCGCACCGCCTCCTGGGTCGCACGCGCGCTGGCCTCCTCCGCACTTTGCGGCTGGGCTTGCGCGGCAGCCTGTGCGGCGGCCGCAGCCCGGGCTTGCTCTTCCATGCGCTCCCGGTCGCGCGCTTCCTGCTCTTCGCGCAGGCGGCGCTTTTTGGCAAGATCTTCTTCCTGCTGCTTGATCAGAAGTGCCTGTCGCTTGGCTTCCTCCTCGCGGCGCGCCAATTCGGCCGCGTCGATTGCCGCGGCTGCCGGGGGCACTTTCACCTCGGGCTCGGGCACCTCATGCACATCGTCGCGCTTGACGAAGGTGCGCTTCTTGCGCACCTCGACCTGAATGGTGCGGGCCCTCCCGGTGGCATCGGCCTGCTTGATTTCGATGGTCTGCTTCTTGACCAGCGTGATTTTTTTGCGTTCAGAGCCCGCTGTACCGTGAGCGGCTTGCAAGTAACTGAGCAGCTTTTGCTTGTCCGATTCAGACAATGCGTCTGAATCGGCCTTCTTGGGTACGCCCGCGCTGTTGAGCTGCTCGAGCAACAGTTGGGTGGGTTTATTGAGTTCGGCGGCGAACTCAGCGACGGTGGTAGTACTGGACATAGTTAGGATTCCCGGCCTCCATGATCATGCCTGTGGGGCTGGTTCGTCGGCAAACCAATGAGCGCGGGCGGTCATGATGAGCACCTTGGCCTCCTCAGGCGATTGGCCAGTAATTTCAGTGAGTTCATCGACAGCCAGGTCGGCCAGATCGTCACGGGTGTGTACACCCGCCTCGGTCAGCCTCGCGATCAATTCAGGCGTGAGGCCCTCGACATCCTTGAGGTTTTGAGAAACCTCTTCAACGCTTTCTTCGCGGGCGATTTCCAGGGTCAGCAGCGCGTCCTTGGCGCGATCGCGCAACTCATTGACCGTGTCTTCGTCAAAGGCTTCTATCTCGAGCATTTCCTGAATGGGCACATAGGCCACTTCCTCCAGGCTGTTAAAGCCTTCTGCAATCAGGATGTCGGCAATTTCCTCATCGACATCGAGCTTTTCCATGAACAGCTTGCGCGCCGACTCGGTCTCGTTGGCCTGCTTCTGCGCCGATTCATCGGCCGTCATGATGTTGATCTTCCAGCCCGTCAGTTCGGAGGCCAGGCGCACATTTTGTCCACCGCGACCAATGGAAATCGCGAGATTTTCCTCGTCGACCACGACATCCATGGCGTGCTTTTCTTCGTCCACGACGATCGATTGGACATTGGCTGGCGCCAGTGCACCGATGACAAACTGTGCCGGATCTTCGCTCCAAAGCACGATGTCAACCCGCTCCCCGGCAAGCTCGTTGGTGACCGCATTGACGCGGGTGCCTCGGACGCCAACGCAAGTGCCGATGGGGTCAACCCGCTTGTCGTGGGAGAGCACCGCAATCTTGGCCCGCGACCCCGAGTCACGGGCACAGGATTTGATTTCCAGCAAACCTTGCTCGATCTCCGGAACCTCCTGGCGGAACAACTCGATCATGTATTCGGGCGCAGTGCGCGAGAGCAGAATCGGCGCGCCCCGCAGCGTCGAATCAACCGACATGATGATGGCCCGGACGCGGTCGCCCGAACGTAGGTTTTCCTTGGGGATCATGTCGCCGCGGCGCAGACGACCTTCTACCCGGCCCGACTCGACGATGATGTCGCCCTTGTCCATGCGCTTAACCGTGCCCACAAAAATCTTTTCACCGCGCGAGAGAAAGTCATTGAGGAGCATCTCGCGCTCGGCATCGCGGATTTTTTGCAGAATCACCTGCTTGGCAGCTTGTGCGCCAATGCGGCCGATGAGCAGACTGTCAACCGGCTTTTCGATGTAATCACCCTCTTCGATGTCGGTAATCTGCTCGCGCGCATCGCTGAGCATTTCTTCCCCTTCGGGGTTTTGCAAACCAGCCTCGTCGGGAACCACCAGCCAACGGCGAAATGTTTCATAGTTGCCGCTCTCGCGGTCCACAGCCACCCGTATGTCGGTCCCTTCGGCATACACTTTCTTGGTTGCCGAAGCCAAGGCCAGCTCGACAGCACCAAACACCACCTCGCGATCGACATTCTTCTCGCGCGAAATGGCATCCACCAGCATCAACAGTTCGCGATTCATAGCACTCGCCCGCCTTTCCTCAAGACTCAACTTGTCCACTGACCGGCGCCCCTTTGGGTTTGCGCCCCTTGAAATCCACCACGGGCACCAGCTTGGCCTGGGCCACATCCCCGAACACGAAGTCCAAGGCCAGTTCCGGCACGGGCGCCTTCTTGCGACCCGGCCTGCCGGCTTGGGCCGGCGGCGCGTCCGACCAAATCAGACGCCACCCAGACTCCGAACGCTCCAGACGCCCTCTGAACTTCTTGCGCAGGGCCGACACGCCAGACTCGGCTGCCGCGCCGATGGGGGCGCGCAAAACCAGGTCGACCGATTCACCCGCAAAACGCTCAAAATCCCTTTCGTCGCGCAGTGGCCTGTCCAGCCCGGGCGAACTGACCTCCAGCCGGGCGTAATCGACCCCTTCAACCTCCAGCACAAACTGCAGTTGCCTTGTGACTCGCTCACAATCTTCGGCTGTGATGAAGCGTTCCTGCCCTGACACCCAGGGCCAGTCGATCGTCACGCGCAGCAAACCGCCGCCGGTTCGATCCAGATCGACCAACTCATAACCCAGGCCGCGCACCGCCTGACCCACTGCATCGTGAAGCGCCATGAGGCTCTCGGAACTCCACCACTTCCTTGGCCCGGCCCTCTCTTTGAGAGCCGCAACCTTTAAAACAGGCGACCAAAAAAAATGGGCGGTGGATACCCGCCCATTTGGTCGTGAAGGTCACAATTGTATAGGAATCTTCAGCCCTGGGCCAAGTCACGGCCTGAAAATTGCTGATCCAACGCCAACAAACGCGTCGAACGATTCAATATCGATAAATAAATCCGGTTTTAAACCGACTCGACCAGCATGCGCGTGTACGGATGCTGAGGCTGCCCCAACACCTGCAAGGCGGGCCCCTGCTCGACCACCTGGCCGTCCTTCATCACCAGCACCTGGTGTGCCATCGCCTGAACGACCTGCACATCGTGGGTGATCAGCAGATAACTCAGGCCGCGTTCGGCCTGAAGCCGCTGTAACAAGCCGAGCACCTGTTTTTGAACGGTCACATCCAAGGCGCTGGTGGGCTCATCGAGAACAAGGAGCCGAGGGCGCACCGCCAGAGCTCTTGCAATGGCGATGCGCTGGCGCTGTCCACCGGAGAACTCGTGTGGATAACGCATCAGGAGGCCCGGGAACTGCGTTTGGCTCAGGCCCACCTCCGCCAGCGTCAGCGCGACCTGCTCCCGGCGCTGTGCGCTGCCCATTTCGGGATGATGCACGCGCAGCCCCTCTCCCACGATCTCCTCGATCGTCATACGCGGCGACAGTGATGAAAACGGATCCTGGAACACCACCTGCACCTGCCGACGCATGAGCTTGTCAAGCGCCGCGCTGCCGCCCCAGGCGTGATCACCCATACGCACCTGGCCCTCGAAGGCCTGCAAGCCCAGCAAGGCAAGCGCCAGGGTCGATTTACCCGAACCGGACTCGCCGACCACTCCCAGGGTATACCCCGGGGCGATGTCCACATCGGCACTGTGTACCGCCACAAAGGCGCCGGACTTAATCCAGCCTTTCAGGCCAGGTCTGCGCACGGGGTAGCTCACGCGCAGCTGGCGCGCCTGAAGCCAGGGCAAGGCCGCTGGATCTGGGTCGTGCAACTGACGCTCGGGCCGGCTCTCGAGCAATTGCCGGGTGTATCCATGGGTGGGCCTGCGAAACACCTCTTCAACCGGCCCCTGCTCAACGATATGCCCCTTGTCCATCACCGCCACCCGGTGGGCGAATCGACGCACCAAATTGAGGTCATGGGTGATCAGCATCACCGCCATCCCGTAATCGGCCTGTAGCTGGCCAAGCAGGTCCAGAATCTGGCCCCGCAGCGATACATCGAGGGCCGTGGTTGGCTCATCGGCAAGAAGCAGGCGGGGCCTGCACGCCAGCGCCATGGCAATCATGGCTCTCTGACGCTGTCCCCCCGAGAGTTGGTGCGGAAATGATCGCGCCCGTCGCTGCGGCTCTGCGATGCCAGTCTGAGCCAGCGCCTCGATCGCCGCCTCCCAGGCCTGCGCCCGGCTGAGGCCTTGCTTGAGCTGCAGTACCTCGGCAATTTGCTCACCCACCGAAAACAGCGGATTGAGTGCGCTCATTGGCTCCTGGAAGATCATGGCGATGTCCTGACCGCGCAGCCGACGCAGGTCGGGCTCTGCCAGAGCCAGAAGGTTTTGTGTGCCCTCTTCGGAGGTGCGCATCAAGGCCCGGCCGGTGGTGCGGGCGTTTTGCGCCAGTCCGAGCAGGCCGAGCGCTGTCAAGGTTTTGCCCGAGCCCGATTCACCCACCAGGGCCAGTTTTTCGCCCGGGGCGATGTCAAAGTCGATGCCGTGAACCACCTCCTGGGCTCCAAAGGCCACGCGCATGCCCCGAACCTGCAGCAGCGGCGTACTCATTGGTCGGCCTTTCGGGGATCGAGCGCATCACGCAGCGCATCGCCCATAAAGGTCAGCAGCAGCAAGGTGCTCACCAGGACGCCAAATGTCGACAGCGAAATCCACCAGGCGTCGATGCTGTTCTTGCCCTGCGCCAGCAGCTCGCCCAGCGAGGGAGTACCCGGGGGGACGCCCAAGCCAAGGAAATCGAGCGAGGTCAGCGCCAGTATGGCCGCGCTCATGCGAAAAGGCAGGAAGGTCACCACCGGCGTCAGGCTGTTGGGCAGCACATGCCGGGTGATGATTTGCCAGTGTGAAAGCCCCATGGCGCGCGCGGCGCGCACATAGTCCATTTGCCGGTTGCGCAAAAATTCGGCCCGCACATAGTCGGACAGACCCATCCAGCCGAAAAGGCTGAGCAGGATCAGCAACAGGGCCACGCTGGGCGCAAAGACGGCGCTGAAGATGATCAGCAGGTAGAGCTCGGGCATTGAGGCCCAAATCTCGATGAAACGCTGAAACACCAGATCGGTTTTGCCTCCAAAGTAGCCCTGGACCGCCCCTGCGAGTACCCCCAGCAACACGCCGGTAAAGGTGAGCGCAAAGGCAAACAAAACGCTGACCCGAAAGCCGTAAATCAACTGCGCTAACAAGTCACGGCCACGGTCGTCAGTCCCGAGAAAATTCTCTGCGGTCGGCCGCGAAGGGTTGGGCTCGCGCGCAAAATAGTTGATGGTCTTGGGGCCGTAGGGGTTCGGGGCCAACAGGGCCCAGTTACTGCCTTCCGTCAGCTTTTGCCGAATGAACGGGTCGTGATAGTCGGTGGCAGTATCAAAGTCGCCTCCAAACACCTTCTCGGGGTAAGTCTTGAAAATGGGGGCATAAAACTGCCCTTCGTAGCGAACCAGCAAAGGCTTGTCGTTGGACACCAGCTCGGCGGCCAGGCTCAAGAGCACCAGCAGCGAAAAAAGCAGAAGGCTCCAAAAACCCAAGCGGTTTCGACGAAACCGGAGCCAGGCCCGCCGCGCCGGCGAGACCGAAGCTTGGATCGGGTGCGCCTTAGTCAAATCGGACACGAGGATCGACCCAGACATAGCAAAGATCGCTGATCAGCTTGGTGACCAGTCCGATCAGGGTGAAAAAGTAGAGCGTGCCCAAAACCACCGGGTAGTCGCGCCGGATCACACTCTCATAGCTCAGCAAGCCCAGGCCGTCGAGCGAGAACAGGGTCTCGATCAGCAGCGAGCCGGTGAAAAAAGCGCCCACGAAAGCCGCTGGAAAACCGGTGACGATGGGAATCAGCGCGTTGCGAAACACATGCTTGTAGAGCACCTGGTTTTGCGAGAGGCCCTTGGCCCGCGCGGTGATCACATACTGTTTGCGAATTTCCTCAAGAAAGGCATTCTTCGTGAGAATGGCAGTCACGGCAAAGCTGCCCAGCACCATCGCGGTCACCGGCAGACAAATATGCCACAGGTAGTCCACGATGCGCGCGCCCCATGACAGTTCGGCCCAGTTGCTCGAGGTCAGACCGCGCAGCGGAAACCATTGCAACTGCCCTCCAAAGACGACCAGCAGGACCACGCCAAGCACAAAGCCAGGAATGGCATAGCCGACCAAAACCAGTAAGGTGGTGACCATGTCAAACCGCGAACCGGCGCGCACCGCCTTGGCCACGCCCAGCGGTACTGCCACCAGATAGCTGATAAAAAAAGTCCACAGCCCCAGGCTGATGGAGACCGGCAGCTTTTCGACGATCAGCTCGGACACCGCCTTGTTTTGAAAGAAGCTCTTGCCCAGATCGAAGGTGGCAAACTGTCCGAGCATCAGAAAAAAGCGCTCGTGCGCCGGCTTGTCAAAGCCATACAAGGCCTTGATTTGCTCCAGCCGCTGCGGGTTAACGCCCTGGGCGCCGCGGTAAGACAGGCCTCCCGCCTCAGCCCCACCCCCGCCTGGGGCCGCCTTGGCCTCGGCCAGGTATTGTTCAACCGGCCCGCCGGGGACAAACTGAATCACGACGAATGTCAGCAGCAACACCCCAAAGAGGGTGGGGATCATCAGAAGCAAACGCTTGAGGATATAGGCCAGCATCATCGACTCCACCAGGTCATCAGCGCCCAGCCCTCCCCCGTCACATAGGCGGGCATGTGCTCGGGGCGGGCCAAACGCCTCTGATTGAAGGCCATCCTGTGCGTGGGCGCCGACCACTGGGGGATCAGCACATGACTGTGGGCGATGACCCGTTCAAGCGCACGGCAGGCCGGTAAGAAATCAGCGCGGTTCTTGGCGGCGACCATGCGCCCGATCAGGTCGTCCACCGCGGGGCTGCTCATGCCGGTGAGGTTGCCCGAATCCTCAGTGACGGCAGCTTTGCTGCCAAACAGGTCGGCATACTCCTGGCCTGGGCTGTGGGTGCCACCGTAGGCGATGGTGGTGACATCAAAGTCAAACCGCTGCAACCTTTGCTGGTACAGGGCGAAGTCGACGGGCCGGAAATTCAGTCGTATACCCAGCTTCTCCAGGCTGCGTGCCCAGGGCGTGACCACCCGCGCACCCGCCTCGGTGCTGTCCAGGTACTCAATGACGAAGGCCTGCCCTTGGGCATTGCGCAGCACGCCCTCCTGAATGGTCCAGCCCGCCGCGGCCAGAAGGTCGCGGGCCCGCCGCAAATTGCCACGCAGGCTGCTGGTTCCGTCGGTTCGAGGGGGCTGCGCCATCGGGCCGAAAGCCCCTTCTGGAATCTGGCCACGCCAAGGGGCGAGTAAGACCAGCTCGGCCGAATCGGGCTGGCCGGTGGCCTGGCAATCGGTGTTGCCAAACAAGCCGACGACCCGTCGATACGCGTTGTAGAAAAGCTGGCGATTCATCCACTCGAAATCCATCGCCAGGCCGAGGGCTTCGCGCACGCGGGGATCCTTGAACTTGTCGCGCCGCGTGTTGATGACAAAACTCTGAAATCCGGCCGGTAGGCGGTGTTCAAACTCACCCCTGACCAATTCGCCGCTATCAAAGCGCTTGCCTTTGACTCGCCGCGCCCAATCACCCGCCGAGAAAAACCGCATCAGATCAAACTCGCCAGCCTTCAGGGCTTCCAGCCGGGCTGTGTTGTCCTTGTAGATCTTGACCGTCACTTGGTCGAAGTTGGCCATGCCCGTACGGACATTGAAATCGCGCGCCCAGTAGTTGGGATCACGGACATAGGTAATGTCTTTGCCGAAGCGCACTGGCCCGATGCGGTAGGGACCGCTGCCAATCGGTAGGTCCATGACCACCTGATCAAAACGCTTGGGCTTACCGCCTTCGACGCCCCATTGGCGGCTAAACACCGGCAAACCGCCTACCGTCAAGGGCAGCTCACGATTGGGCTTTCGAAAACGGTAGCGCACAGTACGATCGTCCACGATGTCCAGACCCGCCACATCTTCAAGCAAGGTCTTATAGGCCGGCGATGTGTAGGGCCCCATGAGGGTGTCAAAACTGTGTTTCACATCGGCAGCCAGAACCGGCAGGCCATCATGGAAGCGTGCTTGCGCACGCAGACGAAAAGTGGCGCTCATTCCGTCGGGCGAGACACTCACATCCTCAGCGAGCAAACCATAGGCCGAGCCCGTTTCGTCGAGTGAACTGGCCAGCAGACTGTCGAACATCAGATCCGACAGGTAAGCCGGGGCGGTCCCCTTGATGGTGAAGGGGTTGTATTTGTCGAAGGTTGAGGCGCGCGAATTGCTAACCAGGCGCAACTCACCCCCACGCGGCGCTGTGGGGTTGACATAGCTGAAGTGGGAAAAGCCCGCCGGATACTTGAGATCGCCCCAAAGCGCATAACCGTGCGCCGCCCACGCCTGACCAGCGCCCAGACAGGCGGTCAGCATCAGCGAGCGCAGAATCACGGCCACAAAGCTCATGCGACAATTCTGCCCCATTACTGAAGGGTCTCGCGCGTTCGGGAAATATCCCGGCGCGGACCCAGCAAGGACAAGATATGGGATTTCTCCAAGGCAAAAAACTGCTGATCACTGGCGTGCTATCCAACCGATCAATCGCCTACGGCATTGCACGGGCCTGCCGGGCTCAGGGCGCCGAACTGGCTTTCAGCTATGTCGGCGAGCGCTTCAAGGACCGAATCACCGAGTACGCAGCAGAGTTCGATTCAAAGCTCGTTTTCGATTGCGATGTCGGCAGCGACGAGCACATCGGGCAGCTTTTTAAAGACCTGGCGACGCACTGGCCCCACTTTGACGGCTTCGTGCACGCCATCGGATTTGCTCCGCGCGAGGCGATTGCCGGCGACTTTCTGGACGGACTGTCTCGCGAGGCCTTTCGCATCGCCCACGACATCAGCGCCTACAGTTTCCCTGCGATGGCCAAGGCGGCCAGCCCCATGCTTAACCCAAAGTCTGCGCTGCTCACGCTGTCCTATCTAGGGGCTGTGCGCACCGTCCCGAACTACAACACCATGGGTTTGGCCAAGGCCAGTCTGGAGGCCTCGGTGCGCTACCTGGCGCAATCTCTGGGCCCACGCGGCGTGCGGGTTAACGGCATCAGTGCCGGCCCTATCAAAACCCTGGCGGCCAGCGGCATCAAAGATTTCGGCAAGATACTCAGTGCAGTTGCCGAGGTTGCACCGCTTCGACGCAATGTCACCATCGATGATGTCGGACAGGTTGCCGCCTTTCTGCTTTCGGACTTGGCCGGCGGCGTGACGGCTGAAATCACCTATGTCGACGGCGGCTTTAGCCAGGTGGTGGGCGGCTTGAACGACCCCAGTGGAAGCTGAGGCCGGCGGAACATCGCGCCGGGGCGGCGCTCCCACTGCCCCACCCACAGGCCCTGTTTGAATCTGTGGGAGCCGCGCCCTCGCGGCGATTTAGGAGGCTGCTACGACTTGACGCAATCGGCGTAGTACTGCGAACGACCCGAGGCGTCGGACTCTTCCACCAGTCCGTGAATGTCGGTCTCAAACCCCGGACATTGGGCATTGAACTCGCGGGCAAATTTGAGGTAATCGACGATCTTGCGGTTGAACACCTCGCCCGGCACCAACAGCGGAATACCCGGCGGATACGGCGTCACCAACCCCACCGTGACCCGACCTTCGAGAGCATCGATTTCGACCCGCTCGGTCTTGCGATGCGCAATATGCGCATATGCGGCGCTGGGGGTCATGGCTGGAGCCAGGTCGCTAAGGTACACCTCGGTAGTCAGGCGTGCGATATCGTATTTGGCATACAGTTCGTGCACATGCTGGCACAGGTCGGCCAGGCCCATGCGCTCATAGCGCGGATGCTTTTGACAAAACTCCGGCAGGATGCGCCACATGGGCTGATTTTTGGCGTAGTCGTCCTTGAACTGCTGCAAGGCCGTCAGCAGCGTGTTCCACCGGCCCTTGGTGATGCCAATCGTGAACATGATGAAGAAGCTGTAGAGGCCGGTCTTCTCAACGATGACCCCGTGCTCGGCCAGA
>Ga0194116_10004769_pt1 | contig 15292 bp, 11 predicted proteins | sample TA2MahsurfametaG_4_FD_148617 | JGI IMG/M metagenome (GOLD analysis project Ga0194116, IMG submission 148617) | Freshwater microbial communities from Lake Tanganyika, Tanzania - TA2015008 Mahale S9 surface | ecosystem: Environmental > Aquatic > Freshwater > Lake | place: Tanzania: Lake...
TATCCCCTGTATGGAAATATCCTTCGCTGTCGATCACTTCGGCTGTGAGATCCGGGCGTTTATAGTAACCCATCATAACATTATCGCCGCGACAAAGGATTTCACCATCTGCCGCCAGCTTCACTTCCACATTGCGTATTACAGGCCCTACGGTACCAAAGCTTCTGTTTTTTTCGCTGTAGCGGTTAACGGAAATTACTGGAGATGTTTCTGTAAGTCCATACCCTTCCATAATGGTGAGTTTACCTGCGGTAAACACTTTTAGCAGGCGTACCTGGCAGGCAGCAGCACCGGTAACGATGGCTTTTACATTTCCGCCCAGTCCTTCTCTCCATTTGCTGAAAATGAGTTTGTTTGCAATGGCCAGCTGTATGTTGTACCAAAGACCTCGGTTTTTATTGATTTCAAATCTGCTGGCAACATCTACTGCCCAGAAAAAGAGTTTGCGTTTGATGCCGGTAAGTTCTTGTCCCTTTCCCATAATGCGCTCATATACTTTTTCAAGCAATCGGGGTACGGTACTAAATACAGAAGGCTGCACTTCCTTCAGGTTATCACCGATCTTATCCAGATTTTCTGCATAATAAATCGACACACCATGAAAGAGGTAGAGATAGGTGACCATCTTTTCGAAAATATGATTCAGCGGAAGGAAGCTCAATGCTCTGTCGTTGCCACTTAAAAACTCATTAAAGATTTCACTGCAGTTGAATACGTTACTTAAAATATTTTTATGGCTCAACATCACGCCTTTAGGTGTACCGGTGGTGCCGGAGGTGTAAATGATGGTTGCCAGATCGTTGCCGCTCATTGCGGCGGACGCTTTTTGTACGGCAGCATGATCAGCTTCATTGCCAATGGAAAGCAAATCTTTCCAGTATAATGCCTGTTGTATGTAGCTGAAGGTGTAAACTGCCTGCACGCTGGGCACATTATTACGAATGCTTTGCACTTTTCCGTACAGGTCTTCATCGCCGGTAAATACCAGCTTCACGGCAGCATCGTTCAAAACAAATTCCAATTCATTTACGCTCAAAGTGGGGTAGATAGGCACCAGCACCGCACCTGCCATTTGCGCAGCCAAATCTAAAAACATCCACTCGGGTCGGTTGGCACTGATGACGGCAATTTTATCGCGCCCTTCAATGCTCATATCGTTCGGGCCGATGCCCAGATGCGCCAGACCTGCTGCAAGCTTGCGTACGATTTCGCTTACTTCTCCGGTGCTGTATTTGCGCCAGATGCCGCCTTCTTCTTTGGCAGCAAACATGTCTTCCTTCGGGAATTTTTTAGTTTGATATTCAATGCAATCAAACAAACGCTTTGGTTCCATAAACAAGCAATTGGGTAGGTGAACAATGAATGGGAAAGTTAAGGATTCCCTTGCAAAAAATGCAAGCTTGTTGAGGAAGCTCGCCCAACGGAAAAGATGGCCTAGTTGCTTTGATAGTACTGTCCGGCAGGCAACTTAAATACCCTTCCTCTTTGAAAGCCGGAAAATGCATTATAGGCCTCCGTGTGGGTTTTCGTCCAGTTGTCGAAAGCCGCAAGATTGCCCGCTGCCGTGAATATCCAATGGTTATAGGCTTCAAACATGCCTTCCTGCAGCAGCTGACGGTGCAAGTCGAATAGCCGATGTGGAAAGCGGGCAGCATATTGCCGGTCCCAATCGAGCAGAAAGCGGGTGCGTACCGCAATCAGTGTTTCGGTGTTTACACCACCCGTGGCAAGATTGCCATGTTGTACCAGTATGCTGTAAAAAGCTTGTGCAAAGGCGCTTTTGCTGCGCGTTGTTTTTGCTTTGCTTTCTTCCGTAAACAGCTTTTTGTATGCTTCAAGCAGGAGGTTTTTTATTTCGGCAGTACGACTCGAGTAGCTCTCTATGTTCACAAAAATTTCGCCGTAGATCAGCGCCCATGCTTTGTCGGGGCTCATGAAATAATGCTTTGCTGCATGGTAGTAATTGCCGGGATAGTTGGGATCGTTGCGGATGCCGTTTTCCCACTGACTGATGGCGCTGAAATCTTTTTGCTTCCACAACAGGTCGCCGTATTCAGCGTAAAGCGGTCCGGCATCAGGAAATTTTTTGATGCCCTTGCGATACATGCGATCGCATTCCTTTACTTCTTCCAGTGCTTTATAAATATTTCCTGCAATTTGAAAAGTAGGCACATCGGCATCTTCACGCTCTACCAGCGGCTTCACGGTTTCCTTTGCTTTGGTAAAATCGCGCTGAAGGTAATAGGTCATGCTCAGCTCCTTGAGCACCTGTAAATTATTCGGCTCCTGCTGAAGTGCTTTGTTCATTACCAGTGCGGCATTGGTGAAATCGCCGCTGCGCAAAAACTGTCTTCCGGTTTCGAGCAGGGTTGCTGCATCATTGTTTTGTGCATTTATTGCAGTGTTTGCAATGATCAGCCAGAAAAAAAGAAAGCAATATTTCATCATGCGCGGTCAAGTTACAGCGTAAAATTTGAAATCGAACGGATGCAATCTGAAATTACTACAGGATTAACCATTGTTTATGAGATGCGTGAGCAGTCCGTCGCGCAGCTTTGGTTCAAACCAAGTGCTCTTTGGCGGCATAACATTGCCTGCATCGGAAATATCAAATAGCTGGTCCATAGATACCGGGAACAGGCTAAAAGCAACTTTCATTTCTCCACTGTTAACGCGAGCACTCAGTGCTTCCAGTCCGCGAATGCCCCCCACAAAATCTATCCGCTTATTTGTGCGCGGATCATCGATGCCCAGCACTTTGTGTAAAATATTGTTTTGCAGTATAGTAACATCCAGCACACCGGTAGGATCGTTGCTGTAAGTGCCGGGTTTTGCCTGCAGCTTATACCAGTTGCCGGAAAGATACATGCCGAACTCATGAGGCACAGCCGGTTTGAAGGGTTTGCTGCCTTCTAGTGTTACATCAAAATCGGATTGGATTGTTTCAAGAAAAGCAGCGTCATCCATGCCGTTCAAATCGGTAGCCAAACGGTTGTAATCCATGATGGCAAGCTGATTGGATGGGAACAACGTAGTGAGAAAAAATCTTGATTCCAGCGTGGATTGATCACCCAGCGCTGCATGCACTTTGGCAGCGGATGCTGCGCGGTGGTGACCATCGGCAATGTAGCTGGCAGGAACAGAGGTTTTGAACAGCTCGGTAATGGTTGCGATAGTATGATCATCATTCACCACCCATATGCGATGTTGAATTTCATCTTCGGCTATGAAATCGTAAACAGGTGATTTTTCTTCTTTCCATTGTTGAATCAGCGTGTCCACTTGCGCAACGGCACGATAGGCTAGAAATACATTTCCCGTTTGTGCACCGGTAGTTTTGATATGGTTGATGCGGTCCAGTTCTTTTTCAGGACGGGTGAATTCGTGCTTTTTGATGAGCCCCTTTTCATAATCCTTGATAGCGCTGCAGCATACCAATCCGGTTTGTGCACGCCCATGCATTATCAATTCATAGATATAATAGCAGGCCTTGTTTTCCTGAAACAACACATCGCGCTGTAAAAATGCATCTAGGTTTTCCTTGGCTTTGGAATACACCTGCTCGCTGTGTATGTCGGTATCTTCAGGAAGATCTATTTCTGATTTTGTGATGTGCAAAAACGAAAAGGGATTGCCTGCTGCCTCTGCCTTAGCTTCTTTGGTGTTTAAAACATCATAGGGGCGTGATGCAACTTGCTTGGCGTACTGAGCTTGCGGACGAAGTGCTTTAAAAGGAGCGATGGTAATCATAATATATACTTACTAACCTGCTGCAAGATTACTGAAAAAAACTGAGGGTTCAGCGTAAAGTGTTATCCGTGGCGCAGCGCGAAGTCGGTAAGCAGTGCCGACAATACCTGCGTGGCTTCAAGTGAAACGGCATTGTAAAGACTTGCACGAAAGCCACCTACGCTGCGATGGCCTTTGATACCATAGATGCCATTTTGTTTGCATTCATCTAGTAGTTTTTTTTCTAACGCTGCATCTTGCATTGTAAAAACTACATTCATTTTACTGCGGTCTGCTTTGGCAACCGGTGCAGTGTAAACAGGACAAGCATCGATGGTTTGATACAACAATGCTGCTTTTGCATCGTTGATTTTTTCGATGGCTGCAATGCCGCCCTGTGCTTTGAGCCAGCGCAGCGTAAGCATGGCAACATACACTGCAAAAACAGGCGGCGTGTTCAGCATGCTCTCTTCTTTAAGGTGGTTCCGATAGTCCATGATGGAAGGCGGATTGTTGGTGATGGATGCCATCCAAGATTTTTTTAACACCACCATGGTAACACCGGCCGCACCCATATTTTTTTGAGCTCCGGCGTAAATCATATCGAAAGCAGAAAACTGCATGGTGCGACTGAAAATATCACTGCTCATATCTGCCACCAGCGGCACACCGCTATGATAGGGAATTTCATGCCATTGTGTTCCTGCAATGGTTTCGTTGGTGGTGATATGCAAATAAGCCGCATCGGTTGAAAGCGATAATGTTTTAGGAATGTTATTGAACGCATCTGCTTTCGATGAGCCGGCAATTTCAACAGCTCCGAAATGCTTTGCTTCGGCAATAGCTTTTACCGACCAGGTACCTGTTTCCGTATATGCCGCTTTTTTATCGGCAGATAAAAAATTCATGGGAAGCTGCATGAACTGAGTGGTGGCTCCGCCGTGCAGGAATAATACTTCATGTTCTTCTCCTAAGTGCAACAGTTCTTTTGCCAGTTGCCGGGCTTCCTCCATCACTGCTATAAAAGGCTCAGTTCGATGCCCAATTTCAAGCAGCGATAAGCCCATACCGTTAAAATCAGTTATAGCTTGCGAAGCAGCTTCCAGTACTTCTGCCGGTAGTGCCGCCGGTCCTGCGTTGAAATTGTAAAGCGTCGTTTTTTTCATTTGCCTGTTTGCAGCGTGAAGGTACTTTAATCGCAGGTTTTACCGAAAGCTTTCCCTTTTTTCCATGCTTCGTTGAGTGTTTCCATTGCTTTTTGTTCGGCTGCATCGAGTGGTTTAGAAAGCAGCTGGTTCAAATTTGGCTGACCTGCATTTACCCATGCGGTAAACCAAAAAGAAGCTACCGCGTGTATGCTATGCTTCATACGCCGCTCTACCATTCCGTTTAGCATCTGGTGATAGGCAATGGTAAAATCATTTGAGTAGGTTCTTGTAATGATGCCATTCCTTGTTTCAAATGCATATTTACGATCGGGCGAAAACTTTGCCGTAAGCGCTTTTTCACTGTTCAGTACCGTATCGGATGCAGCTGCACTTTCCAGCACTCTATCCCAGATCCAGTCGAGCGGGTCACTGATGTACTCAGCTTTTCCCATCCAAAACTGAAACTGTTGTTCTGCCAGCAGCTCCGGAACGCGACTTTCCCAAAATCCGTGAATGCCGCGCTGGTTGGTGTATTGTCCGTTGTGGTTGCTGCATGCATGCAGGGGTACATGCGCATCAGAAATATAGTGCCCAATTTCTGCAGATAGTTTTAATATACGTTGCGCATCTTTTTCCCGAAATGCTTTGGTAAGTCGCTGCTGCATGGTTTGCACCCACCATGGAACAATGCCGTACCTACGAAGCGTATCTTCTGTGAATTTTGCTACAGCACTGTCCCAGTTGCGGGGCAGGGCTTCAAATGGGTAGCTTCCATAATGGTCTATATCAATATAATGTCGCGGACCCTCTTCCGGAATGGCATATCTTCTCTTGTCGGGATCCACTGCATGTTCTGAAAGGAAAGCAATATTTTTTTTGAAGAAGCCCATCATTTCGGGCGGAAGCAGAAAAACAGCCATCTGGTTGATCTTTCGATGTCCGAAAAATCCCCAGCAAAAGCAGGGCGAAGCCCAAAGCAGGGTTGCTATTACCAAAAGAACTTTTTTCATAACAACTATGATTGCAGCATGCTGGAAGACGGGCAGCCTCTCTTCTTTCTGCTATATCATTTCTTTGGTTTGCTCGTCGGCAAACTTGGTAAGTCCGCCACTGATGGCAAACTTCATCGCTTCGGCTGGAGTAATCTGTCCGTCTAACAAGCGAATGCGATTAGCAGGAATGAGATACACATTCCCTGCAATGGAATACGACATGGGAACATACACTGCAACATAATCCTTCAATCCAAAATCAGTCATGTCTTCCTGCGTAAGAAACCCGACCCGCCAAACATCGTTGTCGTCAATATTAGCCAGCACCGGTTTGTTGAATTTCTTTTTTTCACCCGCAAAAGCTTCAAAAAAATCTTTCACGGTGCTGTAGATGAATTTAATGCCCGGTGCTTTTTCCAGCCAGTGGTCGAAGAAATTAAAAATGCGCGACTGTATAAAAAAGGTACTTACATATCCGATGAGCGTAATGGAACCTAAAATAAGCAGGAAGCCCAGCCCGTAATTCTGCACTTTTACCTTGCCTTCGGGGTCGGTTTGGGTAAAGATGGGAATGAGGTCGTCTAAGCTGGCTACCACCCAATAAATGGCATAGGCGGTTACCGCTACGGGAGCAATTACCAGCAAACCTTGTAAGAAATAGTTGATAATTTTCTTGGCAATCCCCGGTTTTTGCATGCAGACTCAATTTGTCTTCAAAAATAGCAGATAAGATCCCCGTCAGGTAGGGAAAGGATAAAAATTTAGTATGGAAACTTTGGCAACGTAAAAAGTTTCTGTAGTTTTACGCCTCTTTTACATGGAACCCAAGATCAGAATAAAGAAAAAGGCGCATGAATTGTTCATGGGGCTGGGCATTCGTTCCGTTTCGATGGACGATATCGCTACCCAGCTGGGCATGAGCAAAAAAACCATTTACCAGTATTATGCCGATAAAGATGAGCTGGTAAATGCGGTGATGGATGATGAAGAGCTTCGTATGCAAACGGATTGCGCTTCCTGTAATGTTGGCTCGAAGGATGCTATTGATGAAGTTTTCAGAAATATCCGACTGATATACGAGCAGTTTTCGCAAATGAACCCCATGGTGTTGCACGATTTGGAAAAATTTCATCCTAGTGCTTTTGGTCGGTTTTTGACAATGAAGAATGAATACCTGTATCAAGTCATTCACTCCAATTTGCTGCGTGGCATTGAAGAAGGATTGTATCGTCCTGAAATAAATGTGGATGTGCTAACCAAGTATAGACTGGAATCGATTATGCTGCCTTTCAACATTTTCGTTTTCCCTCCGGTGAAATACAGTTTGGCTGAAATTTCCAGAGAGATGACCGTGAATTTTCTTTTCGGACTGGCATCTCAAAAAGGATATGAGCTGATAATTAAATACAACGCGGAATTTGATAATAAACAAGTAAACTATGAAAATGCTTAAATCACTCCGGTGGTTATTGGTTTTGGTTGCAACACATTCTGTCTTGCATGCAACAGCACAGCAAAGCATAAAAGTGTCTGTGGAAGAAGCTGTCGACTATGCAATGAAGCATACTATGGAGTTGAAGAATCTTCAACTTGATTATGAAAATGCTGTCAATCGAAATCGTGAAATTACAGGCGGTGCTTTGCCACAGGTGAACGGATCGGTGCAGCTGAGCAGATTATTTGCCATTCCGGTAACGCCATTGCCCGATTTTATTACGCCTCAGGTGTATGGTGTGCTGGAAAAAGAAAAAGTAAAAAACTCCGGCACCGATCAGTTGATTACGGTTCCGAATCAACCCCCTGCTATTATTCCTGCTCAGTTTGGTGTACCCTGGAATGCACAGGCCGGCTTTACGGTGCAGCAACTTTTATTTCAGCCCGATGTATTCGTTGGCTTACAGGCGCGCGACGCAGCATTGGAATATGCAAAAAATAATATTGCCGTATCGGAAGATAAGCTGCGGGAAACGGTAATGAACAGCTACTATCTCATTCTCGTAACTGAAAAGCAACTTACGTTGGTGAACGATGGTATTCGTCGCATTGAAAAACTGCAAAACGATATTGAACAACTTTATAAAAACGGGTTTACGGAGAAGATTGACATCGATCGTACGCGTGTTGCACTCAATAACCTGCGTTCAACCAAGGCGCAGCTTGAAAATACTGCTCAAATCGGATATGCCTTGCTTAAGTTCAATATGGGATTGTCACAAAAAGATACACTTCTGCTCACCGATCAACTTAACCCTGAACGAATCAATCTTGATCTCCAGGATGAAGCATCTTTCAACTATGAAAATCGCAGTGAAATCAAATTGCTTCAAACTGCACAAAAACTTCAGCAGCTCGATGTAAAGCGAACCAAGTTGGCCAATGCACCTACCATTGCTATGTTTTGGAATTATAATCGTCAGGCATTGCGACAGGAATTTAATTTCTTTAAGTCGGGCTCGGCTTATCCCTGGTTTCCTGCTTCTATTGCCGGCTTAAACATGCAAGTGCCCATTTTCAGCGGGCTTCAAAGGCATTATCGTACCAAGCAGGCAAACGTGCGATTACAACAGCTGAACAATACCATCAACTTAACCAAGCAGGGCATTGATCTTCAGTTGGCACAATCTAAAATCAACTTTAAAAATGCGATGCTTGATCTGGAGGCACAGCGTAAGAACATGGAGCTTGCCAAGCAGGTATATGAACTTTCAAAGAAAAAATATGAACAGGGTGTTGGCAGCAGCTTTGAAGTACTCGATGCTGAAAATGCAATTCAAACTGCAGAGAGTAATTATTTCCGATCCCTGTACAATGTCGCAATTGCTCAGATAGCATACAAGCGCGCACTGGGAACATTATAGTACAACATGATTAAAAAAAGGATTATGAAAACACAACTTACATATTTCGTATTGGCCGGCGCCGTTTTACTACATGCTTGCAGTAGCGGAGGTGATGATCTCGCTACCAAAAAAGCTGAATTGGAAAAACTCAAAAAAGATCAGAGTTCCCTTACTCAAAAAATAGAGGCCTTGCAGCAAGAGATCAGTAAGCTGGATACCGCTGCTCAACTTCAGGAAAAATCGAAACTCGTTGCAGTAACATCTATACAAACTGCCGACTTCGCACACTACATCGATTTACAGGCGCGGATTGATGCCGACAATATCTCTTATGTGGCTCCCCCTAATGGAATGGGTGGAGTGGTTACCGAACTGAACGTGGTAAAAGGACAGGCAGTGAAGAAGGGACAGCTGCTGCTAAAAATGGATGATGAGCTGTTGCGCACACAAATGAAGCAAATTGAAACGCAAATTGCTTTTGCTAAGGATATATACAATCGCCAGAAAAACCTGTGGGATCAGCAAATTGGTACAGAGGTGCAATTGCTTTCTGCCAAGAACAATGTGGAAGCACTGGAAAAGCAAATGGCAACGCTTAAAAAGCAAATCAGTTTGTTCACCGTTGCCGCACCGGTTGCCGGCATTGCTGATGAGGTTAATATTAAAGTCGGCGAAACCTTCACCGGCTTCGGGGCTACCGGTCCGCAAATACGTATCGTAAACACCAATACGTTGAAGGTTGTGGCGGATGTGCCTGAAAACTATTTAGGCAGAGTAAAAGTAGGTACGACATTGGTGGTAGAAGTGCCAGATGCCGGAACCAGCTACACTACCAGCATCAAGATGGCGAGCCAGGTGATCAATCCCAATACCCGCGCATTCAACATAGAAGCTGCAATACCCGGCAGCACTGGTGTTCGACCCAACCAGGTAGCGGTAGTTCGCATCAGAGATTATTTTGTACCCGGTGCAATTTCTGTTCCCGTGAATGTGATACAAACCGATGAGAACGGAAAATATGTGTATGTGATGGAAAAAAATGCCGCAGGTAATGATGTGGCCATTAAAAAACCGATTACCGTAGGGGAGGCCTATGGCGATAAAATTGAAGTGAAATCTGGTTTAACCGCCGGCATGCAACTTATTACGGCAGGTTATCAATCGGTTTACGACCGACAGGTGATAACTACAGCAGCTAAATGAAAAATCATCATCTCCGCGCTTGCAAAAGCGCGGTAAAAACAAAACTGTATGTCTGGCAATTTTCTGAATAGCATCAAAGATCGTTTCAAAGAGTTTCGTCCCACCAGCTGGAGTGTTGACAACCGTACTGCGGTGTATCTGATTACCATCATGATTACACTATTTGGTTTGTATAAATTCAACACCCTTCCCAAGGAGCAGTTTCCTGATATTGCAGTACCAACCATTTCCGTAAGTACAATTTATGTAGGGAACTCATCCGGTGATATTGAAAATCTGGTTACACGACCCATCGAAAAGCAGATAAAAAGTATCAGCGGTGCAAAAATTAACAAGGTACAATCTACTTCGCAGCAAGACTTTTCACTGATCATTGTTGAGTTTGATACAGATGTAAAAACAGATTTGGCCAAGCAAAAAGTAAAAGATGCAGTGGATAAATCGAAAGTGGATTTACCTGCTGATCTTACCGCTCAACCGGATGTGCAGGAATTTGCCTTTAGCGAATTGCCTATCATGTATGTGAACCTGAGTGGCGATTATGATGTGGTGAAATTGAAATCTTATGCTGAAAAAATGCAGGATCGAGTTGAGGAGCTCAGGGAAGTGACCCGTGCAGATATTGTAGGTGCTCCCGAACGCGAAATACAGGTTAATGTTGATCCTGTTCGTATGGCAGGCGCTCGTGTAAGTTTCAATGATATAGCCAATGCCATTCGCAATGAGAATACCGACGTGAGTGGCGGACAGGTAGAAGTGGGCGATATGAAGCGCACCATTCGTGTGAAAGGACAGTTCAGCAGTGCTTATGATTTAAATAATATCATCGTTAAGAATGTGGCAGGCGCGCCTATTTATCTGCGTGAAATTGCTTCGCTGAAGGATACCGTCAAAGCAAAAGAAAGTTTTGCCCGTTTGAATGGTAAAAATGTTATTACGCTGAATATTGTAAAGCGTTCCGGTCAAAACTTGATTACTACAGCAGATAATGTGAAGGCGGTGATTGAGCAAATGAAAAAAGATGATCAGCTTCCCCGGGATCTGAATATTACCATCACCGGTGATCAAAGCAAACAAACGCGTACATCCTTCAATGAATTGGTAAATACCATCATCATCGGATTCATTTTGGTATTGCTGATTCTCATGTTCTTCATGGGTGTAACCAATGCATTCTTTGTTGCATTAAGTGTACCGCTTAGCGTATTTGTGGCCTTCTTGTTTTTACCTGTTGCCGATGGCATTGTTGGCACCCAGGTAACGCTCAATATCATCGTGCTCTTTGCATTGCTCTTTGGTTTGGGCATTATTGTAGATGATGCCATTGTGGTGATAGAAAATACGCATCGTATATATAATAATGGCAAAGTGCCCATTGTGCGTTCGGCCAAAGAAGCAGCAGGCGAAGTATTTATTCCAGTGCTGGCAGGCACACTTACCACTCTTGCTCCTTTCTTTCCTTTATTATTTTGGAAGGGCATTATCGGAAAGTTCATGATTTACTTGCCCGTGATGCTGATTTTAACCTTGGCAGCTTCATTGATTGTAGCCTTTATTATGAACCCAGTGTTTGCTGTCGATTTTATGAAGCCCGAAGGCAGAGCAAATGATGATCCCAAAAAAGCCATTTTCAGAAAATGGTACTGGTGGACTTTCCTCGTCATCGGTGTATTCTCTCATTTGTTGGGTTTCCACGGAACCGGAAATTTCTTTTTCTTTTTACTGATAGCCGGTGTGGTAAATCGCTATGTATTGCGTGATACCATTTACTTTTTCCAGGAACGCATCTTGCCTGCTTTAATGAACAGCTATGAAAAGTTGCTGCATTGGGCATTGAAAGGAAGACGACCTGTTTATCTGCTGGTTTCATTGTTTATTCTTTTCCCGATTTCGTTGGTGATGATTGTACTGCGTGGTAATCCTACTACTTTCTTTCCCAGCGGCGATCCTAATTTCATTTATGTATATCTCAAACTTCCGGTGGGTACTGATGTAAAATATACCGACTCGGTAACACGCGTAATCGAACAAAAAGTTTACAATGTATTAGCGGCGGAAAAGCCCGGACAACCCGGTTCCATTGTAGAGAGTATTATCGCTAACGTTGCCGTAAGTGCAAACAACCCCCGCGATAATAACCGCAGCACCCAGGCCAATCTGGGCCGCGTTCAGATTTCTTTTGTTGAGTTTGAGCAGCGGCACGGAAAATCAACCGGTCCTTATATTGATGCCATTCGAAATTCAATCACGGCCATTCCAGGTGCACAAATCAGCGTTGAGCAGGAGCAGGCTGGTCCGCCAACAGAGCCGCCCGTAAACATTGAAGTAGCAGGGGAAGATTTCGATAACGTATCAAAAACAGCCCGACAGCTGTTGAATTATCTCGATACCAACCGCGTAGAGGGTATTGAAAACCTGCAGATGGATGTAGAGCTTACCAATCCGGAAATCACGTTACAAATTGATCGTGAACGTGCATTAACCCAGGGGTTGAGTACCGGACAAATTGGCTTTGAAGTACGCACTGCTGTATTTGGCAGAGAAGTAAGCAAACTGAAGCAAGGTGAAGATGAGTATAAAATTCAGTTGCGCTATGCCGATTTGCAGCGTAACAATATCACCGATCTGCTGAATATGAAAATCACTTTCCGTGATTTCAATACCGGACAAATAAAGCAGGTGCCGCTCAATACGGTTGCAACGGTTGATTACTCCAATACTTCCGGCGGTGTAAAGCGTAAAAACTTCAAGCGCACCATTCAGTTGCAAAGCAACGTTACCGACATGTCGCTCGTAGCAAAAATTAATGCTGAGCTGCAACAGAAGATCGAAGATTTTAAAAGCAAAACCACCCTGCCCGAAGATGTGATCATACGGCAGAGCGGACAAAGCGAGCAAGAAGCAGAAACCCTTTCTTTTCTTGGTTTTGCACTTGTTGCAGCGCTCATGTTGATCCTGATTATTCTCGTGCTTCAGTTTAACAGCTTGAGCAAACCCTTCATTGTATTAACGGAAATCTTTTTCTCTATTATTGGCGTATTCATTGGATATGCACTTACAGGCAAAACCATCGCTTCTATCATGGTGGGTGTAGGTATTGTGGGTCTGGCAGGTATTGTAATTAAAAATGGTATTCTGTTAATTGAATTCACCGATGAACTGCGTGGTAGAGGTATGCGCACCCGTGAAGCAACCATTCAGGCAGGCAAAATTCGTATCATTCCGGTATTGCTTACGGCGCTTGCAACCATGCTGGGTTTGTTGCCTTTGGCGGTGGGTTTCAACATCGACTTTGTATCATTATTCCAGCACCTCGATCCCAAGATTTTCTTCGGTGGCGAGAGTGTGATATTCTGGGGGCCGCTCAGCTGGACCATCATTTATGGTTTAATTCTGGCATTCTTCCTCACCCTGGTAATGGTGCCTAGCATGTATCTGATATCAGAGCGCTTGCGCAGACCCATGATAAAATTTTATGGTACGCGCTTCGTGGCCTTATTTGGCCTCACGGGTCCGTTGTTTTTCCTTTTTGTAGCCTTCATGTATCTCATTAGAAAAATACAGGGGAAGAAAGTTTGGCTGGGCCACCCCGGTAAAAACAGTATCTAAGTTTGTTGTTTGTCTTAATTGGTTCAATACGCCCCCTGCATTTGCAGGGGGCTCTTTTTATACATTTATGTAACGGCTTTCTGCATGAATTAACATATCCTTCCTGTTCATTATCCGCATCTATATTATTTTCGCTCAAAATTTAGGTTATGTCGCAAGCACATGAAATAGACTATCGCATTATTGGTGAAGAAATGCAATACGTGGAAATCGAACTCGATCCATCGGAAACAGCCATTGCAGAAGCAGGAAGTTTTATGATGATGGATGACGGCGTGCAAATGCAAACCATTTTTGGCGATGGAAGTCAGCAGCAACAAGGTGTATTAGGTAAACTTTTTTCCGCAGGTAAAAGATTGCTCACGGGGGAAAGTTTATTCATGACTGCATTCACTAATCTGGCGCAAGGAAAAAAGCGAGTGAGTTTCGCTTCGCCTTATCCCGGTAAAATTATTCCGCTAAATCTGCAGCAACTTGGAAGTCCACTTATTTGTCAGAAAGATGCTTTTCTCTGTGCGGCAAAAGGTATTTCGGTAGGAATTGCCTTGCAGCGAAAACTGGGAACGGGCTTGTTTGGTGGCGAAGGTTTTATTATGCAAAAACTGGAGGGGGATGGTATGGCATTTGTTCATGCCGGTGGTCACGTTTTTGAACGCACGCTGCAGCCCGGCGAATTATTAAAAGTGGATACGGGTTGTGTAGTGGCATATACGCATCAGGTAGATTTTGATATCCAGTTTGTGGGCGGCATTAAGAACACCATTTTTGGTGGGGAGGGATTGTTTTTTGCAACGCTTCGCGGACCCGGAAAAGTGTGGCTGCAAACGCTGCCGGTAAGTCGTTTGGCCAGTCGCATTCTCAGCTATGGTAGCGTAAACAGAAAAGAAGAAGGCAGTCTGCTCGGCGGCTTAGGTAATTTACTGGATGGCGATGGGTTTCGTTAATTAGTTTAATCGCACTATTCTTTTTATGTCTGTTAAAAAGAAACTTCTTTTCGTTTGTGTTGAAAATGCAAACCGCTCTCAAATGAGTCAGGCTTTTGCAAAAATATACGGCGGTGATGGAGTAGAAGCGTATAGTGCAGGCAGTCGCCCCAGCGGTGTGGTAAATCCGAAAGCCATCGCTGCGATGAAAGCAATCGGCTACGATTTAACCACGCACGATAGCAAAAGTTTAGAAGAAGTAAAGCAATATGCACCATTTGATGCAGTAGTAACCATGGGCTGCGGTGATGCTTGTCCGTGGATGCCTGCAAAGGAGTTTATCGACTGGCAAATCCCCGATCCCATGCATATGGATCCGGAAGCATTTAATCAGGTGCGTGATTTTATTGCAGATAAAGTAAAAGACTTAGTTGAAGAGATCATAAAAAAGGCTTGATGTGATCATCAAGCCTTTTACATATCGTATTAAAAAACGATTTCTTATTTTCTGCTATTCAGTTTTGCCAGCAGTCTCAGTATTTCCAAATACAGCCATACCAGCGTAACCAGTAATCCGAATGCCCCATACCATTCCATATACTTGGGGGCACCCATGGCAGCACCCTGCTCAATCATATCGTAATCAAGTAGAAGATTCAGCGAAGCAACGGCAATTACTGCCAAAGAAAATACAATTCCAAATGTGCTGCCGGTGCTTAGAAAAGCAAACTGAACATCAAAGAAGCTGAGGATCCAGGTAAGCAGATAAAAAATAGCAATCCCTGCCGTGGCAATCATGACAACCGATCTGAACTTCTGCGTTACGCGAATCAGCTGCAGACTGTACA
>Ga0194116_10004770_pt1 | contig 15292 bp, 11 predicted proteins | sample TA2MahsurfametaG_4_FD_148617 | JGI IMG/M metagenome (GOLD analysis project Ga0194116, IMG submission 148617) | Freshwater microbial communities from Lake Tanganyika, Tanzania - TA2015008 Mahale S9 surface | ecosystem: Environmental > Aquatic > Freshwater > Lake | place: Tanzania: Lake...
TATCGAAAAGTCCAACAGTTTTCTTAATAGGAAAAGGTCAATAAAATCCTACCTTATTTTCAGTTTTTTAATCGCCCGATAACACTCTGCAAAATTTTGAGCTCCTCGACAATTCAGTTCCTCTTTTAGCGAATGAAAGTTATTGATTCGCTCGGCTGGATCCGGGTGTGTGCTTAATAATTCCTCAGATCTCGCACCGTCCTCTTTCATGATTTTCTCAAAAAATCCCGCAGCACCGTCAGATTGGTAAGAAGTATTACAAAGGTAATTCACAGAACATTCATCCGCTTCTCGCTCATATGCTCTAGAATAGCGTAAGGACAATAAACCTCCAATTACTTGTTTGAAATATTGACTGTTCTCTCCTCGAAAGATAAAGTCCAGCAACATTTTTATTCCATACGTTTTTGTCATTTGACGCGTTCCATGTCTACGTTCAGCATGTCCCATTTCATGAGCCAAAACCCCAGCTAATTCTGCTTCATTATCGAGGTATTTCAAAATTCCCGTGTAAATGAAAATGTATCCTCCTGGCGCACAAAAGGCATTAATTGTATTGTCATCATTCAAAACCGTGATTTTCCATTCAAATTTATCTTTATATCGAAAACTACCATTTGCCAAAATCGTTTGCTTGATGTTTTCAATGTAGTCGTACACTTTCGGATTTTCAATTTTGGAAACGATTTCATATTCATTTGATGAATGAATTTCATCATACAATTGCTGTCCCATTTTCATATCATCTTCAACAGAAAAACCATTGATTTCAATTTTCTTCCATTTGTTTTTGAGTTTGTCGCTCAGTTTTTTACCTTTTTCAATTGTTTTATCCTTAAAATCATTAAGCTCCTCCGACCAATCTGGATTTTCAGTCTTTGGTAATCGGATCTTCTTTTAAATTTGATTCAGATGACTCGTCGCAAGAAGACAATGCGAGGATAGCTGTCAGAACATATATTATATAGCGCATAAATAAATTTTTCTTGAAATCTAAAATAAAAAATTTATCTCTATTTGTTATAACTAAATAGTTGATGCGTTAATAAATCGGAAATCAAAAAAACAACACGTATGACAATTGCGCAAGCATTAAAAGAAAAAAACAAAAGGTTGAATCAAATCAACAAACTTTGGGATCGTTTATCCAATAACAACAGCATCCCAGAAGGAAATGAGCGGGAATTCAATCCCGAAGAGTTGTTAAAACAACTAAACGATGAAACCAATGCGTTCATCGAACTAAAAACTAAAATACACCAAGCTTGCGAGCCAGTAAGGGAGAAGATTTTCAGACTCTCTGAGCTGAAGAACTTTGTGAAAAGACTTCGCAGAGTGGACACCAACCAAGGCCTTGTAGTTAACCGCTACGAAAACTCAAATATACGATATACTGCCGCATTAACATCGGCTGCTGTCGATGCGCATATCGAGAAAATAGAAAACGAACTTGAGTCGATACAAGAAGAACTAGACCAGTTTAATCACACGACCCGCCTTTAACTGGGTGAGCGTGTGGGAAGCGCGCTTATGGAATAAAAAAGTTGTTTCTTATTTAAATGCCAGATCTATGATGATTGATTCTGTAAGAAGGACTCAAAAATGAAAAAACTCAATTGTCAAGGAACAAAAAATAAAAAACAAAACTCAATTTTAAACTCTTTTAGGAAGTAAGCGCCTTCTTCATTCAAATCAATTTCCAACAAGATAAACCGCATTCGAAAAAAGCATTTTTCCTCTTTCCCAAAATCCACGAAATAACGGATTATCAATCAAATAAACTACTTGACCCGAGCCAATCTCATGAATACCAGCAATTATCGCCTCCGATTGCATTTCATTCACTTCGCTTCCCACAAAACCATTTAAGGCCTTCGGATTTTTATCGAGTCGGACCAATTTCAATCCTTGAGCCATGCTATAGCTATCAGCACTTTGCCTAAGCGTTTCATAACGATTGAATCCAAAATTTAATGGATGGGTTTTATCCAACTCACATTTGTAAACTGCGCCGATTATCGCTTTACTTATATCGTTTCTTTCAACAGCACTGTAGTTCAACTCTTTAGAGGTTGTATCGGGATTTTCTTTGCTTTTAATTCCAAAATAATCGTATTCAGCAGATGCAAAACTAGATGCCGCTGCTCCCATTACAATCAAATTACCTCCTTCTTCAATCCATTTTTTTAGTGATTCATTTCCCGATAACTGATAGCTTCCTTCAGGAATGACCAACGTGTTGATTTCTTCAAAAGCGGATTCCAAATCATTTTCCCATATTAGGTGAACTTCCGATTTTAATTGTTGTTCGAAAAAGTGCCAAACTTCACCAACCGACAATGAAGATGCATTATCCCCCATGAGTAATCCTACTTTCTTTTGTGAAATCGGTCTCACATGACTTGATCCAAAATCGAGGCCTTCATCTACATAACCTGTTGCTGTTGACGAAAGTTGAACTTGATGAGAATTCGCGATTTTAATTACCTTTTCATCAAAATCTGCGCGCTGATTCTCTCCTCTATTAATTATCAATGTGCCTGGCTCAAATATTTGATTATTTAATTTGAAAGTTTGATCGTGATAGGAAACTTTGATCCCATTTGACTGTAAATCAGCTAAAAACTTTGCTGATTTAAAAGAATTCCATCTTACCAAATACGCATAGCAATTACGGTGAATTTCATTTTTTATCGGATTCAATTTTGCAAACGCTTTTCCCGTGATTTTATTTTCAGAGGCATAAGCGTCAATCCCATAAGCGAATGGTAAATTCCATGCAGTAATGTCATACGTCAATGAATCACTAAGTTGGGTTTTCGGCTCCAACAATACAGTTGCCAACGTTCCTTTTTCTTGATCTGTTGAAACAAGGATGTCACCTTTTTTAATTGAATAGCTTTCTAGTTTACCCGACTGATAATTATAAGATTTAACCGCCGTATTCTCGAGTGCGGATTCCATTATGATTCCATTAATTTCAAGTTGATTGATTAATGGTTCCAATAATTCTTGGCTACCAGAAAGAATATACGATTTGTACTTAAACCTATTTTCTTTTCGGAAATTTTGATATTCTTTAATCAATTTATCTGCCTTATCAGAACTCAACTCAACCGTAGAAAGTCCAGTTGTGACGTGGTGTAAAACGCGATCTTTCAGGTCTAAGGTATCACCAACTTTTGTGAGAACAGATAAACCTGCGCGTCCACTGCCACCTTGCTCGTATGTCATTCCGATGGAGCCGCTATACATTGGATAGGTGTCTCCATAACTTGGGTAGAGCAAATCAAAAACTTCTTTTGAAAAATAGAGCCAATTATTTTTATCGAATTCAGATGCGTGTTTTTTACCAATATCTTTTTGAAAATCACGCTGCCACTTCGTAATAACCTGATGGTAGGGTTCAGCGGCGGGAGGAAAATAGTAAGGTTCATCGATGGCTTGCTCGTGAAAATCAACATGCACATGAGGTAACCAATTATTATATTTAATCAATCGTTGTTGCGTTTCAATTTGCGTCATCCAAGCCCAATCTCTATTCAAATCGAATAAATAATGATTCGGTCTACCACTTGGCCAAGGTTCCATATGCTCAGCACTGAACTCTTTTGAATCTGGTATCCGATTTCCATATTGATAGTAATAATTTACATAACGCTCACGCCCATCCGGATTCAAACAAGGATCCATAATGACAACCGTATTTTTGAGTAATTCCTTTTTATCAGTCAAAAGGCGATAAGCAGTTTCCATCGCTGCCTCCGCTCCTGATGATTCATTTCCATGGACATTGTAGCTCAACCAAACGATAGCCACGTTTTCATTTTTATCCACATTTACGTGATTGGTTCGGATTTGCTCGAGCTTTTGAAGGTTTTCTGAAGATCCTATGCTGGCTAAAATCAAATCACGATTTTCATAGGTCTCACCATATTTTTCAACTTTAAGGTTCGATGGAAAAGCTTTTTCCAAGGCTTGAAAATAACTCACAACCTCGTGATGTCGGGTGAATTTTTCTCCAATTTCATAACCGAGAAATTCTTTCGGTGAAAATTGAATTTGACTAAAAGCGACTGCATTAAGAAAAGCTAGGAAAACGAAAAGCGAAATTTTTAAAATCATTCGATTGGATTGAAACCCAAATATAGGTATAAAGTCTGCTTGTTTTTAAGAGTTACAATAAGTAAACTTTGGATAGATGCTATTCCAAACAAAAAAGACCATCATTCCTGACAGTCTTTTCGGTATTAAAAAATCATATTTTTACTTCGCTGCATGGAATTTTGCCGCAACCACATTCCAATCTACAACATTGAAGAATGCTGAAATATAATCCGGACGGCGGTTTTGGTAGTGCAAGTAGTATGCATGTTCCCAAACATCCAAAGCTAAAATTGGTGTCCCTTGGCAACCTTCACCCATTAGTGGATTGTCTTGATTTGCTGTAGAACAAATCTCTAATTTTCCATCAGTTACGCAAAGCCAAGCCCAACCTGAACCAAAACGAGTAACTCCAGCTTTCGCGAAGTGATCCTTGAATGTTTCGAAGTCACCGAAAGCCTCATTGATAGCCGTTGCCAATTCACCTGTTGGAGCACCTCCACCGTTTGGACTCATGATTTCCCAAAACAAGTTGTGGTTCCAATATCCTCCACCGTTATTGCGAACTGCAGGCTTATCCTTACAAACTTTCAGAATTTCTTCGATCGTTTTTCCTTCCAACTCTGTTCCTGCAATCGCATTATTCAGGTTTGTAATATACGCTTGGTGGTGTTTTGAATAATGGATTTCCATTGTTCGAGCGTCGATATGTGGCTCAAGCGCATCATAAGCGTAAGCCAATTTTGGTAATTCGAATGCCATAATTATTTTTTTAAATGAATATTTTTTTTGATTAATTCAAAATTAAGAAAAAACAAAATCGAAATACTGTTAAATTATTTAAATTAAGTTTCGTCAGTTATTTTTCAAATGTGCGAGGATAATTTTGACTGTCACCCCTCTCTGACGGAGTCTGATACTCGTCAGAGTCGTCAGCCTTAATCTCCCATAAAGTGGAGAAACTAATTCTTTACTTCGTTAAGTAAAAATTGTCGTGTATGCAACCCAAATTTCAAACTGCGTTAATGAAAGTCTCAGCGGAGGCCTTCCATGTATGTGAAATCAACCTGTCAGCAAAAGCTTTTTCAAAACAATAGTTCTAAAAAGATAAATTGTATTTGATTGCTTACTAATTTTATATCACTTATGATGAAAGAAAGTAAAATCGAAGAAAATCCAAAAAAACGTTTTGGAAGAAAGTTTTGGGTCAAATTTATTTTAGCTTTATTCCTAGTTCCTGTAATTATATTGACCGTCTTAACTACTGTTATATATTTCAAACAACAGCAGATTGTTAAAGAGTTAATTAACCATGTAAACGAGGATTTCACAGGTCATATTGAAATCAAAGGGAGCCACATCAGTCCGTTTGCCTCATTTCCATACATATCTATTGATTTAGAGGATTTAAAAGTATTTGAAGGAAAAGAAAAGTCAATAAAAACAAGGATTTTACATTTTTCCGATTGTTACATTGGTTTTAATATCATTGATATCATAAACGGGAACTTTACGATTAAATCCATTAAAATTGCAGACAGTGATTTACACCTTGTTCAACATAAAGATGGCTCATTTAATATAACAAAAGCACTATCAACTAAAAAACCTTTAGAAGAAGTAAAAAGCGACTTCAAAATTGATCTTCAATCCATAAAGATTTCAAAGTTAGATGTCTCAAAATTGAATGAGGCAAATAACTTGTATGTCGATGCGTTCATTGACGAAGCAAAAACAAAGGTTAAAAGTAGCAATGAGCATTTTTACCTAGATCTTTATTCGAAATTCCGCTTGTCAATAATTGAAAATGGCGACTCAACGTTTATTAAAAACAAGCACTTCGAGTTAGAAACGGAACTCGATATGAATGAGTTAACTAAAACGCTTACCATACATCAAACCGAAGTGAATTTAGAAAATTCCAGTTTTGATTTTAGTGGTTCCGTTGGTCTAAACAAAAATGTTCCGTTGGATTTGAAGTTTTCAGGAGAAAAACCAAATTTTGATCTTGTTATTGCGGTTGCACCAGAAGAGGTTGGTAAAACTTTGAAACAATTCGACAACCAAGGGAAAGTATTTTTTGAAGCTACCGTAATTGGTGAATCTGCAAATGGAAAAATGCCGAAAATTGACGCGAAATTTGGCTGTAAAAATGGGTTTTTCAACAACCTAGAGACAAATAAAAAACTAAATGAAATAGGTTTTTTAGGGTCGTTTACAAATGGAAAAAATCGCGATTTAAATTCGATGGAATTGAACATTCAGCAATTCTCAGCACGACCTGAAGCGGGAAAATTCTCGGGGAAAATATCCGTTAAAAACTTTGAAGAACCTGAAATTGACATGAAACTGATTTCAGATTTTGAATTGGATTTCCTAACCAAGTTCATCAACTCACGTGAATTGAGAGGTTTGGACGGACAAGTTAAATTAACCATGAATTTCCACGACATCATTGATTTGAATCAACCAGAAAAAGCTATTGAGAAATTGAACGAATCTTATTTTACTGAACTATTGGTGAAAGACTTGAAGTTTAAAAGTCCAGATTTACCAAGTCCGATTAATGATTTGGATTTGAAAGCAAGTTTAAAAGGTCACAAAGCTAAAATTGAATACTTCAAAACTAAAATTGGAAATTCGGATATTCATTTGAATGGAACAATTAGCGATTTACCTGCCATTATTCACCATACGGACATTCCTGTAACATGTGATTTAAAAATCAACTCGAAAAAAATAGACCTTGAAGAACTTACAAAATCGAAATCTGAGCCAGGAATCGATGAGCAAGTTTCTAATTTGAAACTCGATTTAAAATTGGTGAGTTCCGCGAAAAAAATCTCAGAATCGGAATACATTCCTGAAGGTGAATTTTTCATTGAAAACTTTTATGCCAAATTCAAACATTATCCCCATGATTTTCATGATTTTCATGCCGATTTTTTTGTGAATAAAAAAGACCTTATAATCGTCGATTTTAGAGGAATGTTGGATGCCTCCGATTTTCATTTCAACGGTCAATTAAAAAACTATAAGTTTTGCTTCCAAAATGAGTTTAACGGTGACACACAAATTGACTTTGACATAGATTCCAAAAAATTACGGTTAGATAACCTCTTCTCTTATGGTGGGGAAAATTACGTGCCAGAAGACTACAGACACGAGGAAATTGACAACCTCAAATTTCACGGAAAAAGTATCATTCATTTTACAAAAGGCCATTTCAAATCGCTTGATTTTGATCTGTCTAATTTTACCGGCAAATTAATTGTGCACCCATTAAAAATGGAAAATTTCAAAGGACATCTATTCTTAGATAATCATCACATTCATTTGAGTCAATTCAATGGAAAAATAGGACATTCAGATATATATTCAGACCTCAATTACAATTTTCAAGATGCACATGTAAAAGGAAAAAACAAACTAGTTGTTCGTTCACATCGTTTGGATGTTGATGAGTTGACAAATTTCACAATGCCTCCAACCAAGAGTGAACCCCAAAAAGTAGATCATGACAAGGCTTTTAGTCTCTATGATTTGTCATTTACAGATATGGATTTCTCCTTAAATGTGGATCAATTGAATTACCACAAACACAAACTAAGTCAGGTAAAAGCCAAATTTCACACAACGAAATCACATGAACTTGAAATTCAACAAATGGACTTTCAAACTGCCGAAGGAACAATCAAAATGAAAGGAACGTTAAGCGGAAAAGACAAAAAACACATTTATTTCATTCCGAATATTGAAGCTTCTCACGTTGATTTGGATAAACTGATGCTAAAATTCGAGAATTTCGGACAGGATCATTTAGTTTCGGAGAATTTACATGGATATTTCAATGGAACAATCACAGGAAAAATTCATTTACACGCCGATTTAGTTCCAAAACTCGATGATTCGAACATCAAAATTGATATGCTTGTTACAGAGGCTAAATTGGAAAACTTTGCACCTTTGAAAGCACTGGAAACTTATTTCGAGGATAAAAATGTGAGTAAAGTTCGTTTCGATACCTTGAAAAATGAAATCACCTTCGACCGTGGAAAAATTATTATTCCAAAGATGACTATCAATTCCACACTTGGCTTCATGGAGTTGAGTGGCACACAGTTCCTAAATGACAAATTGGATATGGACTATGAAATTGGTGTGCCTTGGAAAATGATTAATAATGTTGCTGCAAACAAATTATTCAAGCGTAATAAAAAAAGTATGGAGGAAGACGAAATTCAATACAAAACTGAAAAATCCAAATTCGTCTATGTCACGGTAAAAGGAGGGCTTGAAGATTTCAAAGTGAGTTTGAGTAAAAAGAAAAAGTAATTATTTCCAAAGCACACTAGCCGATGCCTGAGCAGTTGGCATAATTGTCAAATCATTGATCGTAACGTGCGCCGGTCGAGAAACAATAAATAAAATAGTCTCTGCTATGTCCTGAGCAACAAGTGGTTCGTAACCGTCATAAACTGAATTTGCAGTTTCTGAATTCCCTTTAAAGCGAACGATCGAAAACTCAGTTTCGGCAGCACCAGGAGCAATGTTTGTTACTTTAATTCCATACTGAACCAAATCAATTCGCATTGAGCGAGAAAGAGCATCAACAGCATGTTTCGTGGCACAATATACATTTCCACCGGGATACACCTCTTTTCCTGCAATACTTGCAATATTTACGATGTGCCCTGACTTGTTTGCAATTAAAAATGGAACAATGGCCTTGGTAACGTATAACAACCCTTTGATATTGGTGTCAATCATGCGTTCCCAGTCATCCGAAATTCCAGACTCAATTGGACCTCTTCCTACCGCCAAACCTGCGTTGTTGACTAAAATTCGAATGTTGGACTTAACCTCATCAGGAAGCGAATTAACAGCCTCAATTACTTCATTTTCATTTCTGATATCCGTTTGTAAGACAAATACCTTGCATTTTTCAGAAGACAGATCATTCTTAAGTTTCTCCAAACGCTCTAAACGTCGAGCCATCAGAATTAATGAAAATCCATTTTGAGCAAGCAAGCGTGCAGTAGCTTCTCCGAAACCCGAAGTTGCACCAGTTACAAACGCGAATTGATCCATAGAAGTAATTTATTTTGAGTAATTGACTTAGGTAATTTTTGACTATCAAAAAACATCAAAGCCGCAATCATTAAAAATGGAATGGCAGGGATTTTATAACGCACAATCGCACCAATAATTGGGGTCGTCAATCCAATTATCAAAAATAAGATAATCGAAAATGTCAAACAAAAAATGACAAATTTCCATTCACGAGAACCCACTCTATTGCCATAAAACCAAGATAAAATCAAAATTCCAATAATAAACATGTTCTCGAGCAATGGCGGAACAAATAATATACCTTTAATTTCTGTTGGCCAAGGTCGGGTGAACGCATTGATTAAGGCATTCGGTGTTGCTTTGACAAATGACCAAAGATTCGGCTCGAGGTAACTCATTTCAATGGCACTATTCACATTTAAAGCTTTCGAAAGATTTATGAAATCTCTTTGTTTATCCACGATGATATTCAGGAAATTTAACTCTGGGACGATCCACGCAAGTGCATATCCGAAAAAAATGCCACCTATAATCATTGAAAAATGAACTAAAATGGTTCTTTTCGAATATTTTGAAATCCACCATGCGATTACAGCAGGAACGAACGCTATGAAAACATACAATTTCATAACTAATAAAATGGCCAATAGAAATATTAGAATTGGTATTCGTTTCCATTCCCATCGGTCGAACATCAATTTATGAAAATTCCAACCAAATAATCCCAATCCGAAAAGCAAAACCGCTTCTTTTAAAATACCAGAGCTCCAAAAAACAACAGACGGAATTAAAAAAACCGCTAAATATGTTTTCCATTTACTTTTCGAGTATTCAAAAAACAAACGAGCTAAAGAAAAAGAGCCGATGAAAGCCAAAAAATTTAAGAGCAAGCTATGAACGTGGTAATTTCCAAAAGAGACCAATCTAAAAATCGCATTAATTCGAATAACTAAGCGATTATCATTTAACAAACCATTGTCATAAGCTCGATACCAATTGTACATGTTGGAATAATAGTTTGACTTGAAATAGTCATTTTCACAATTAATTCCAAATAACATTTTAAAAAAATCACCCGGTTTTGTCCACAAGGCATCATATAAATACTTACTGTCATCAAAATATTTGAAAGTGTCGGCATCTTTACGAATCGGATAATAATAGGTGTAAAGTAAAAAAATTACACCCCCAGAAATTACTTTCAAAAGAAAAGCTATTTGCAGCGCTTGTGAACTAAATTGTGACGTTTTGAAATAATTCAATCGACCGATCAACCAAAGAATAAAAAGGATGAAAACTAGTGGCCACAAATAATGAAAAACATGCATGCGTCGCAAAAATAAGACTTTTGACTGCATGAAAATCGACAAATCGTCAAAAAATGTTTGTTTAAGTGCGTCATTCTGTCAGAAATTACCAACTGGCACAAGACTTGCCGAAAGTCATGAAAAATAAATACTATGAGAACTGGTCAAATCAATGTGCAAACGGAAAATATTTTTCCAATTATCAAAAAGTTTTTATACTCGGATCATGAAATCTTTTTACGCGAATTGGTTTCAAATGCGGTTGACGCTTCCCAAAAATTAAAAGTGTTGTCATCAAATGGAGAATTCAAAGGAGAGGTTGGAGATTTAAAGGTTGAAGTGATTTTAGATGCGGATGCGAAAACACTTACGATTCGCGATGCCGGTATCGGAATGACAGCTGATGAAATCGATAAATATATCAATCAAATAGCATTTTCTGGTGCGGAAGAATTTGTTGAGCAATACAAGGGGAAAGAAGGAGCGGAGCAAATAATCGGACATTTTGGACTTGGGTTTTATTCAGCGTTTATGGTTGCTGAAAAAGTTCAAATCAGAACACTTTCTCGTCACGAAGGATCACAGGCAGTTCAATGGGAAAGTAACGGTTCACCAGAATATACAATTACAGACATTGAAAAAGAAACGCGGGGAACGGATATCATTCTCTACATCGCTGAAGACTCAAAAGAGTTTTTAGAGAAATCACGTGTTTCTGGAATTTTAAACAAATACTGTAAATTCTTACCGACTCCTGTTTTCTTTGGAACTAAAACGGAATACATCGATTCTCCAGAAGGCGAAAAAGATGAAAATGATAAGGTAAAACGAGTTGCGATTGAAGTTCCGAACCAAATTAACAATACGCATCCTGCTTGGACAAAAGCACCAGTTGATTTAAAAGACGAGGATTATAAAAACTTCTATCGTGAATTGTATCCGATGACCTTTGAGGAGCCATTGTTTCACATCCATTTGAACGTTGACTATCCATTTAACCTTACTGGAATTCTCTATTTTCCAAGAATCAAGGAAAATGTTGAAGTTCAACGCAATAAAATCAATTTGTATTGCAACCAAGTATTCATTACGGATAGCGTTGCTGAAATCGTACCTGAATTTTTGACACTTTTGCATGGTGTAATTGATTCTCCAGACATTCCATTAAACGTTTCTCGTTCGTATTTGCAAAGTGATGGCAATGTGAAGAAAATTTCAGCTCATATCACCAAAAAAGTGGCTGACAAACTTGCTGAAATGTTTAAGAAAGACCGCAAGGACTTCGAAGAAAAATGGAATGACCTTCAGATTTTCGTTCAATACGGAATGCTTTCAGATGAAAAATTTGCTGAAAAAGCTAAAACATTTTCACTTTTGAAAAATACAGCTAATGAGTATTTCACACTTGAAGAATACAAAGAGAAAGTAGCTGCTATTCAAACAGATAAAGACAATAAAGTTGTTTTCCTCTACACGAATAATCCAGATGAGCAGTTTTCATTTGTGAAAAAGGCCAAAGATCGTGGTTATGATGTGTTGCATTTAGATGGCCCATTGGTTTCTCATTGGATTCAGAAATTAGAACAATCCATGGAAAACGTAAGCTTCGCGCGTGTGGATGCAGACACCTTAGATAAATTGATTAAAAAATCTGATGAAATACCTTCAAAACTTTCCAAAGAAGACGAAGAAAAATTAAAGCCTGTTTTTGAAAACTCAGTAAATAAAGAAAAATTTACAATTCAATTTGAAAGCATGAGTGAGGACGATGCTCCAATTGTCATTACACAGCCTGAGTTTATCCGTCGTATGATGGAACAACAAAAAATGGGTGGCGGAGGATTTTATGGTGCTTTTCCTGAAATGTTCAACATGGTCGTAAATGCAAATCATCCGAAAGTTTCTAATTTATTGTCCAAAGATGACGAAGCAAGAACCGAAACTGTTAAACAACTTACTGATTTAGCTTTACTTGCCCAAGGAATGCTTAAGGGAGAAGCTCTCAATCGATTTATTGAACGGAACATCGAGCATATTGCTTAATTAATTAATTTTGCGGGGCATAGCCCCGTTTTTCTGTTAAAAAGGTATAGATTGTTTAAGTGGATTTTAGGTTTTGGTGGTTTGGTTCTGACTCGTAAAATTGCGGTTGGAATTCTCGGATACATCATTGGTTCTTTAATAGATTCTTTTCAGCAAAATGCGCCTAAAGGTTCTAGTAACTCGGGCAGACCTCAAATGGATCCTTTTGAATATTATCGTCAGCAGTCGTCGCGATTTGACATTCAAACGATGTTGATGGCACTTTCGGCTTCCGTCATGAAGGCGGATGGCAAGATTTTAAAAGTGGAATTGGATTATGTGAAATCCTTTTTTCAGGCACAATTTGGAGATCGATTTACAAAAGAACATCTTCAAATCTTGAAACACTTTTTAGATTCAGGGCAGATTCCTTTGAACGAAATTTGTGTTGATATTCGAGCAAGAATGCCAATCGAAGTTCGAATTCAATTGATTCATTATCTCTTCGGAATTGCAAAGTCTGATGGCGATGTGTCAACCACGGAGGTCAACGCCATTCATCGCATAGCCACAATGCTTGGGATTTCAGCTGTAGATTTTGAAAGCGTTAAAAACATGTTCTACCGCAATGTAGATTCCGACTACAAGATTCTTGGCGTTGACACAAACGCGAGCGACGAAGAGGTTAAGAAAGCGTATCGTAAAATGGCCATTGCATATCACCCGGATAAGGTTGCTCAAATGGGTGAAGAATACCAAAAAGGCGCCAAGGAAAAATTTCAAAAGATCCAAGATGCTTACGAAGCGATCAAGAAAAGAAGAGGATTTAAATAGGAAATAACAAATGAAATACACAGAAGCATTTGATGAATTGCAACAAATTGTTTCAGCCATGGAGGAGGGACAAATTGGAATTGATGAACTTGCAGAAAAGGTTAAGCGAGCAACAGAACTCATCCGAATTTGCAGACTAAAACTAACTTCAACTGAAGGCGATGTTCAAAAAATATTAAAGGATCTTGAAAATAGCGGATTAGACACCGATTCTAATTCCTAATTTTGCTCACCAACCCAATTTTATGTCCGACAATCGTTATCAAGCACGAGGTGTTTCCGCTGGAAAGGAAGATGTTCACCTTGCCATCAAAACATTAGATAAAGGGTTATTTCCGAAAGCTTTCTGTAAGATTATTCCAGATTATTTAACAGGTGATGAATCGTATTGTGTCGTAATGCATGCAGATGGCGCAGGAACAAAGTCATCCTTGGCATATATGTATTGGAAAAAAACGGGTGATTTATCGGTTTGGAAAGGAATAGCACAAGATGCATTAATTATGAATATTGATGACTTGTTGTGCGTTGGAGCTACTGGTCCAATTCTTTTGTCTTCGACGATTGGACGAAATAAAAATTTAATTCCAGGTGAAGTCATCTCTGCTATCATCAATGGAACCGAGGAAATCTTGGAAGAATTGAGAAGTTATGGATTAGAAATTCACTCTACAGGTGGCGAAACGGCCGATGTGGGCGATTTGGTTCGAACAATTATTGTTGATTCCACAGTAGTTTGTCGTATGAAACGTTCGGATGTAATATCAAATCACACCATTCAACCTGGTGATGTTATCGTCGGTTTAGCTTCTTTCGGAATGGCTTCTTATGAAAGTGAATACAATGGAGGTATGGGAAGCAATGGATTGACGAGTGCACGGCATGATGTGTTTTCAAAGGAATTAGCTTCAGAGTTTCCAGATAGTTTTGATCCTAATGTTTCGTCACAATACATTTATAGCGGTTCGAAAAAACTTCTTGAAAAAATCGAAGGAACCCCAATTGATGCGGGTAAGTTGGTATTGTCTCCAACGAGAACGTATGCTCCAATCATCAAACAAATTCTTGATAATCATCGCTCTGAAATTCATGGCATGGTTCATTGTTCAGGAGGTGCTCAGACGAAAGTGCTTCATTTTGTCGACAATGTTCATGTAATCAAAGACAACCTATTTCCATCCCCTCCCCTTTTCGAATTAATTCAAAAAGAATCGAATACAGATTGGAAAGAAATGTACAAAGTGTTCAATATGGGTCATCGTATGGAACTTTACGTGAAACCAGATATCGCTGAATCAATCATTTCAGTTTCCAAATCATTTGACGTTGATGCGAGAATTATTGGTCGAGTAGAGTCTTGTGATGAGGCGAAAGTGACAATTAAAAGTGACAAAGGAAATTTCGAATATTTCAAATAATTTTTTTGAATTAAGCTCAATAAAACAATAAAATTTATACTTTTGCCATCCGTTCAATGAACTTAGGAGGGATGGGTGAGTGGCTGAAACCACCAGTTTGCTAAACTGACGTACGGGTAACTGTACCGCGGGTTCGAATCCCGCTCCCTCCGCAAACGAAGTTAAGGAGTAGCTAGGATTAGAACCAAAGGATTCGACCCGTAGCAAAGCGAAGAGCAACGAAGTTAATCCCGCTCCCTCCGCTAACAAAGTTAAGGAGTAGCTGGGATGAGAACCAAAGGGTTCGACCCGAAGTGAAGAGTAGCGTTAGATTTTGAAAACGCAAGATTGTGAAAGAAAATTATTTTACTATCTTTGCGCTCGCATTTCTGGAAAACGATTCAGAAATAATTGATATACAAGATGATTAGTTCGGGGCGTAGCGTAGTCCGGTCATCGCGCCTGGTTTGGGACCAGGAGGTCGCAGGTTCGAATCCTGCCGCCCCGACAAGGGGGATGAGCAGTCATCCCCCTTTTTAATTTGTAAGGTCCCGT
>Ga0194116_10004773_pt1 | contig 15282 bp, 7 predicted proteins | sample TA2MahsurfametaG_4_FD_148617 | JGI IMG/M metagenome (GOLD analysis project Ga0194116, IMG submission 148617) | Freshwater microbial communities from Lake Tanganyika, Tanzania - TA2015008 Mahale S9 surface | ecosystem: Environmental > Aquatic > Freshwater > Lake | place: Tanzania: Lake Tanganyika...
GACGCCGAGCCGATCGACCCAAAATCCTGAGCGCCGAGCTTCGCAAAGACAACTGGCTCCTACTCCAATTCGGAGTCGCCAAGGAGTTAGGCATGACGCTTAGCGAAGTTCGCGCCAAGATGACCGCTGAAGAGCTGATCGGCTGGAGCGCCTACTTCAGCATCCTCAACGAGGACCAGCAAAAGGAAATCGAAAAAGCCAAACGCCGCCGCTAGCCTCGGCGGCTTTTTACTGCGTAAACTGAAGTACCAGAGTGTGACGCAGCGCCGTGGCCTACAGAGCCGATATTGAAATTGCGGTACGCGGCGCCCAAGAACTTAAGCGCCTGCAGAACGAAATAAACAATACATCGAAACTCGTTAAAAGTCTTAATGACTATATTGAAAATTTTAGTGGAACTGGAATTGTTCGCAGTATAAATACTCTTCGTCAGACAGTTGCGGGTGCCGCTAGCGAGTTTAATAAAGTAGCACTAGGAACAGAAGAAGCTGTTATAGCTGCAAGAAAATATGTATCTGCAACAAATGAGCTTAATGCTGAACTACGCGAACGCGCTGCGTTACTAAAAACAATTAACGAAGAAGAACGTAAAAATCGTTTAGCTCAGGCTGGTATACGAGAAAAAAGTCAATATGTCGGTCCAATAGGTCCAGGTCCGGCATCCCCAGTTGGAGCACTTGTAGGGCAAAAATCTCCAGTAGAAGAACGCATAAAGAGAACTCTTGCAGGCCGCCAAGATGAACTGCAATTAGAGCAGGCTTTACTGCGTTTAGAAGAAAAATCTGCCGAACAACTAAATAGACAACTTCAAACACGAAAAGAGTTAGCACGTACAGCAGCTCTAGAGGTAAATACTTTGATAGCTAGAGCTGCCGCAGGACCACAAGCAGCGCAGTTATTACTATCGGCGGCCGCTCCGGGTGCTCCAGCTATGGGTGGTGGCGCTCGCCGCCGTATTACAGGACCTGTTGAACGTCTTGGTGGGGCTAGAACAGTAGACGAAGCGGCTATGGCTCTTCGTTTTGCACAGGCCCTACAGCAGCAGGCACGACCACTCAGTCAAATTGAATCTTTATATGCAGGTATTGCAGGCGAAGCCGCAAAACTACAACGAATAAAAGCTCTTCCTGACACTGCAATGCTCAATGCTTCTGCAAGAGGCATTAAGCAACTGCAAACAGCTGAAGATATGTTAAATACAGAACGCCAAGAAAGTGTTGCTCGACTTGAACAAATAGACCGTTTAGAGGCTAGTCGTGCACGTAGAGCCCGCAAACTGCAAGAACGTCAGCAATATATGGCCGGTGAACCAATACAAACTGCTGCCGGACCAGGTTTTGGAGCAGGTTTACGCGGACGGGCCGGTGGAGCAGTTAGCAGCGCTATTATCGGTGGCGGTTTCCCATTACTTTTCGGTCAAGGTCCAGCCGCAGCAGCTGGTGGTGCGCTCGGTGGTTTAGCTGGCGGTCTATTAGGTGGTGGATTTGGATTTGCTTTATCTATTGCTGGTACAGCAATCGGGGATTTAATTACTCAATCAGAAACACTAGATAGGTCATTAGGATCACTAAATTCAAGTTTAAGTTCCACAGGAGCAACCTCTTTAACTACAGCTACAGACGTAAAACAACTTGCTAAAGATTTACAAATAACAAATGATGAAGCTATCCAACTTGTAGGAACATTTAGCCAGTTTGGTGATGCACAAACAAGAGAAGCTCTTGCATCGCTATTTGGCGGTGTCGGCGGTGCGGCAACATTTGAGGCTATTGCACGAGCTGGTATTGATGAGAAAGAAGCACTTAACTCTATATTTGAATTACGGAAATACATAGGTAATGAAGCTGCTAATCAGCTAGCCCTCCAACTAAAGACTGTTGGCGCAACTCAAACCCAAGCTACGCTCTTAAAACTGGTTGTTGAACGCAGCATCCAAAGTGCTACTGCTGCTGCACAGCAAGTTAAATTTACAGATAACTTACTTAGCACATGGGAAAATATTGTTGCAGGGGTTGCTGGTGCTTTAAGTCTTGCGATTCAATTTATACAAAAAATGCGCGAAGGCAGTTTACTGCGTTTGCCATTTTTAGATCAACTTATTTCTTTATTAGGTGGCGTAAAAGCACGCAGCGGTAAACAAATTGCTGAGCAAAATAGTAAAGCTGTAGAAGACCGTATGAAAGCCGCTGTAGATGCAGCACTTAAAGCGGTTAAACAAGAAACAGGTGTTCTTGGCACCCAAAATATGTTGCAAGATCGTATGCAAAATAAAGATTCCGACAAAGCCGCCAAAAAAGCTGCGGAAGAAGCAAAACGTGTTTCTGAAGTCGTGCGCGATCGCACAGCAGAAACAGAACTTCTCCAAGTTCAGCAGCAGCTGCAAACACGCATATTTAATGCAGAGCAGAACAAAGATCTTATGCTTGCTGCACGCCTTAAAGGTGAGCAAGAAATTTTAGATATACAGTTTAAGTACGCTCAAGAACTTGCTAAAGAGCCCAATATACGGGCTCAAACAGCAATAATTAACAAAGGTCTACAAGAGATAGATAATTCCCGTGTTAGGACGGCTCAGCAACTACAAGCTATTGAAACTGCCCAAGCAGAAGCCGTACAAAATATGCTCCAAGACATGGAGCTAGAAATTATTAAAACACAGGCTAAAACCGACGCACAGAAACAAGCTGCACAAGTTATGGAAATAGAATTGCAGTTTTTACGTCAAGGTAAAACACTAACAAAAGACCAAGTAACGGCAATCGCAACCAAAATTGCAGAACTTGAAAAAGCTAAAAAACTTCAAGCTGAAGCTACCGCTCTGTTGCGTATGGAAACAGAATTATTTGATAGTCTTGCTAGTAATGTAGCCAGCGCATTTAATAGCGCAATAACTTCTGCCGTTCAAGGTACAGAAGACCTCGGCGCGGCTTTGCAAAACATAGGTGCTCAGTTGCTTGGAACCATCGGAAACATGCTGATTATGTACGGCATTGCCCAAGCACTCGGTGCTGCAGGCGGTGGTGTAGGCAATCCCGAAGGCATCCTCAGTTTCTTGGCCAGAGGCTTTGGCTTTGGAAAAGCCGCCGAAGGTGCTTACTGGCAAGGAGGATTCCAAGCCTTTGCCGACGGCGGGATGGTCAACCGCCCCACCATGGGTCTCGTGGGCGAAGGTGGCGAAGCCGAATACATCATTCCCGCCAGCAAAATGCGTGGCGCCATGGCACGGTACGCCTCCGGTGCCCGTGGATCTGCCGTCATCCCAAGCGGCGGTGATACTGGTGGCGACATGGGCGGCGTTGCAGTTGCCAGCGGCGCAACAGTGGATGTTCGCTACACCGTGGAGCGCATCAACAGCGTGGATTACGTGACCGCCGACCAATTCCAGCGCGGCATGGCACAAGCTGCCCAACAAGGCGCCAGCCAAGGTGAACAACGCGCACTGAAGGCGCTACAAAACAACCGTTCAACCCGTAGCCGCCTAGGTCTCCGCTGATGGAATTACGCATTGCCCAATACCTCGGACTCCGCAAGCCAATCGTTGGCACACGATTTTATTTTCAAAACTACTATCTGAACAAAACTGCATCACTGACAATTCCGTTCGACAGCGGAGAAATTGAACAAGCTCACGATTTTTTACCCTTTGGGTTTTCTGGCATTTCAACCGATCGTCAAGGTGATCTAAAGGAAGCCACATTAGTGTTTCCAAATAACGAATTAAGTCGCGCCTGGATTAACACAGTAGTCAAAGACCGTTGGTTTGCCACTGTCCGCACGATCATCCCGACTGATGACACCACGCCATCATCCGCCAAGTCACAAATCCTGTTCACATACATCGGCGTGATCACAACCGCTAGCTGGAACGAAGCTGTGGTGACGGTCACGGTCAGTTCTGTGCTGGACGCTGTTGGCACGGATGCCCCAACACGCCGAATCACGCGCAAAATTGTGGGCAGCATCCCTACGACTTCCAATGTCCGACTGCAGTGACCTACTGGGACTGCGTTACGAGCTTGGGGCGGACGGTAGCGACGGTGCGATTGACTGCATCCATCTGGTGTATGAGGCGCATAAACGCTTTGGCATCTGCGACCCACCGTTCAACGATGCCTGGTACAACTCAGATTTTCGGTTTATTGCGCGGGATCTATTGTGTTGGGGTAATCGTATTGCCGCCCCCGCCTATGATGGCGACGTGGTTTTGCTTTCGCAGGATCGGTCATTTTGCGTGACATGGAAAAGCGGAATCCTGTATATCAACTGGTACATCAACAAGGTGGCATGGCTGCCGCTGGACAAATTATCCGAATCCCACTGCTGCCATACGAGCGGCAACTCATCGAAGTTCTGGGCATTTCGCGGGAGGAGTACGAGCAATTTTCAGTTGAAGTAGCACGGCGCAGCAAGGAACGCCCCGCCGCCTACGACCATATTCCAGATATTCAAGCTGCTGCTCCAATAATTGCTGCTGCTGCCTATTTAGCCTCATCAGGTTCTGGTGCTTTTTTAGCCGGTGCTGGTGCTGGTGCTGGAGCAGCCAAAGGCGCAGCACTAACTACAGCAGCAATCAGCCTCGCCGTAGGCACAGCAGTTAGCGCAGTAGCTTATCTATTGCTACCCAAGCCCAAGCCGTTTACCGCCGCTAATCAAAGTTTTGGTGGTCAACAAATTGCACTCGAAAGTGTTACTGGACAAGAGCGTTTTGCGCCCACGTTTGGATTTGACTCCCAGCAATCTCTAGCCACCTATGGCACACCAATCCCACTGGTATTTACCGATGGCGGACTGCTGATCTCGCCGCTACTTGTCTGGAGCCGTGTCATCAGTCGTGGCAATTACCAGATTGCAGAGATGCAGTTTTTGGTGGGTCAAGGTCCGCTGCCCATCCGCACGGACTGGTCTGGAGCTGGAGGTAAATATGGAAATATCTTTTTAGGAAGCAATAAAATCGATACAAGTTCTATTGAAGACTTTGCTTTTTATTTTCGAGATGGCAACGCAAACGACAATCGTTTTGGTCGTGAACATCTAAAAGCTGGTAAACTTAACGCTACTGTACCGCTAGCTTTTACAGCACCAACAGCAGTTGGTAGTGATGTTTTTGCTTTTAGTTCATCTTTTACACCAAGTAGCCAGGCTCAATTTGGTGTTTATGGTGGCATCCCTAATGCGACTAATCTGCGGCTCAACTGGCAAGTAATTTCACAGGACACAAAAAGCAGTCCAACAGAACGAGATTATAGTCCTCTAGACATAAGAAACTGGATTGCAGGACCCCATGAAGATCACGAAAAAATGATCGCAGCCGGCATGTCTGGCACGGGCACAAATTACGCACGTCGTGTTGGGATCATTAAAACCGAGTTGGCAGTAGAAAAAGAACAGATCAAAGGTAACTATGCAAAACTTGACGCAGATTTAATTAAAGCACGGATTTTTACAGGTCAAGCAGGTGATGATGGCGTAGGCACAAAAATTACTATTGTCATCGGAGATGGTATTCAAAGTGAACAATTCGGCAGTATCAACTGGAGCAAAGTAGACCCTTATGCTGCTAATCAAGGCAAAGATATTAAAAATATTCTTGAAAGCGAGCACGCTACACACGATGACGCCATGCAGGTCGGTGAGCAGTTTTTGATTGGCACAGGCATATGGATGGTTACTGGCAAGACGGGTATTTGGGAAAAGAAGAAAACTCCTAGAATTGAAGTTACATTACGTTGCATTAAACGCCTTAGTGGATTTGCAGCAACAGGTGGAATAGAGCCCGTTACTTTCGGCATGGCTTCACGAGATGCAATCAATGAGACAACAGCACCCTATGTTGGGACAACAGATGATGATGGCAATGCATCATTTATAAAAGCTCCCCCTTACGCGGCAGCAACATATACTACGAAAGATCGAATTATTGACGAAGCCTTTTTCCCAATTTGCAAGGTATCTGTAGCCACGGTACAAAATACTCGACCCTGCGATGTGACTGAAATTGGCTTGAAATCACAAGTATGGTTGCGTTTCAATAATCTGTGTAATTTCTCTACAATTCCATCGCCAGAACAGCTACGCAAGGCTGATGGCAATCGAACAATGTATCAGACAGGCACAATGAATAAATACGCCTGTCGCGTCAGCCTATTCTCACTAGATATACGCAAAGCAAGTTCCACTTCAGAAACAGACTGGACACCTTCTGGCGAAACTTTTGCCATCAAAGGCGAAACTCCGACTGACATGTTTAATTACATTCGCATTTATCACGGCGCTACAAGTGCTTTAGAGTTTCGTTTGCGTCCACGCACCAGTGCAGAAGCTGTTTATATTATCAAAAACCCAGACTGGGAAGTGATCCTATTAGATGCAGGTAAAGATAATTATGTTGACTGGTCTAGATTTATTGCCGGTCAAACAATGTCTTTTAGGGTCAACGGTAAAAGGGTTTACATTAAAGAGCTTTGGGGTCTCAGCGAAATGGGATCTCCTTATCTTGCTGTTGAGCGCACGCCTACTACCGAGCCTAAAACCGTTATTTTTGATAAGTATCAATTTCGCTCCAGCAGCCCGGGTTATTCCGATAAGCGACCAACTGAAGAAGACATCAGTAAAGCGTGGCAATTTATGCTTGCCTATCGCCCAAGCCCTGAATATCTAGATTTTCCATCAACACCCGATAAATGGCGTAAGCCATCCAAAAATACAGCTATTGAATCAACATCTCCGCCGGTACTTGATATAACAACTGGCGAAGGCAAAGATATTTTTAATGCTTACGATCCAACTAAACTTCGTCTGGGTACAGAATATAAGGTAGTTGAAGCCTTCAAGCCAACAGCATCAAACACTGTTGTGTTTGAATTTACAGTAAGAGTAGCAGAGCCAGCGACTGGTAGCGGTCCTTCTACTTACCACTGGATCTTAGTAAACACGCGCATTAGAAGTGCAGGTACAGGCTGGAAGATTGGCGATCCAATTCCCAAAGGTTTAATCCAGGGATATTTTACGGGCGCCAAGATTTTTGAAGCAGTATTCCGCGTTGATTCTGTAAAGGAAACTGACGTAGTACCGCCCGTGACTAAAACTCGCGTTTTTGGCAAGTACACTGCCATCGCAGAAGTAAGCCAATATCCCAACGAAATTCAGCGCAGTTGTGATAACGGTCCCGAGCATCAAATCGTTTATATCAACGAATCATTAAAAGATGCCACGGAGGCGAAGTATCCCCGCTGTGCGATGGCAGGTTTACGCCTGCGCTCGGGTCGTAGTTATAACAGCCTGGATCAGTTGCGCTTTTACGCGACAAAGGGCTTGCAAATCCCAACGCTGCCACTAGGCACCAGTAGCAAGCCGGTTGCAACGTCAAAATACTTTTCTGATATCGCCCACTACTTATTGACAAATACTGAAACTGGTGCGGGTGTATTGGCTGACGGCTTAGTAGACGAGGATCAACTCAGAATATGCCGTAAATTCTTGGAGACAAATAAATTTCATTACAACGATGCAATCACTGAAGCAGTCAACATTCGTTCATTTATCGGACAAATTGCTCCATCCATGCTGTGCTCAGTGGTAGTGCGTAACGGTAGATTTTCAGTTGAACCAGCCGTGCCTTTTAATAAAGTTGGTGGCGAAATTAGCGTAGGTGAAAAAGTGCCGATTAGCGCCATGTTTACTTCAGGTAATATTATTGAAGATACTTTTACAGTTGAGTATTTAGGTGCGGAAGAGCGCAAAGATTTTACCGCTGTTATTCGCTGGCGCGAACATAAGGAAAACGAGTTTCCAGTATCTAGAACAGTTCTAGGGCATTATTCCGATATAACAGAAGAAACGCAAAGACCAATCGAAGAGTTTGATTTACGCTGGATTGACAATGAAGCGCACGCCCTAAAAGCAACTAAATATTTTCTGGCGATTCGCCGATTAGTAACACATGTTGTTAAATTCAAAACCACACCACTCGCTAGTGTGCTCAATCCAGGCAGTTTTATCATTGTTAGTACCGACAGCAATCCTTACACCCCAGCCAATAACGGTGTAGTTCTGGACGATGGCACGGTTGTCAGTGCCATTCCACTCACAGCTAGTGCTACAGCACTGAATATATACTTCTGGGAGCGCGGCGGTGAAGAAGTGCGAGAAGGCTCAATGGTGGTTGACGCTGACGCTGAAACTGGAACACTCAGAACCAAAGAGCCTCGTGGAGTAATCTTTGCAGTCAAAACGATCGGAACGCGAGATAACTGCTATATGGTGGAGTCGATTACGCTAGATGAGGACGGCATGGTTGACGTGACAGCTACCCACTTCCCACTCGATAACGATGGCAAGAGTTTGATTGCCCGCGATATTGTGGATGTGACGGGTGCTTACATCAAAACTGAGACGCTCTGATGGCTGATTTTCCCTCTATCGTACCTACAAGCCGTAGTTTCCAGCCCGGAGACTGGCCTATTAAACGCTTTACATCTCAGAACGGCTCTGAAGTTCGTATTTTGCGTGGCAACAGTCGCGTCAATAGCCAACTGGAATTGGGCTACGATAATATTTCGGACACTGAAGCAAACAAGTTTCTTACCCATTACCGCGAAGTCCAAGGCACGTTCAAGACTTGGTATTTCCCGCCAGCGGCGCCATCTGACAAAACATTTGTCGCGGCATTCAAAGGCTGGGGCGGTTCTTCTACGGCTGAACTGGAAACATCACCGTGGGGAATGGCGTGGCGCTATGCCGAACCGCCGCAAGTTACACAAGTCAAGCGTGGCATCAGCAATGTCCGCCTGCGTCTGATTGGCGTACTGCGCGATGCAACCACAATTACAAGTGCGGCATCCGTTGCCCCAATCCCGCCCGCACCAGCCCCCGTGCCGCGCTTTACTGATTTTTACGGTATCGGATGGGCTGATTCACCAAGCATAAAAGACGTTGCATGGGATAAAGCCGATTCACCATTTAACAATTTTGCAGCGCGTAAATCTGTTAGTAGTGCATATAAGTTTGACGGTGGCAAGAATACATCACCAGGATTGCTATGGCGGATTGAAGGTTTTGCCGCTTTGCCGTCTAAATTTGAAATTATTTGCGTAGATAAAACACGTTCTGGCGCAAGCAAAATTAAATCTCCATATAAAGCGGACGGTATTGATGACTTCAAAGATAAATATTTACATTGGTTTATTAGCGGTCCTGAATCTACCGTCTCTAGTAGTGGCGGAACTGGTGCTACTGGTGATCCTAAAGTCTACAAAATTTTTAATCTGAGTGATAAAGCGCCGGATGCATTACCGGCAAGTTGGTCCGCTTCATCTCTTGGGTCATCCGAGGACAGCAAAAAAAGTTCCACCTCAGGCTGGCTTGGACCTTATCAACCACTTGCAGACGATCCAGTCCGGCATCTGTATTACTTCATAATTACGGCGCTGGATGCCTCTGATAAAGTATTAGCCCAAAAGATCGCCACCTCATACGGTACGTGGAAATTTTAACGGCTAAACTGACACCTAGGAGGCTGGCGCCATGACCGCAAAAGTTTTTAGTGGCAAGGATGGCCAATTGTTGGTCGGTGATGTGCCTATTGGTAAAGTCGTTGACTGGAGCTTTGAAGGTCAGAACGAAACTCTTGAAACTACGACGTTAGGCGATTACGAGCGCCTTTATATCTGCGGATTAAAAGGCTACAGCGGAAGCGCAACACTATTGTATTACAAAGACGATGGCGGCAGTTTCAACGTCAAGCCTCTTTTAACTGCTGCTATTGAAGGTAAAAATATTGACTTCAAATTGCGCCTTGCGGATATTACAAACAGGGAAATATCTTTTACCGCGTTAATTACGTCTTATGGCACTGGCGTTAGCGTTGGCGAAGTGGTACGAATGCAGTTCAGCTTTACTGCCACTGGCAAAACCACCTTCAGCTTGGCGCCGACATAATGGCTGTTTATCTCGGCTATAACGGATTTATCTCGCTGATTCGCAAGAGCATCGGCGGCCCGCAAACTTTTATCGTCCAACCATCAGAAATTAACGCTGACGCCAAACGTTTTCGCCTCAGCCTCAGCAATGGCACCGACGTAACAAATACCTATTTTACCGGCGATTATTTAACTTTTACCCGTGATTCAGGCAACCTTGATTTCATCGATCCAACCGGCTTTGGCGACAGCATTAAGTCAAAACAAGGCGCGTGGTACATCCACGTTGATGAACTAGGCGGGATTCGTTTATATAGCAGTTTGGCTGGCGCATTGGCTGGCACCCAAGCCGCTGCTATTGCACTCGATCCACTCAAAGCATTATTTCAAACCAGCGACGTAAATACCAGCACCGAAACGATTACTGTTGCCGCCGGTTTAGGTCTTGTTGTTAATGCAAAGATTAAATTTCGCGTTACGACAGTCGGCACTGGTGCGCCTTCCGGGACATTGCCCGCACCACTCGTCGAAAGTACCGAGTACGCAGTCGCCAGTTACAACATCTCCACTGGTGCGTTGACCGTCAAGGACACCGCCGGCGCAGCAGTAAATCTCACCACGACTGGAACACTGGCGGGCGACAACCGCTTTGAGGTGTATCAAACCAGCAACTTCACCGTCAACACTGAACTCAAAAACAACCCCTACCGCGTACTTGCGAAGACTCTTAACTGGGAACTCAATACAAATCGTGAGGTTGTTGATGTTACTGTCCTTAGTGATCAATTCCGCAACCAATACAGCGGGTTAATTAGTGGTAGCGGCAATCTTTCCGCCATCTGGTGCTTCAATTTAGACGATGAAATACAAGGCGAGTATAGTCATTACTTGTTGCAACTAATTAACCGCACAGAAATCGGCAGCGAGTTTGGTGCCCGTTTATTTCTCAAAACAGAAAATACTGGACACGGTGCAGCAGCCGAAACCGAGCTGTATTACGCCTTTGATGGTGTAATTACTGGCGCTGGCGTGCAGATGAATCCCGACAATGCTGTAACAGTAAGCGTCGATTTTGTGACAACAAGCCCGATCCAGCTTCGTTTGCCGACGCCAAGTGACGAACTACTCGTCGCCGCTGGTGAAGCACTGTTGCTAGATGCTGGCGGCGATAAACTTGACCTATAGGGGATTTTTAAGGCCATGTCCGACAAACGCATACCCGACCTAAACGCACTCGTCCAAGCGGATATTGCGTCGGCTGATCTGGCACTGCTGTGGGACGTTAGCGCGTCCGAATCCAAGAAAACCACCGTTACAGAACTGATTAACGCCGGTCTTGCCCTTGTGGCTGACGGCACGATCCCAAGCGGCAAGATCCTGTTCGCTGCTGGCGCAATCGTCACCGCCTCCATTGCGGACAGTGGTGTCACTACAGCCAAACTTGCTGGCGATGCTGTCACCGCCGTAAAACTGGCAGACAACAGTGCCGTCGTTATTAGCGCCACGGTTCCGGCTAGCGGCGACTTCATCGGTCAAATCTGCATTGATACCGATACGCAAACCGCTCAGTATTGGAACGGCAGTGCGTGGACTGACTTTGCCGGCGCCGATGCGATCACCACAATCACAGGCGCCACCAGTGAAATCGTCAATATCACCGCAACTCCAAGCGGTAACACCGTTGCCTTAGCCACCACGCTGGATAACACCAGTGCTGCCAACCAATTCCTTGCCGGTCCAACCGGAGGCGCTGGCGCACCAACTTACCGCGTGATTGCCAGCAGCGACATGCCGGCGTCTACCACGTCTGCCCGTGGTGCGGTCCAAGTCAATGGACAAGGGCTGCGAATGAACAGCAGCATCATCGAAATTGATAACGATGTAACTGCCGTCACGGATCTGGCTACTGGCGCCAAGGTCATCACGTACAACGCCAAGGGTCTAGTAACCGGCAGTCGTGCGTTAGTTGCTGGCGATTACCCAATCGCTACCAGCTCCGTGATCGGCATGATCCGCCCCGGAACAGGTTTAGTGGTTGATGGCAGCGGAACGCTAGACCACAGCAATACCGCAACCGCCGGCACATATACCAAAGTTACGATTGACTCGCAAGGTCATATCACTACCGGCACTTCACTGGCTGGTGGCGACATACCCAACCATTCTGCCGCCGTGCTTAGCAGTGGCACATTAGACATTGCCCGTATAGCCAATAATTCTGTCACAGGCATAAAGCTGGCACATAGCTCCACTGCACTGTTTGGCGACACGCAACCAACCGCTGAATATACTGGTCAGCTTTATTTTAATTCGTTGTCTCGTGATATTTACATCTGGGATAGCAACGTTTGGCAGCCCATTGGTATCTCAGTGGGTGAAATTGTTTTTTCTGGAACTTACGACGCAAACACTAACCTTGTTGCCAGTGTTACTAGCGATGGTTCAGCAGTAGGTCTGGTAGTAGGTTCACCACTACCCGCTGCGTCCGCCGCAAATAGTCGTTATTACTTAGTGGTTGCTGAAGCTGGTACTGGCACGGCACCGGCACCAACGGTTGCACTGAGTCCGCCGGACATCATCTTGTCGAACGGCTCGGCGTGGACTGAGATTGACGTTTCGCAGACGATTACTGCACAGGTTGCTAGCAACGTTTCCGTCACACCCGTCGGGGACATCAGCGCAACTAATGTTCAGGCCGCACTACAAGAAGTAGACGCCGAAAAGCTGCCCAAGGCTGGCGGCACCATGACCGGCGAGCTGTTGATTGGCGCAACCGGCAGCTTGAAATTTGAAGGCGCCACCGATAACGCCTTTGAAACTGAAATTGCTGTAACCGACCCGACCGCCGACCGGACCATCACGCTGCCTGATCGCAGTGGCACGGTCATCACCACCGGCGATACGGGTACGGTCACCAGCACGATGATCGCTGATGGCACGATCGTTGACGGCGACATTAACGCCAGCGCAGCGATCAGCGGCAGCAAGATTGTGGCGGCTACCACCAGCGTGGTCGGCGTGGTGCAACTGACCGATTCAACCGGTAGCACCAGCACCACCACTGCCGCGACGCCTAACGCGGTGAAGTCGGCGTATGACCTTGCCAACGCTGCATTGCCGAAATCCGGCGGCACGATGACTGGCGCGATCACCTTCGCTGCCGGTCAAACGATCAGCGGTTACGGTCCGCTTGATACCGCGTCTACATGGACCAAAGGTCAACGCGGTGAAGTGACGGCATTAACGAGTGCCAGCACTGTGACGATCGACATGGCTGACTCCAATAATTTCAGCCTGACGCTGGGACATAACGTGACTTTGGCAAACCCGAGTAACCTCACTGCAGGCCAATCTGGTGCTGTGGTCATCACTCAAGGTTCCGGCACCGCGTACACCGTGTCCTACGGATCGAACTTCAAGTTTTCCGGTGGTACGCCAACGATGAGCACAGGTCTAAGCAGTGTCTCCACACTGGTTTATTACGTGGAGTCTGCTAGCCGCATCACCGCCCAACTGATCACCAACGTCGCCTGATGACTGTTCCCGGAAGTGCCAATCCGCTGCTCCTTCGTAGCGCCGCACCTACCGCCTATCAGGTGAGTAGATCCCTGCGCTTCAATGCCTCGGATTCGGCTTATCTCAGTCGCACTCCCGGATCGGCGGGTAACAGGAAGACGTGGACGTGGAGCGGGTGGGTAAAAAGAACAAACTTAGGTTTTCAAGTAATTTTTGCTGCTAGGTCAGGTGGAGAATATCATTATTTGCAATTTGAAGCAACTGATGAATTAGCCTTCCGCTCTTATTTAGGCGGTTGGCAACTGGATCTAACAACCACCGCAAAATTTCGAGATCCATCTGCTTGGTATCACATACTTATCAATGTTGATACGACAGCGGCAACGTCATCAAACCGTGCAAGCATTTATATTAATGGCACAAAAGTAACTACATTTAACACCGCAACGTACCCATCGCAAAACACCGATCTAGTAATAAACGCTGCGTATGAACATAATTTGGGTCGTTTTCCTGTTGCAAATGACCCTGGCAGTTTTATGCTTGCCGACGTCTACTTCTTAGACGGCACCGCGACCACGCCATCGTCATTCGCCGAAACCGACGCCACCACCGGCGCGTGGAACCCCAAGGCATACACCGGCAGCTACGGCACCAACGGCTTCCACCTCGACTTTGCCGACAACAGTGCAGCAACTGCCGCCGCATTAGGGAAGGACACTTCTGGCAACTCGCCAGCGAATAATTGGACGCCGAACAACCTTTCGGTCACGGCAGGTGCAGGCAACGACAGCCTTAGGGACTCCCCCACTAATGGCACTGCTAGCTCCGGAGGAGACGCGGGTGGCGTCACGGTGGGGAACTACTGCACGCTCAACCCGCTGGCAGGCACAGCGCACACCTACGTAAATGGCAATCTCGACCTAACTATTTCGACCACGAACTATAACTCTGTGTCTCCAGCTATAGGCACAATCGCGGTCAAAAGCGGCAAATGGTACTGGGAGTTTTTTAAAACCAGTGGCCCTGCAGACGCGCAGCTTGGTATTGTTGCGATAGAAAGCTATCCTTACAATGGCGGCGTAGGCAATACAGCAACATCATACGCTTTTTATCCATGGAACGGAGATAAGGCAAATAACAACAGTTTTACCTCTTACGGTAACTCGGTTGCTACAAATGATATTGTCGGCGTAGCTTTAGATCTTGATAATGGCAAGATCTGGTTTAGCAAAAACGGAACATGGCAGGCTAGCGGGGATCCTGCTGCGGGCACAAATGCTGCATTTACTGGAATCTCAGCTTCTAATACATATGCTCCTGCCGTCAGTAAAGATACAACCGGCCCAAACACGCTGAGCGGAACTTTCAACTTCGGCCAACGCGCCTTTGCCTACACCGCCCCCAGCGGCTTCAAGGCACTGTGCACCGCCAACCTGCCGACGCCGACGATTGCCAAAGGCTCGGACTACTTCGACGTAAAGCTCTACACCGGCAATGGCTCGACGCAGACGATTAGTGGTTACAACTTCAGCCCAGATTTTGCGTGGTTGAAAAAAAGAAGCGCCGCTGCTGATCATTACTTATACGACACTATTCGCGGAGCTACCTACCGCCTTTACAGCAATACGACAGATGCTGAATCCACATCTTCCACTGGGTTGACCGCATTTACATCAACAGGTTTTGACTTAGGCAGCGCAAATGACGTTAATCAATCGTCCAATACCTACGTCGCCTGGGCGTGGGACGCCGGTTCTTCTACCGCATCCAACCCAGATGGCAGCATCACTTCTACGGTGAGGGCTAATGCTAGTGCGGGGTTCTCGATTGTTACTTATGCAGGCGG
>Ga0194116_10004774_pt1 | contig 15281 bp, 15 predicted proteins | sample TA2MahsurfametaG_4_FD_148617 | JGI IMG/M metagenome (GOLD analysis project Ga0194116, IMG submission 148617) | Freshwater microbial communities from Lake Tanganyika, Tanzania - TA2015008 Mahale S9 surface | ecosystem: Environmental > Aquatic > Freshwater > Lake | place: Tanzania: Lake...
TGTTAAGTCAGAATGAATGAAGAGCCCATCTAAACCAGCTCCTATAGAGCTTATGCCAATTTTGTCATAAAAACTTTTAATTCTCATAGTTTTCTTTTTTAAATTATCACCTAACGGTTTGCAGCTACCCGAAGGTGGCGATTTCGAAGCACTTCACTGTCAACCAAGCACAAACTTTGATAGAAGCATAAAGCTTGATTTAACCACTGAACCGCCACTTTTGGGTAGGTGCTGTTATGGGCAGGTTTTCTTTTCAAGTGATTTTAGATAGTCATATAATTTTTGAGCATTGAGTGTCGGTTTTGTGTCTTTCATTCTATGTGAGGAAATTAAACAGTCCTTTCCAACAAGCGTAGCCAAGGCATCTTCATCATCTAACAAATTTGAGTTTTCTACTAGAAGTAAAATGCAAAAGAAATTATCAATCACCTTATTTATTATACTTTGAATGTCCTTGTTTTTAAGAAAGTCAGAATATTGGTTTGCCCCGTGTGGTATATAGAGCAATTTCTCGTCTACTGTAAACGCTTTTAATCTCTGTTTTTTTCCAATAATTATATCCCAATCTGGAACTCTGTATTCACCACCACGCCATCTGCTTAAATGTTGGAAAATACGTTCGTGTATATTATTGCCTTTCCCAACATTTAAAGGGATATACCTATTTTGGTATTTTACACCCCATAAGTATATCCCACTTGAACCTTTCTTTTTAGAAATGTCAAACTTTTTTAAATCGTCAATTGTGTAGACAAGCATTAAAACCAACCTTTCTTTTTTAGTGGTTCAAGTTTCTTTTCAAAGAAGTCAGCTTCTCCACCTGCACCGCTACTTTTAAGTTTCATTATACCAAATTCCATTTTCTCAATTATTACATTTTTGATTTCCTTTTCAGGTTTCGAACTTGCCAAACTTGCCAGATAGTTTAGTTGCTCTAACAATTCATCTTTGTCAGAAGACATTTTCATTTGAGCTAAATCTTCAATTTTTGCTGCCTTCTCACGGTCTTGTTGGTCAAATTTATCAGATAGGCTCATTGATTTGCTAATTGAATCACCCAAAGCCTTACCCATAAAGTGTCCAAAGCCCGGGGCTTTATTTACAACGGTTGTTGTTTCACCACCTGATGCATTTGCACCAGTTGGATTTATATAAGTTGGTGAACTTGAAATAACTGGACCACGTTTCTTTCCATCTTCAATTGCTTGTTTTATCTCCTTAATTTCACTTTTTGTGAAGCCGTGAGCTTTAACTCTTGAACCCATTACATTGAACTCAATGCTTGAATATCCAATGAGAGGAGTGTCAACAGATACTCCTGAAATGTCAGTATAAGAAACAAAGGTTTCTTCGTCTTTCCAAAAGCCTGGAAGTCTGACTTTTAATCCAGTGTCTTCAATTGTTATAGAGGCCGGGAAAAGTTTGTTTCCGTCTGAAATTCTTGATGCAGTAATCTTTTTCATTTTATGTGAATTTTAAATTTGTTCCTACTCGTTTGGCTTTTCGGTTTCGCCCCGTTTTTTTTAATGGTTGCTGGTCTCCATAATTTTTGTATGCAATTTTAGAAATAATCTTTCACGAATTTTCAAAATCTCTTTACGGTGGTTCTCTTGTCTGTCCCATTACGTTTGGTTGTTGTAGTTTAAACTTGCCCATAACTAGCTTATAAGCGCTATAAACCTTCCTCAAGCATTCCTATTTGGGTGTATAAGCGCAGGTTTGTTGCGTATATACGAATATATGAATATGTTAGATTACCTAAACCAATTCTAAGAAATTTCAAAAGGTTAAGTACAACTTCACTGCACGTATAAAATTGAAGGTTGCCAACAAAGACTAAAAGTTTTGGCCGATTTTCAAGGAACCCCAAGGCGATGTATTTCGATAAGATCCGAACGTTGCAAAGAACGCGCCTTCAAGGGAAATATGAAATCCACTTCTGGTCATTAGTTGGAAGCCCATGGGAAGATAAACTGTGGCAAATTTCACCCAACCTCCCGAACCGCCTGCAAAACCTGGGTCAATATCTGGCAAAGTCATGTATCCAATTTTAAGCCCAGCATATGGAACGGCTAAATTCCGCTTCTCTTTTTTACCATAATAATATTCAATGCCCCCAAAAGCCCCAATTAATCCTATTCCCGCTTCTAAGTTAATGTTCTGACTTACAAAATAGTTCATGGAAATGGAAGCCAAGGGTGTTGGACCAAGAAGCCTTATGTCATAGCCCGTTTTATAAAGGGCTCTCGGATTACGGATAATGGTACCTTCCTGAGCATGGGAAAAATGAAATACCAACAACCACAAAAAAAGTAACCTGTATTTATTCATTTTTATACAACTAACAACTTTTACGATAGATCTACTTCCTCACAAACGCCGCTTCGTAGCGTTCAATCCATTGTGCGGGTGAAATTTTTTGCATCAATTCGCCAATCAAAGTAAAAGGAATCGGGGTGGTCTTCTTAAATCGTATGCAGCTTTTGCCCATGTCCGGTTTTTTGCCGGTTTCCTTCATATATTCCGCTTCAAACCATTCCAACATCGCCGCATCGGCATACAAGCCCATGTGGTAAAAGGTGATGATGTCTTTTCGAATGACCAAATTCACAAAGGGCAATGGCAGTTCCGGGGAACAATGGTAGCCTTTCGGATACAAGGCATGCGGCACCACATACCCAATCATTCCGTAATTCATGGTTTCTTCAAATCCTGCGGGCAACTTAGTTGCAATCACTTCCCTTAATTGAAGGAATAGATCCTTCCTTGGACCGTCTTCTGTCGATGCTATGTAGGCGGCTACCGAGCTCATCGGATGGTTCCAGGATATTCTTCTAATGCAACACGCAAGCAATCTACCGCCTTTCGTAGCGCATCTTGATGTAAGACATACGCAATGCGCGCTTCGTTTTTTCCTGCACCCGGGGTAGAGTAGAACCCATTGGCGGGAGCCATCATCACGGTTTGGCCTTCAAAAGAGAAAGATTCTAATAACCACTGACAGAACTTTTCCGCATCATCCACCGGGAAACGTGCCACGCAATAAAATGCTCCTTTGGGTTTCGGGCAAAATACACCAGGAATGGAATTTAATCCGTCTACCATAATGTTTCTTCGCGCCACATATTCACTAACCACTTTATCAAAATAGGATTGTGGCGTTGATAGCGCCGCTTCGGCAGCTACTTGGTCGATGGTGGGCGGAGAGAGCCGTGCTTGACCAAACTTAAGGGCAGCAGCCATCACTTCTTTATTCTTGCTAATGAGCGCCCCAATCCGTGCGCCACACATGGAGTAGCGTTTTGAAACGGAATCGATCATCAATACATGTGCTTCCAATCCGGGTAAATTTAATACCGAATGCGGTTGGGCTCCGTCGTAGCAGAATTCACGGTACACTTCATCGGCATAGAGGAACAAGTCGTGCTTTTTTACGATCGCTGCCAAGGCTTCCAATTCAGCTTTCGAGTATAAATACCCCGTTGGATTTCCTGGATTGCAAATTACGATACCTTTGGTTCGCGGCGTAATTTTCGCTTCAATTGCTTCCATGGCTGGCAAAGCAAACCCGTCTTCGATGTTCGCGGTTACCGGAACAACCTGTACCCCAGCCGTTACCGCAAAGCTGTTGTAATTGGCATAAAATGGTTCGGGAATAATCACTTCGTCGCCTGGATTACAGGTGCACAACATGGCAAAAATCAAGGCTTCGGACCCTCCAGTGGTAATGAGAATATGTTCCGTTTCAACCGGAATACCCTGCGATTTATACGTTGCAGAAAGTTTAATGCGATAACTTTCATTTCCTGCTGAGTGGCTGTATTCTAATACCTTGTCGTCGAAATTATGGATCGCCTGAAGGGCGGCATCTGGCGTTTGAATATCCGGCTGACCAATATTTAAATGGTATACGGTTTTTCCGGCTTTTTTAGCGGCCTCGGCAAACGGAACTAACTTACGAATGGGGGAGGCAGGTACAATTTGTGCTTTTTCGGAGATATACGGCATGGTATTATTTATCTTTAGGTTTCAAACTTAAGTTCTTTTTTTGAGTGAGAAAAACAAAACCATTTTTGGTATATAACACGTGAAGGTTGCTATAGGTTTTGAGATAATTTTCATATTCTGGAATGCGCGCTACCAAATACACGGGCAAGTCCGTGGAATCGGAACACACCCATCCTTCCTTGTACCTCAAGGGATTAGTATGCGGCTTAATTTTGCCGTAAAACAAATGCGCATAGGATTTATAGCCCAAGGTGATGAGGTAGACGTCTTCAGCCTGATGCTGTTCGTAAAATGCCACCGCTGCTCCTTGCGTGTAGGCTTCCACATGGGGCAAAACCGTGGGTTTTAAGCTCAGATTTCCCAGAGCAATGGCTGATAGGAGGGCCGCAAGGCTCCAATCGATCCGTTTCTTTCGAAGGAAATAAGCCCCAACACAGATTCCCGTTACCCAAATCACCACGGGAATGAAGTCAATCCACCCCCAAACCGTATCGGCCTGCAGATTTGCTTTAGCAAAAGGATCTTGGATAGTGACCACCTTGGTTATTCCAGGGCCGTAGCTCTGAAGGTATACTAAAGCGCCTAGTATAAGCGCCAAGACGGTTAAATACCCCAACGACACTAGAGCGGCCCTTTTGGGAGCGTCTTGGGTTTTCGCCACCGATAAAGCGGCAAAATAGGTCAAGAAGAAGTAGCAAAAGGAGGAATAGTGGATAATTTTCGTTTGAACCATGGAAAAGAGCACCAACGTGAGCAATCCAGCGATGAGCATAAGGGTATTGAAGCGGTTTTCGTAGGAGCTTTTTTTGAAGATAAGGCTCAAGGCAAAGAACGAAGCAGGAAAGCACCCCAGCAACAACACCACCCAATGGTAATAAATAGGACCGCCATGCCCTGCATCTTGCGTTTGAAATAAGCGCACTTGGTAATCTAAGAATTGGGTGATGATGGCTTGATTTCCGGTAATCCACAACAGGAAAAACCACAGCAGACTGACGCTTAGGGTGCTCAAAAACAAGGTCAACAAACTTTTGATCGAAGGAAATCCTTTGAACCGTGTAAGGACATGATAAAAACATACCGAACCTCCAACGAGCAGTAAGGCCACGGGCCCCTTGGTCATTACGGCCAGTCCGGCAAACAAGCCTGCGAGCAACCAATGCAGATAACGTTGTTCGGTGATTCCGAGGTAGTAAAAGGCGATGGAATTAACGATGAAGAGGTTGAACCATGGGTCAATAATTCCGGAGTGAAAGTACAGGTTGGGTAAAAACGAACCCAGATAAAACGCCGCCCACCAATAGCCGAATTTTCGGGTTTGATGCCGGGAGCCATGATAGATCAACGAGAGAACCGTGAAAAAGGCTGCGATAACATTGGGAAAACGTGCGGCGAATTCATTGAATCCAAAGGCTTTCATGGCCAAGGCTTGCATCCAAATGAACAGGGGAGGCTTTTCCCAAAAAGGCTCGTAGTCGATGGTTACGGTGGCGTAATTACCGCTCTCGACCATTTCCCTCGCGCATTCGGCAAAATTGATTTCGTCCCAATCGAAAAGGTGCACATACCCCAAAAAAGGCGCAAAAAGCAATAAACACAGTGCTCCCAGAATAGCCATGTTTCTCCAACTCATCTTGTCCAATAGGGTTTATCTTCAATTGTCCATTTACTTGGCCAAAAGGCAATAAGGGCAACTCCGCAAAGGGTTCCGAGCAACGAACCCGCTAATACGTCAACCAGAAAATGTTGGGATAGATAGGTGCGTGAAAAACCCACTAAGCAGGCAAGGAATAAGCAAAGGATTTGAACCCACAACTTGCCAGCATAATGCAAAGAAAGCACCGTTGCTAAAGCAAAAGCCGTGGTGGTATGGCCTGAAGGAAAACTGTGAAATTCATAGTATAAAAAGTCCGGAATGGCGTAAAAATCGGGATGGTGTTGAAGGTAATAATAAGGGCGCATGGCGTCAGGGAACAAGGCACGCTTCGCAAATTGCGCGAGAATCGCCGATAAACCGTAAACGATGAGCAACCACCAACCCAGTTTTCGGTGCACGAAAAGTAAAAAAACGAGGCCCAAAGCCAGGGCAACAAGGCCGTCGCCCAACCAAGTAATGTAGGGCATGGTAACATCCAAAACGCCGAGGTGCAACGCGTTGGTCTGCAATTGAAGCGGAATTTTATCGTGGCTCATCAAAAGCGAAATCCCCAAGGCGAGCATGAGGAAATAGCCAACAATGAAAGGCGATTTGAGCAATTTCACGGCTCAAAGGTATGAAAATCGACGGGTTATCCGGTTGGTGTTGAATCTTGATTTTCGCGAATTATGGAGGTGAACAACACCGCATCGTAGGCAAAATGCGCCATGACCGCGAACCATAAACCAAAGGACTCAAAACCGTACGAAAGGATTATAACAAATGGCAGTATAATCAACCCGTAGAGGCTAAACCGCCAATTCCATGGGTTGAGGTATCCATGAATGGCCAAAAATAAAATGGAACTAATCCAAATACCCAGGGTTGGTTGAAGCGCCGCCCTGAACAACAATTCTTCGCCGAGTCCGGCGCAAATGGATAGAAAAATTCCTGCAAACAGCGATAGCTTCAGTTCCCCGATTAAATTTTCCATGCGTGAGTTGAGTCCGTCAAATACGGGGGCTTGCATGAAAAGCAGCGCAATGAAGGCGTACACAAATCCGAACATCAAACCAAAACCAATGGCGATGGGGTTGAAGCGCTCGTCCCATTGAAAAAATGCACCAACATATTGAAATTGTAAGCCGTAGAGCCATAAATACCCCAATACCGGAAATCCGATTAAGGTCAGTAAACCCATCCAAACGATGCTCCTGGACATTTTGAGGTGAAATTACTAAATGTTGCCTATGTCGTTCATTTATTGATTAAGTTTAGAAAAAATATTATATGAGATTTGAAACAAGTTCCGCAAAAGACGCCTTAATTTTTAACGGCAAGGGCTCTCACGTGGTCAATCCATGGAGAATTATCATCGATACCGATGCCGAGATAATGTCCGTAAAAAAACGCAATTGGCATATGATAGGAACAGATGATCAGACCGTTGCATTTAAGCGGATCCGTTCCATTACCATTGACGAGCACTTTGTTGGAGCCGATATTCATATTAAGGTCGTAGGGGGTTCCTTGTCGGTTTACTGCTTATCCAAATCCGACGCAAGAAAAATTAAAGAAATATTATTGGCCTACAATGAACAGGGAGGGGGAAACACTCTCACGATTGTTTAATATATTTTGTTCGGTGGAACTCAGCAAATATTCAATGAGACCTATAAAAAAATAAAGGAAGGGCGAATTACACAAGAAAAGCTTACTTTTACGTTAAATCATTAAAACCAAGCGCCTATAAACAACACGTTTACTTAACCCCTTCAATAGGATAAATAGTAAATTATGTTGTTATCATCGCTCGAAGATCAGGAATTGGTTAAGTTATACGTTAGAGGTAGCGAAAAAGCCTTCGAACATCTTCTCAATCGCCATAAAGATCGAATCTATCGATTTATTTGTTCGAAAATTCGTGACCGAGAACTTGCATTAGATTATTTTCAGGAAACGTTTATCAAGGTGGTTAGCACCATGAAGTCGGGAAATTACAACGAAGAGGGAAAATTTTTACCCTGGGTAATGCGCATCGCCAACAATCTGATCATTGACAACTACCGAAAGAATAAAAAAGTGAAATTGCTTTCTGAAACGCGTTCCGGTAACGATGAATATTCAGTTTTTAACCGGCTTTCTGTGCAGGAATTAAATATTTTGGAACAACAGTGCAAGTGCGAACTTGAAGGTCAAATGGTTGAGTTATTAAATTTATTACCCGAAAATCAGCGCTCCATCCTTAATATGCGCATCTTCCAAGATTTGTCCTTTAAAGAAATAGCGGACGAAGAAGGAATTAGCATCAACACTGCGCTTGGAAGAATGCGGTATGCTTTGATCAACCTACGTAAATTGATTGAAAAACACGGAATCGTCATGGAGTATTAAGCTCCTTTTTAGTTTTCAACTCACTCATCCCTTTACGGAGGGATGTTTTAGATATGGTTCCTAAAAATGGTCCTTAAAGTAGGGTCTTCGAAGATAGATCCGGGAGAAATGACCGTTTCGTTCAAAGGTATCTGACTGCCGTACCGTTCGGTTAGTTTTCGACGGACAGCCGGAGCCTTGAGGTTAAATTCCTTGAGTTTCTGAAGGGTTCCTAAAGAAATTCCCGCTCCTCGAAGGTAGACCTTGTAAACTAATTCAGAGCAATATATTCGGTCATCGCTCCATTCAAACGTTAGATCGTAATTTTTTCCTAAGTGCGTTCTCGCTTCGGATTTCATTTTTTCGATGTTCTCGAATGAAAGCAGTTGCAATGCATCTTTGTGGCGTTTAATCACGTAGTGCTGGTGGTCTCCTCGTGCAATCCAAGCGGCTAAAGCTGTTTTTTTTACCGGTTGAACTCCCTCGTAAACGACCCATTGATCCCCTTCTTTGAACAGCAGTCCACAATGCGAATAGGCAGAATTCGTCGCAATTTGAATGGCTTTACCTTGACCAGAGGTCGAGACTTGAAATAGAATATCTCCCTCATGATATGTTGCGTTGACTTCTAAGGAAGCGTTGTCTTTGGCATGCAGCTCGGTATTTTCCGATGTTGCCTCATGGCACGATGACAAGACAACATACCACCATGCCATTAAAGCCAGATGCATTGCATAATGAAACCTCATCACTGTTTCAGAAAGTCCTCTTTGGTTAGAATTTCCGGGGCAGTAACGGAAGTATTTTTCGCTAACATTGCGGAAAATTCTTTGATTTTATCTTCTTTCAGGACATTGAACGCTTTTTGTGCAGTGGTTAATTGGTTCTTCAGTGCTTTTACATTGGCCAGTTCCGATTCGGAAGGAGCCCCAAAATAGCCTGCGATGGTTCCATAGATTTCATTGATTTTTTCGCGCAATTGGTCTTCTGCGGCACCAACATAATTGTCCCCGGTAGTAACGACCAATTTGTTTCGCATGGCGGGTAATTCTTTCCCCAAGGCATCCACCGTTTTATTCGGCTTGCTGTTCTTGCTCTTAAATTCTTGAACCTTGGCGTCCCATTGATCGATTTGATACACCAAATACGCCAAATCCTCCACCATACCAAAGAGATCTTGCGTACAATTTTGTTGTTTAACCCTGTCCGAAGCAGTGAAGCTGGAGGTAGAATCGTAGCGTACTTCGATGATTTGTTCGAATACTTCGTTCCCTTTGGTGATTTTAACTTTATACTTCCCTGCCTTCACGGAAGGAGCTGGGGCAATAAAAAACCGTTTGCCTTTCGCGGTCTTGGGAGCCAAGGCATTGAATCCCCATTCAACGGTATTGATTCCTTTGTTTTTTCCAACCTCTATCTTGGAAACAAGCTTCCCTTCGAGGTCCGTAATTTCTCCGGTCATTTTACCGAAGGTATGACGCTTGGGCAGGAAATAACTGATTTTTGCGTTGCCGCTGGGATTGTCCCCAACAAATTGGTTTTCGGAGGCTGTTCCGCCAAAAGTACTTTTCTCGGGCAGGATAAAAACATCCGTATCGAAAAAACTCAAATTCTTGGTTAAGCGTTCTTCCTTAATTCCTCGCAAAGGACGTACATCGTCGAGAATGATGATTCCACGCCCGTGGGTTGCAACAATTAAAGCGTGCTTTGTCGGATGCAATTCCAAATAATGCACGGCCACTTTGGGGAAGTTGTTGGTGAAAGCCGACCAGTTCTTGCCTCCGTTCAAGGTAATGTAGAGTCCGTTTTCTGTACCAAGGTAAAGGAGGTCTTGGTTCACAAAGTCCTCTTGGATATTCCGGACAAAGGTTGTTATCTCGGGTGTTACAATGGATTTCCAAGTTTTTCCAAAATCCGTGGTTTTGTAAACATAGGGAGTATAGTCGTTTTTAGCATGTCCATCGAAAACCGCGTAAGCGATTTCTTTTCCATGAACGCTGGCTTCAAGGTGATAGCACCAGGTATTTGCGGGTAATCCAGGGAAGTTGCGGCTTAGATTTTCCCATGTTTTCCCTCCATCTTTCGTAAGCTGAACGTTTCCATCGTCGGTTCCTATCCATAAAATTTGATCACTGATAGGCGATTCGGCAATGGAAAAGATGGTGCAGTGGTTTTCCGCTCCTGAATTATCCGCAGACAATCCTCCAGAACCTTCTTGTTGTTGCTTGGTCGCGTCGTTGGTGGTTAAATCCGGGGAAATTTTAGTCCATGTATCCCCACGGTCGTTGGAAATATGCACGTACTGACTTCCCACGTACAAACGATCCGGCTGATGTTTGCTCGTGGTTAACGACGCATTCCAATTAAAACGCAGTTTTGGTTCTCCCTCTAAGGCATAAGGCTTCACTGTTTTAAGTTGCTGTTTTTCTACATCAAAGCGCCAAATCGCTTCAGCGCCTTGCATTTCAGAATATACAATCTTGGGGTTTGTAGGGTGGGGGTAAACTCGGAACCCGTCGCCTTGTCCTACTAATTCCCAATCGCGGGCTTCCACTCCTCCGGGACTGGACGAAGGACCAAACCAAGAATTGTTGTCTTGCAATCCGCCAAATACATAGTAGGGATTGCGGTTATCGATGCTTACGTGGTAAAATTGCGACAGGGGTAAATTCTCCACGATTTCCAAGCTGCTTCCGCCATTAAGCGATAAATACAAGCCTCCATCCGTGGCGACTAACATTTTATTCGGTTGGGCTTTGTCAAAGACGATATCATGAATGTCAGAATGCATTGAACCTAGATTCTCAAAAGTTTTTCCGCCGTCGCGGCTAATGGAACCCGACAGCCCTGCTTTCGCGATGATGTTGGGGTCGGAAGGATGCACGGTAATTCGTGAGAAGTAAAATGGACGAACGGTTAGTGCGAAATCTCCGTTGAGAAAGGTCCATGAATTACCCCCGTCGTCGGAGCGGTAAAGTCCTTTTTCTTCTTTTTTCTCGGCTTCGATAACCGCGTATAAGATTTGAGCATTGGAGGGCGCAATGGCCACGGCGATGCGTCCTTTTTTACCCTTAGGCAGGCCGTTCTCCAATTTTTTCCAGGTGTTGCCACCATCGGTGCTTTTGTACAAAGCGGAATTCAATCCACCGGAATTAAACGAATAAGCCGATCGACGAAATTCCCAAAACGCTGCGTACAGCACATTGGGTTGTGTTGGGTCCATCACCAATTCTGAGCAACCCGTAGTATTGTTGACGGATAACACATTGGTCCATGTTTTTCCGCCGTCGGATGTTCTATACACCCCACGCTCGTCGCTTGGTCCCCAAAGGGCGCCTAAAACAGCCGCGAATACTTCATTCGAATTTTTGGGATTGATTTGGATCGAGGCAATACGGTCGGACTTCGGTAGCCCCATATGGGTCCAGTTTTTTCCTCCATCGGTGGTTTTGTAAATACCATCCCCTGCGGAAACGCTGTTCCTGGTCCAGGTTTCACCGGTTCCAACCCAGTAGGTGTTGTCGGGGTCGTTGGGGTCAATGCTCACGCAGCCAATGGATTGGCAATACTGGTCAAAGATGGAGGTAAACCTGATGCCCCCGTCTTGCGATTTCCAAACGCCTCCTCCGGCAGATCCGATGAGCACTACGTTGGGGTTGTTTGGATGAAGTTCTACATCGGAAATACGACCGCTCATTAAGGCTGGACCTATGTGCCTTGCTTTCAGGTCTCCAAAGAAATCGCCGGCATTAAGGGATGTATTTTGAGCCCACGAAAAATGAGCCCACAAAGCGGTGAGGGCAGACAACCAAAAGAATCTCATAGCTTATTTTTTAGGAAAATTAAACTTGGTTTCGTCGATTTTTGCGTTGATGACGATCGACTCGAATTGAATGGTTTGGGTTCCTTCTCCTTTGATACCGGAAACATTCGAAAATGGTAAGTAAACACCTTCTATCTCTTGGTAATCGGAGAATTTTGTTTGCCCGATTTTTCCCTTCATTTCTCCTTCCATGATTTCAGCTTCCATCATAAGAGGCACTTTGTTTTCTTGGTCAATGAACAAATATTCGACGTTCGCGGTCTCTTTACCTTCGACTAATTGCGTCTTCTTTTCCAATTTGATTTTGTGGCATGGGGTTCCATCCACGGTTTCGGTTCCCATTAAGGTAGGGGTGTATCCCAATTTTTTATATTGAAGCAGTGCTTCAGGAAAATCTCCTGCGGATCGTTTTGCGTTTTCGGTTTCATCAGAAGTACTTTTCTCAGCCTCCATGGAAATAAAATTCGTGGTCCAACTGGTAGTTCCATCGAAGGCTTGCATGGTCATGGTATTTCCCATTAAGGTAATTTGGGTGTAAGTACGTCCATCGCGCATTCGGACCACTTCTACGGGAATTTTCATTCCACCTTGCTCCACATTCGCCTTCATGGTAATGCTGTTCACCTTGTCCCAATTGGCTCCGCCAATGGCATTGTAGTAGTCTGCGATGATTTGGTCAACGGATTGAGCTTGAAGGGTTATGGAGCATGCGGCAATCCATAAAAAAGCGAATAAATGTTTCATAAGGGTTTAGTTTTATAAATACGAAAGGTTAAAGGTACGTTTTTACCACAAAAGCAACTTGCTAAATATTGCTTTTTTCTGTTTTTAACAATCCAAATTGCTCGAAATGGTGGGTTATGTGCTTACGGTGCAATAAAATCCACGCTTCATGGTTTAGTAAACCGAAATAAGGGTGGGAGTGTTGCGCGTGAGGGGTTATTTCGAAATACTCTTCGAAGGCTAAAAATTCATGGATGAATTCGTCGATGGCCAAGGCTAATTCTTCCTGCGTTAAGGGTTCATTTTGTTGCACAAAACCGACAGGAATATTGTGCGCAAAGGGTTGGTCGTTGAAAAGAAAGGATTTCATTCTCAGGGATTTCTCTTCAGGAACCTCAATGGGAAACGAAATTTTACCCATGGACATTTTTAAACCGCCGCAGAGGTGTTCCACCATGTGTTGTGCGGAGAAATTTCCCCATTCGGGTCTGCTCTCCGGTTGCAGGAGTTCAAGGGTTTGCAGGATGTAGGATAAATCCCAGGGAATAAATGTCATAGCTTAAGCGGTTTACGTCGCAAAACTACAAAACCACTTTTACAACTTTCTAACGATTCACGCCAAATTGATAAAAGCTGTAAGTTGCATCTTCGTTTTCGATGAGATAGATTTTCGAAATTTCCTTGGCATGAGGTTGGCTGAATTCAAAAGAATACCCTTGAAAATTTTCGTATTTACCTTGCTTGTTTTTTTTATGATATTTAGGCACCAATTTCGCCTTATCATTCCAACCAAAGCTTAGATGATGACAGCCATTGAAGATAGCATATTGAAATTCATCAAGGTGGTTTTGTTTCGCTTGTTTCATGAAACTTTTAAAAGTGATTCCTTCGCTAAGATTAGCTTTTAAGCTGTTGAAAATTATTTCGTTGTTCAATTTTGCACAGGCCATAAAAGCCATGGCCATGGAATAGGCACTTACTGGATTTCTATGATCGATCAGGTATTGATAAAATTCGTTTTCCGTTCCATTGAAAACCACATAATGAATGGTCCCTATACCCTGTATTTCCACTTTGATGTTGTTGATTTTTTCAGGCAGTTGGATTTCCAGCTTGTTCGTGGTGGTTTTCTTACTCACACTCCCTGATTTTGCGATCACTTGGGTTGCTACTTGTTGAGCTTCGCCTTCAAATTTCACAAAGGGGTAGGATAATTCTTCCCGGCTTACATTGTTAACTACTAATTTGCGGTCGAAATTGATGACAAAAGTTCCTTGTGCAAGTTGAAATGGCTCGATTTTATCCAAATTTTTTATTTCCCTGCTTCCGCCTTCGGTAATTGGATAGATTAACGGTTGGTGCATAAAGCCGTGCATGGTCATGCTCGAATCTCCCATATTTTTGGATCCATCTTTTTCGTTCAAATCGAAATGGGTGATTTGAAGATCACTCGGTGGGAGCAAGTACCAGCTACTGCCTAAATTATGCGCCCAGGTAATATCCAATCCGTAGTTTTTGCCGTCGATAGTGGTTTGATTCCATGCGTGCGAGTGGCCAGAGTAGAATATATCGTAAACATCGGTTCTCACCGCACCACTCATGTAATCTGTTTTGAAGTGCAGTCGCTCCATTAGGTCCTTATACACTCGGCTGTAGCCTTCACAAACCGCTTCTCTTTCTTTTCCAAACACCAATCCTTGGATGTTGTTTTGGGAGGTATCCCCTCGGTTGTAGTGGAATCGCTCAATAACAAATTTTCCAATCGCGTCCGCCTTTTCTTGAGAAGTCGATTTATCGAACGTAAGGGCTGCGCATAGGCAATTCAGGTTCTTGGGATCCTTGCAGGGACCTTGTACTAGGTTTTCTCCTGTCAAGGGTGATTGGCTCCAAGCATGGGTTAGCCGTTCATCGTGGGACTCCAGGATCATGGGTTGGTACTTCAGCCAGGCTTTGATACGGTTGTTGTAAAATTTGTGGTCTCGGTAATAGAGGTTCGAAAAAGGATTGTCCATGGTCGTTGCTTGTGCATCCTCGATAGCAAAACGAAGGGAGTCGGCTTGAATGATGCGCTGCTTTAGCCCGCTGTACAGGATTAATTGATGATGCTTATTGAAGGTGTACGTCGCTTCAATTCGGGTAGCAAGTTCTTGCTCCTGATGATGGAAATAGCTAATTTGTTCGCATCGGTGGTCGTTAATTAAACGCAGAAACACCAAGGCCTCCTCATCATCCTTCATCAGATATACATGTTCGAATTCAGTTGCTTGGGTGGGAGGAACGAAATACGGAATTTTACCGTTTTGAGAGAAAACAGGAAGGGCTACAAGCAATAGCATAATACCAATGATTTTCATAGCTAATAGGATTAGGTAGTTGAAAATGCATAGGCTTTTTATAGGGCTTAACGAACGTTTAGTGTTCGGTTACATTGACTACGGATGCATGCTGTTTAAGCGCAAATCGTTTCGATATCGCTGTATTCTGGCGTAAAATCGTTGCTTTAGCTTGTTTAAACTCTCGGGGTCTATAGACGTGTTTTTCCGCACATTCCATTGCTGCAAATGTTCATTGAACTCCAAGTGTACTTGATCATTCCAAACATGATAAACACCGTTAAGATAGCGAATGTAATCGCCATGTAAGTCATTTCCGTATCCGTACCAGTTGGCTTTCCACCCGAGGCATTCAATCAACCAGGGTACTATATTGATATGTTCT
>Ga0194116_10004775_pt1 | contig 15280 bp, 14 predicted proteins | sample TA2MahsurfametaG_4_FD_148617 | JGI IMG/M metagenome (GOLD analysis project Ga0194116, IMG submission 148617) | Freshwater microbial communities from Lake Tanganyika, Tanzania - TA2015008 Mahale S9 surface | ecosystem: Environmental > Aquatic > Freshwater > Lake | place: Tanzania: Lake...
ACCAAAACATGTATGCACTGTATGACCGAGTAAAAATAGAAAAACACATAGAAGAAGGCGACATCGAGATAGTACCTGTTAGTTTTATGCGAGGTCGCACTTTTTTAGATTCAATTGTTATAGTAGACGAAGCACAAAACGTTACTCACGAACAAATGGAAATGATTGTAACACGTTTAGGCTTACGCTCCAAAATGATAATTTGTGGTGACGATAACCAAGTAGACTTAAAAAACAAACGCGACTCTGGATTTAGATTTTTATATACTGCTGCTAAAAAAATTAAAAACTTAGCTGCAATATCACTAAAAACAAACCACCGAAATCCAATAGTAGAAGATTTAATATCATACTACGAAGACGCATACGAAAGTGGCATATCATTAACCACTTCAGGCTCGAAAAAATAAAAGAAACAACAAATCTGTCATATTTATAATAAAAAACTATGGCAGCAGGTAAATATTCCTTTACTATTGAACAAGGAGCAACATTAAACTTTGAAATCCAATATACAGACGCAAACGGAAATCCTATAGACCTAACAGGATATTCAGGGCTAATGCAAATCCGTTCAAATTATAGTGGAAGTGGCACAACCTATTTATCCTTCCCGTCTCTTTCCGGCTCACAATATAACGAAGGTTTTCCTTCAGGTAGCTCATTTTTAAGCTTTTCAGGCAGTAACTTAACCACCCCACCAACCTCGGGTAGTATAGGAATATACGCCGGATGGTACGCTACAGATACATTAACTTTTACAGGTCAAGCATATTATGATTTAGAGATAACATCCGGCAATATTAGAACAAGATTATTAGAAGGAATAGTACAACTATCCAAACAAGTAACCCAATAATGGCTACACCTAATCAAATTACAATAGACTCTCCTAATAATAATGTTGATATTCAAACTAACAATAATCAACTTCGTATTATTAGTGAAGTTTGCAATACAGAAGTTACTGTAACACAACCTGTAACTACTGTTATACAGGTTGCTATGCCTGGTATTTCTGGAAATTCTGGTTCTAGTGGATCATCAGGAAGTTCAGGTTTATCTGGTTCTTCAGGTACATCAGGTTCATCAGGTACATCAGGTTCATCAGGTTCATCAGGTACTTCAGGTTCATCAGGTACTTCAGGGATTAATGGCACTTCAGGTTCATCAGGTACTTCAGGTTTATCAGGAACATCAGGTTTATCAGGTACTTCAGGTTCATCAGGCTTATCAGGTACATCAGGTACTTCAGGTACATCAGGTGAAAATGGTACTTCGGGTTCATCAGGCTTATCAGGTACATCAGGTTCATCAGGTACATCAGGTACATCAGGTGAAAATGGTACTTCAGGTTCATCAGGTACTTCAGGTTCATCAGGTATCTCAGGTTCATCAGGCTTATCAGGTACTTCAGGTACATCAGGTACTTCAGGAATTAATGGCACTTCAGGTTCATCAGGTACTTCAGGTACATCAGGTGAAAATGGTACTTCGGGTTCATCAGGCTTATCAGGTACATCAGGTTCATCAGGTACATCAGGTACATCAGGTGAAAATGGTACTTCAGGTTCATCAGGTACTTCAGGTTCATCAGGTATCTCAGGTTCATCAGGCTTATCAGGTACTTCAGGTACATCAGGTACTTCAGGAATTAATGGCACTTCAGGTTCATCAGGTACTTCAGGTACATCAGGTGAAAATGGTACTTCAGGTTCATCAGGAACAAGTATTACTATAAATAATAATGCTAATAATAGAATATTAACGGCTACTGGAAATAATAATGAAATAAATGGAGAATCAAACTTAACATTTGATGGAAGTGTTTTAACAGTAACTGGAAGTATAACAGTTAGTGGTAGCGATGCAATTATCAACGCTATAAACATAGGCAGAGGTAGTGGTAATATATCATCAAATACGAGGGTTGGTACTAATGCTCTTTATTCTAACACAACAGGAATACAAAACACCGCAGTAGGTAATTGTGCTCTTTGTTCTAACACAACAGGAGTTAGTAACACCGCAGTAGGTAATTATGCTCTTTGTTCTAACACAACAGGAGTTAGTAACACCGCAGTAGGTAGTTATGCTCTTCGATGTAACACAATAGGAACAAGTAACACCGCAGTAGGTAGAAATGCTCTTCTATCTAACACAACAGGAGTTAGTAACACCGCATTAGGTAATAATGCTCTTTGTTCTAACACAACAGGAAACAATAACACCGCATTAGGTAATAATGCTCTTTGTTGTAACACAACAGGATTTAATAACATCGCAGTAGGTAGTTATGCTCTTCGATTTAACACAACAGGAACAAGTAACACCGCAATGGGTAGAAATGCTCTTCGATGTAACACAACAGGAACAAATAACATCGCAGTAGGTAGTTATGCTCTTAGTTCTAACACAACAGGAACAAGTAACACCGCAGTAGGTAGAAGTGCTCTTCTATCTAACACAACAGGATTTAATAACATCGCAGTAGGTAGTTATGCTCTTTGTTGTAACACAACAGGAACAAGAAATATTGCATTAGGTGCAAATGCTCTTCGATTTAACACAACAGGATTTAGTAACGTCGCATTAGGTGATAGTGTTCTTTGTTGTAACACATCAGGAACAAGAAATACCGCATTAGGTGATGGTGCTCTTCGATTTAACACAACAGGATTAAATAATACTGCATTAGGTCAAAATGCTCTTCGAAGTAACACAACAGGAAATTGTAACACCGCAGTAGGTAATTATGCTCTTTGCAATAACTCGGGCAGCAATAACATCGCCATGGGCCATAGTGCAGGTTGTTGTATCACCTCCGGTGCATGCAATGTAATATTAGGTTCAGCAACTGCAGTCAACTTTGCAACACAAAACTGTAATATTTTCATAGCAGATGGAGCAGGAAACATTAGAATATTTGCTACTGGATCAACAGGTTTTGTGGGTATTGGTACAACCTCACCATCAGCACAACTTCATATTAGTGGAACATTATCAGGCTCAATATTAGAACCAACATCTTCAGGTGGGCCTTCATTTACAGGAAGAGATGGCCAATTTATATTTGGTAGCAGTGGTGGTAGTCACTTTATATATGTTTTTATGGCCGGAGCTTGGAGAAGTAGTTCATTATCTTAAAAAATAATTTGGAAAAACAAAAATAATTTTGTATATTACAATTGTTTATGAATAAAGTTCTAATAGGTACGCCCGCATACGATGGTAGAATAGATACTTGGTTTGCTGATTCGTTAGTTAGAACTATAAAACAATCTATACCTAAAAAAATCCAAATAGATGCTATCTATCCATCTTATGATTCTTTAATACAAAGAGCAAGAAACGATCTTTTTAGAATGGCATTAGAAGGTAACTATGATGCTCTATTTTTTATAGACTCGGATACTGAGTGGGAACCTGAATGGTTTTTTAGATTATTAGAAAGGCCTGAGCCTATAGTTGGAGGAGCACTTGTAAAAAAATCAGATAACGAAGGATATACTGTAAAAATAACTAATAAACCCCTAAAATATTCTACAGACAAAAAACTACTTGAAGTTGATGGTGTAGGCACTGGTTTTTTAAAAGTAGACAGATTTGCAATAGATAAACTGTGGTTAATGAGTGAACCTTATTTTCACGATGGTAAAGATAATCGAATGGTGTTTGATATTAAAATAGAAAATGGAGATTTGGTATCAGAAGATTACATTATGTGCAACAAATGGAAATCATTAGGGTATAAGGTGTGGTTAGACCCCACAATAACCTGTAACCATAACGGTGTAAAAAAATATAAAGGAAATATACAAAACTTTCTAATAAAAAATACATATTTATAATAAACAAGTAAATACTATGAAAAATACAGCAATTTTTGGACAAATAGACCCTAAAATTACATTGATTGGACAAACCAATATCTTCAGTTCTACCCCAAGTTACATTACGGGAAGCTATATAACAGCTTTTGCCCATAATTATGTATTAGGTGCTAATGAAGTTAATTTCCGTGTTATATATGGAAACTGTACTTTTGATACCGCCAACAATGTAACTGATTTTACAACAATACACACCGATAGTACAACACTTTCAGGCGAAGTTATTTCAACTTGGGGAGAAGATGACAGTATTATCTTAAAGGCAATTGCAGAAAAACAAGGCACAACTGTTACAAATATAGTATCAGGAAGTATAGAAAATATGGATAGAATATTCTAAAAAAATCACAATTTACTAAAATTAGTTATGGTTAAAAAGATATTTTACAATAGCTCTATGCCCAGAGCTGGTTCTACTTTAATGCAAAATATATTAGGGCAAAATCCTGAATTTTATACTACACCTACATCAGGATTGTTTGAAATGTTAGCCGCTGCACGGACAATCTTTACCGATGGGTTAGAGTTTAAAGCCCAAAACGAAGAAGAAATGTTAAATGGGTTTAAAGGATACTTAAAAGGTGGATTATATGGATTTTTTAATAATATCACTGATAAACCTTATGTAATAGATAAATGTAGAGGATGGAACTCTGAATGGGAGTTTATAAACGCATTTGAACCTAATCCAAAAATTATTTGTATGATTAGGGATATAAGAGCAGTTTATGCTTCTATGGAAAAAAAGTTTAGAAAACACCCTCTATTAGACCACCACTTAGCAAATTGGGGGAATTTAACAGGAACTACTACCGATAAAAGAGTAGAAGTTTGGTCTACTAATCCTCCTATCGGACCATCAATGGACAGGATATACCAGGTCTTAGTACAAGGTCTTCATAAAAATATATTATTCATAAAATTTGAAGAATTATGCGCCAACCCAGAATTTCAAATGAAACGTGTTTATGAATATTTAGAATTACCATATTATGAACACGATTTTAAAAATATCAAACAAGTAACCCACGAAGATGATAGATGGTATGGTATATTTGGCGACCATATAATTAGGAGTGAAATTAAACCTTTAAAAGAAGATTTTAAAGAAGTTTTAGGGGCAAATGCATGTCGAATAATAGAAAACAATTATGCTTGGTTTTTTAATGACTTTGAATATAAACTATGAAAATAGGATTTAAAACTAACAGTGAATTTGATTTTAATTCTATTGATATTCCTAATGAAATTCACTCTCCCGTAATAGTTTCATTAGCACAAAACAAAGATAATAATATGGATAATAAGTTTTTAGTATGGCACATTGAAGGAGGCTTAGGTAAAAACATTGCTGCTACCACTTTAATACCTCACATAGCAAAAAAATACTTAAACAGAAAGATAATTATAGTAGCATCTTACCCTGAAGTATTTCTTAATCACCCTAATATATATAGGGTTTATAGGGTTGGAATGACAGCATATTTTTATGATGATTATATTTTAAATAAAGATACCTTAGTATTCAGACATGAACCCTATTTTCAAACAGGGCATATTTTAAAACAAAAACACTTAATTAAAAATTGGGCTGATTTGTTAGGATTAGATATAAAACCACCATTTACACCTGATTTAAGATTAAATATGGTTCAACAGCAATTAATTAATGGGTGGAAACGAAATAAACCAATCTGTTTAATTCAAACTAATGGTGGTTTTTTTCAAAATCAAAACTATAATTATGCTTGGACAAGAGATATGCCTATTTCTCTTGCTATTGAAATAGCAAATAAATATGCTAATACTCATCACATAATGCAAGTTACCAGACCAAATTCTCCCCAAATTCAAGGAGCAGAGATTATTGATATGCCTCTTACAGCTGCTGAACTATTTACATTAGTTGCAGCTTCAGATAAAAGAATACTAATAGATTCCTGTTTACAACACGCCGCTGCAGGATTTAACTTACCCTCAGTTGTATTATGGATTGGGACATCTCCTGAAAATTTTGGTTATGATTTACATACTAATGTAAAAGCTTTACCTCCAACGGGAAATACAAAACTAGTAGATGCTTATTTATTTGACTATTCATTTGATGGGGTATTACACGAATGTCCTTATGAAAATATAAATGAAATGTTTAACTTTAAAGAATTAAATAAAATATTATAATGATATATTGGTTTACAGGTCAGCCCGGTGCTGGCAAAACAGTGCTAAGCAAAGCATTAAAAGAATATTTAGAAACAAATTATTACAAAAAAGTAATCCATATTGATGGCGATGATATACGTGAAATCTTTGATAATAAAGACTATTCAAAAGAGGGCAGATATAAAAACATAACTTTAGCCCAACAAATTACTAAATTTTTATATTTAAAAGGATTTGATGTTGTTGTAAGTTTAGTATCACCTTACCGAGAACTTAGAGAAAATTTTAAAAAAGAACTTGGAAACGAAATAAAAGAATTATATATTCATACTACAGAAATTAGAGGTAGGGAACAATATCATTCATCCGATTACGAACCCCCAATTATAAATTATATAGATATAGATACAACAAACTGTTCAGTAAACGAATGTATAAACAAAATACTATGACAAAACAATATTCAATTTTTATAGGTAGATGGCAACCTTTACATGAAGGTCATAAATATATTTTTAACGAAAGATTAAAACTAGGTAAGAATATATGTATAGCTATTAGAGATGTTGAACCTAACAAAAACCAACCTTGGACAGCAGAAGAGATAAAAGAAAATGTTGAAAATGAATATCAAGATTTAATATCAGAAGGCAGAGTTAAAGTAATTGTTATTCCTGATATTGAATCGGTTAATTACGGAAGAGGTGTTGGTTATGAAATAATAGAACACATAGTTCCCGAAAACATTTCAGAAATATCAGCAACTAAAATTAGAGAAAAAATGAGAAAAGAAGGTAAATTATGAGCCAAATAGATAAAATACAAATTAGATATAATACTCAATCTACGGATGATAGTAATGGTTGGAGATTGCTTGAAAATGGTACTGAACAATTAGTATCAAATATTATTATAGACGATAATGTATCCACAACAAAAGATTGGATGAAAGATATCCACAAATATAAGTGGCACATTAGTTGTACTGGCAAAGTAGAAATAAAAAATAATATAGCTTATATAACAACCCAAAAAGAAAAATCAGTATTAATCAGACATATACTAAAAACAATATCATACAGAATATTAGGAACACTTACAACTGTTATAACTGCTTTTATGTTAGGAGCAACTATAGAAATATCAACATTACTAGGTATTGCCGAACTAGTAATAAAACCACTAATATATTTTTTACACGAAAGAGTATGGTATAAAAACATTCGTATAAATAAAAATCATAGAAAATAATTAGAGTTATATATAACAGAACAAATAATAACTTCTTTACAAGCTTCAAATCCAACAGCTACATTTGAAATTGTAGAAATACCAAGAGAAGAATAATAAAATATATTAACTTAAATTTTCTTTTTCATATTTATAACCAAAAAATATGAATATAGCAATATGGCCTGGATCTAGTTCTTTTTTTCCTGGAGAAACTCCTTTTGGATTTTATGACTACGATTATCAATTTCAACAAGATGCTGATAAAGTATCAAGATTTTGTGCTTTACGCTTAGGATACCCTATTGAAAATGTTGAATTACAAGCCACAAATTTTTATACTGCTTTTGAAGAAGCAGTTACAGTATATGGAAATGAATTATATGCTTACCAATCAAGAGATAATTATTTATCCTTAGAAGGAGCATCAACATCATCAAATGTAAATCAAAAAGTTATTACTCCCACTATGGCAGGTATCGTTAGATTATCTGAACAATACGGAGAAGAAGCAGGAGTAGGAGGAAATGTAACTCGATATAGTGGCTCTATTGCACTTACTGCAAGTGTTCAAACATACGATCTAAAACAATGGGCTTTAGATCAAAACATTACAGGTGGTATAGAAATTAAATCAATATTTTATCAACCATTACCTGCTGTTTCACAATTATATTCTCCTTATGCAGGAGGATTTGCTGGTTTAGGTGGAGTTCCTGCTATAGGTTCAATAGGATTAGGATATGGATATGGAGCATATACTGGTTATCTTATGATGCCTTTAAGCTTTGGGCTTCAAACAATTCAATCAATTGAAATGAATACCCAAGTTGGCTTTTCAAATTATACATTTGAATTAGTCAATAATCAACTTAAAGTATTTCCTGTTCCCGGAACAGGAGACGATGGAGCTAATATGTGGTTTTATTACATAAAAGACGACGATAGAATTAATTCTGCTTTTGGAACTGCTACTGGAAATAAGATAAATAATTTATTTAAAGTTCCTTACTCTAACCCAGTATATTCTCAAATTAATTCTATTGGTAGATCCTGGATATTTGAATATACTTTAGCACTAGCAAAAGAAATGTTAGGATATGTTAGAGGAAAATATACACAAATTCCAATTCCTGGTGCTGAAGTTACATTAAACCAATCTGATCTACTATCATCGGCAACTTCAACAAAAGAAGCATTAATAACAAAATTAAGAGAATATTTTGATTCTACTTCTCGCCAATCTTTGCTTGAAAGAAGAGCAGCAGAATCAACTGCTCGCCAACAAGAATTAAATCAAGTTCCAATGACAATTTATATCGGTTAATATTATGGCTCTTTTTGGACAGGCACGCGATATCTCAATGTTTAGATATGTCAACCGCGAGTTGATGGGTAATATTATATCTCAACAAATAGTATATTATCAATACGAATTAGCACAAACTAAAGTAAACATATACGGCGAATCTGCAGAAGCTAGAAACTTTCTAGACCCTGTTATATTATTTACTCTTATAGAACCTTCAGATTTTAATTATTCTGAAAGTGATTTTGGTATTGATTTTGATTGGCAAGTAACATATAAATTTTTAAGAGACGATTTAGTGGATGCAGATATAGTTCCTAGAATAGGAGATATAATAATGTACCAAAATGGATATTGGGAAGTAGACGGGACAAATGCTACTCAATTCTTCGTAGGTAAAGATCCACAATATCCTTATACAGATGCAAATGGAAATAACCCATTAAACCCTGGACTAGACCAATTTGGCTATAACACCTCAGTAATATGCAAATGTCATTATGTTCCTGCTGATCGCCTTGGTATTATACCTCAACGTTTATAAAAATGGCTAGAAAACCTACTCCTAAAACTCAAAGAGAGATTAGTAAATCTCAACATATTGCTACTGATATACAAGAAGGTAACCCAAATAACTCTGCTCAAATTAATAACAGAGCAACACAGATTTCTTGGAAAGGAGATGATGTAAAACCATTTTCGGTAGGTATTCAAGATATAGATGAAGCTATATTTTATTATTTTGATAATGTTATAAAACCTTTTGTAATACAAAACGGAGAAAGATTACCTGTTCCTGTAATATATGGTTCACCTGAAAAATGGAAATCTATTCAAAAAGATGGATATTATAGAGACGAAAAAGGTAAAATTATGGCTCCTTTAATCATGTTTAAAAGAGAATCCCTAGATAAAAATAGATCTATTACTAATAAATTAGACGCTAATAGCCCTAATAATTATCAAATATTAACTAAACCATACGACAATCGCAATGCTTACGATCAATTTGCTGTGCTAAACAATCGTAAACCCCAAAAACAATATTACGCAGTAGTTGCTCCTGATTATGTAACATTAACATATAATTGTGTAATATTTACATATTATATTGAACAACAAAATAAAATTGTTGAAGCAATCCAATATGCTTCTGATGCTTACTGGGGTAACCCTCAAAGATACCAATTTAAAGCAATGATAGATTCTTTTACTTTCCAAACAGAACTTGTTGCTGATAATGAAAGAACCATTAGAAGTACTTTTTCTATAAAAATTAACGGATATATAATCCCAAATACTATTCAAAAAGATACCACTGCTCTAAATAAATTCTCAAATAAAACCCAAATAAATATTTCAGAAGAAGCTGTTACTAACATATTCCCTTAAAAATTTTTTAATAGTTATGCATTTTTTTAATATTTATAAGGGATAACCTGAACCTGAAGTTTAATGGCTGAAAATAGAATAAGTGGCAATAATAGACTAGACTTACCCGATAAAGGTAGAGGATATTTTGATCAATCATTAGGATTTAATAAAGAAAATATTCCTATTATACAAGAAGGATGGTTAGGTTATGTATTAACTATAGATAATGATGGAGTTGTATCATTAGTTCAAATCCAAACCCAAGATTCAGGAATATCAGGCTCATCAGGTACTTCAGGTACTTCAGGTACTTCAGGCTCATCAGGTACTTCAGGCTCATCAGGTACTTCAGGTACTTTAGGTACTTCAGGTACTTCAGGTACTTCAGGTACTTCAGGTACTTCAGGCTCATCAGGTACTTCAGGTACTTCAGGTACTTCAGGTACTTCAGGTACTTCAGGTACTTCAGGCTCATTAGGTGCATCAGGTACATCAGGTACGTCAGGTACATCAGGTACTTCAGGTAAATTAGGTACTTCAGGTACATCAGGTACTTCAGGTACATCAGGTACTTCAGGTAAATCAGGTACTTCAGGTATTTCAGGTACTTCAGGTACTTCAGGTTCATCAGGTTCAGATGGTCTAAGTGGCCTTTCAGGCCAATCAGCAACCTCAGGATCATCAGGTTCTTCAGGTACTACAGGTACCTCAGGTTTAATTGGTACTTCAGGTTCATCTGGTTCATCAGGTTCATCAGGTACATCAGGTACATCAGGATTAACAGGTACTTCAGGTACTTCCGGATTAACAGGTACTTCAGGTTCATCCGGTACTTCAGGTGCTTCAGGCACTTCAGGTACTTCCGGATTAACAGGTACTTCAGGTACTTCAGGTACATCAGGTTCAGATGGTCTAAGTGGTCTTTCAGGCCAATCAGCAACCTCAGGATCATCAGGTTCTTCAGGTACTACAGGTACCTCAGGTTTAATTGGTACTTCAGGTTCATCTGGTTCATCAGGTTCATCAGGTACATCAGGTACATCAGGATTAACAGGTACTTCAGGTACTTCCGGATTAACAGGTACTTCAGGTTCATCCGGTACTTCAGGTGCTTCAGGCACTTCAGGTACTTCAGGATTTAATGGTATTTCAGGAATATCAGGTCAATCAGGTTCATCAGGTACTTCAGGTACTTCAGGTACTTCCGGATTAACAGGTACTTCAGGTACATCAGGTAAAACAGGTACTTCAGGTTCATCAGGTACTTTTGGTACATCAGGATTAACTGGTACATCAGGCACATCAGGTACTACAGGTACATCAGGTTCAGATGGCTTAAGCGGTTTATCAGGTCAATCGGCAACCTCAGGATCATCAGGTTCTTCAGGTACTACAGGTACCTCAGGCCAAAATGGTACTTCAGGTACCTCAGGCCAAAGTGGTACTTCAGGTACCTCAGGCCAAAATGGTACTTCAGGTACCTCAGGCCAAAATGGTACTTCAGGTACCTCAGGCCAAAATGGTACTTCAGGTACCTCAGGCCAAAATGGTACTTCAGGTACATCAGGCCAAAGTGGTACTTCAGGTACATCAGGCCAAAATGGTACTTCAGGTACCTCAGGCCAAAGTGGTACTTCAGGTACCTCAGGCCAAAATGGTACTTCAGGTACCTCAGGCCAAAATGGTACTTCAGGTACCTCAGGTACATCAGGCACATCAGGTTCAGATGGCTTAAGCGGTTTATCAGGCCAATCAGCAACCTCAGGATCATCAGGTTCTTCAGGTACTACAGGTACCTCAGGTTTAATTGGTACTTCAGGTTCATCTGGTTCATCAGGTTCATCAGGTACATCAGGTACATCAGGATTAACAGGTACTTCAGGTACTTCCGGATTAACAGGTACTTCAGGTTCATCAGGTACTTCTGGTACATCTGGCCAAAGTGGTACTTCAGGTACCTCAGGATTTAATGGTGTTTCCGGAATATCAGGCCAAAATGGTACTTCAGGTACTTCAGGTACTTCAGGTACATCAGGCCAAAATGGTACTTCAGGTACCTCAGGCCAAAATGGTACTTCAGGTACCTCAGGCCAAAATGGTACTTCAGGTACCTCAGGCCAAAATGGTACTTCAGGTACATCAGGCCAAAATGGTACTTCAGGTACATCAGGTCAAAATGGTACTTCAGGTACCTCAGGCCAAAGTGGTACTTCAGGCACCTCAGGCCAAAGTGGTACTTCAGGTACCTCAGGCCAAAATGGTACTTCAGGTACCTCAGGCCAAAATGGTACTTCAGGTACCTCAGGATTTAATGGTGTTTCCGGAATATCAGGCCAAAATGGTACTTCAGGCACATCAGGAACAATTGGCTCTTCAGGTATAAGCCCTGGTGGAACTAGCGGAATAAGTGGAAACGTATTTGTTTTTGAACCTAGATATGCAGTATATGCTTCATCGTCTACTTTAATACAAAGTACTAATTTAATATATTTTGATCTCTCAAGTACCCCTAATAAAGTAGGAATAAGCCCAGGAGCATTTAGTACAGCATCTACTCAACCTTCAGCTATATTACATATCTCTGGAGCTTCTAACCATAATTTATTACGAGTAGGTTCACCCGCTTCCTCAAGTGCATTATTCGTAAGTGGTAGTGGTAGAGTAGGTATAGGCACATCGACTCCATCTGCAAATCTTCATATAAGTGGATCATCCGCAGATTCATTATTACGAGTAAGTTCACCTGCTTCAGCTTCTATTCTACTTGTAAGTGGTAGTGGTAATGTAGGTATAGGAACTGCCACACCTACATTCCGGCTTGATGTAAGTGGTTCAGCAAAATTTGGAACAGGAAGCGTAGGATTTGCATCAGGACTCGGACAAGTACACGCAGTTGATAGAACAGGAGCATACATTACCGCAACTCAAACTACTAGTAGTATTGTTACTTTTATGGGTGCTGATACAACTTTAAACGGCATAGTAGGAACTTACAGCAATCATGACTTTGTAATAAGAAGTTACAATTCAAATAAAATTTATTTACAAAACCCCAATGTTGGAATTCAAACCGTACCATCTGAATATATACATTTATCTTCAGAACCGGGTGCGGGTAACTATCTCCGAATTGATGCCGAAAAAATTAGTAATGACCCACCACAACAACCAGTTCCGGGTGCTTTTAATTTTGTAGCAGGACCAGGAACTGATGATGCTGTTTTAGGTCTACCTGATTATTGGATGGAAATAAAAATATTCAATGGAAATATTGTTTTAATTCCTTGTTACACACCAGCACCATAATATGTTCCTCAAACCCACACCCCAACTTCTACAACAAATCAAAGATAGTGGTGTACCCATTATCAAATTAAGTATGGAAAAATTTCAAAAAATAGCATCTGAAGGAAAACTCCTAACAAATGAGGAAGTCAAAGATAAATTAAAAAACAATTTGGCAAAACAAAAATAGTTTTATATATTAATAGTTATGAAAAAACTATTGTATATAGCCCCTCATTTATCAACAGGTGGCTTACCTCAATACCTTTATAAAAAAATAGAACTCCTTCAAGGAGAATTTGATATCTATCTTGTAGAATGGGATGATCATACTGGGGGAAGATTAGTAGTACAACGTAATAAAATTACAAATTTATTATCTCCTGATCATTTCTTTACTCTAAATGAAGATAAAAAGGAACTTTTATATATTATAGACCAAATTAAACCTAATATAATCCACCTAGAAGAAATCCCTGAATTCTTTATGGATTATAATATAGCAGAAAAAATATACAACACAGACCGCTCATATTCCATCATAGAAACATCTCACGATTCATCTTATGACACAACTCAGAAAAAATTCTTCCCAGATAAATTTATGTTTGTGTCGGATTGGCAAATCCAACAATATAAAGACATAAACATACCTAAAGTATTAGTTGAGTATCCTATTGAATATAAAGAACGCCCTAATAAAGAAGAAGCATTAAAAGCACTAGGATTAGATCCAAACCAAAAACATATTTTGCATGTAGGCCTGTTTACCCCGCGTAAAAACCAGGCAGAGTTCTTTGAATACGCGCGTGCCTTACCTGAATACCAATTCCATTGTGTTGGAAACCAAGCCGATAATTTTAAACATTATTGGGAACCTTTAATGCAAAATAAACCAGATAACTTAACTTGGTGGAATGAAAGATCAGATGTAGATAGTTTTTATAGCGCTATGGATTTATTTTTATTTACCTCAAAAGGCAATAATAACGATAAAGAAACCATGCCATTAGTAATACGCGAAGCTATTTCGTGGCAGTTACCTATATTAATATATAACCTACCAGTATACTTAAATTATTTTGATAAATTTAGTAATATACAATATCTAGAATTTAATAATATTAAAGAAAATTGCAATAAAATAACAGAAATATTGTCTAAAAATAATAATTCTATTAATATAGATGAAGAAGTATTTGTACTTTCTGTATATCCTCAACAACAAAGTGTTATAGAAGCAACAAAAGAATGTATAGAAGGAATCCGTAAAACAAATCGTAAAATTATATTAACATCTCACTATCCTATACCTACTGAATTACAATCATTAGTAGATTATTGTGTGTATGATTCAAATAATATATTAACTAAAATGGATTTTTATGGTGACGGATATTGTTATGATGAAAATTTTGAATATATAATAAAACTAAAAGAAGAAAATAACAACACATATCACGGACCTGCAGTTTATACAAACTATTATAATGGAGCATCTTTAGCCCAAAAACTAGGATTTAAAAAAATTTATTTTACTAATTTTGATTATATTCTTACTAACTCAGAATATATAAATTATATATCTAATATATTAAATACTAAAAAAATATATTCAGGAATAAAAAAATATACTGAAGGAGACACAGTTTCTACATTTTTCTTTGGAGCTCAAACAGATTTCTTTTTATCTTTATATCCTAAAATATCCACAGCACAAGAGTATGATAATCTAAAAGAAAAATGGCAAAGTAATTCTGTAGGATATGAAGATATATTTTATTGTTCTTTAAAGAACAACTTAAACCAAGCACATTTAGAATCAGAAGAACAATGGGACCAATTAATCCAAACTAATTTTAAACATCTTGGATACTCTAGAATAGAATATTTTTCAGTACTACCAGTACAAAATCAAGACAATTGTTTTGCAATAGTAACCCATAATTCAAATAATACAGATAAGAAAAAACTTGTTATTGAGTTAATTGATAATAATGAAAATAAAATTAATGAAACATTACAT
>Ga0194116_10004776_pt1 | contig 15280 bp, 18 predicted proteins | sample TA2MahsurfametaG_4_FD_148617 | JGI IMG/M metagenome (GOLD analysis project Ga0194116, IMG submission 148617) | Freshwater microbial communities from Lake Tanganyika, Tanzania - TA2015008 Mahale S9 surface | ecosystem: Environmental > Aquatic > Freshwater > Lake | place: Tanzania: Lake...
CCAACGCTGAAAAAACAGAATGCAAAAAGCAATCTAAAGAGATGCCTAAGGTAGACAAACCAGCCACGGACAAAAAGTAAACACAGCCCGCCTCTCTTTTGGACATAGTCCGACGGGCGGGTTATCTTTTGACTGGAAAATCAATGTGATAAGTACTATGTTTACTAAGAGACCACATGGAACACAAATATATCAAACTAGTTCATTCCAATCCTGACCATGAAGATTGGTTCGTGGTAAATTGGTGCCTTGGAAATACTTGTAATTATGAATGCAGTTATTGTCCATCTGCACTACATGATGGTAGTAGGCGTTGGCCGGATCCTAATGTTATTAAAAACTTCATAGCCAAGGTTAAGGATCATTATTTTCATAAGAACATATATTTTGAGTTTACTGGCGGTGAGGTCACATTATACAAACACTTCATTGAAATTTGTCAATTTTGCACAGAACTGGGAATACGTGTTGGCTTGATCAGTAATGGATCAAGAACACTGCGTTGGTGGGAAGAAAACAAACAATTCTTTGACCATGTTTGTTTAAGTTTTCATCCAGAGTTTGCTGACGAAAAGCATTTTATAGATGTAGTCAAATTACTGCACAATGACATTAGAACTCACGTTAACATAATGATGAGTCCTGAAAAATTCGACTACTGTTATGCTGTGGCTAACAAGGTTAAAAATCTAGGTAATTTGTCTATTGCACTCCAACCTTTGATACACGATTTTGGAGATACACTGTTTGATTATAACGTGTTCCAAAATAAGATCTTTGAAAAGCAACATGAACTGCTGACCAAGCATATTAAATTTACTAAAACTTTTGATTACTACAGAGGAGCAATGAGAGCCATTGATGCCAACGGCGAAGGTCCTGTAGTCAGTGCTCATAGATTTATTAGCGAAAAGGCCAATAATTGGTCAGGCTGGAAATGCTATGCTGGTATTGAACAATTAATCGTAGACATGGATGGCAGCATATATAGAGGCTGGTGTAAGGTAGGTAATAGCATAGGTCATATCAACGATGCGAATTTAGAACTACCGATGCTGCCGGTAATATGTAATAAAAATATGTGTCATTGTAATTTTGATATTATGTGTAGCAAAGAAAAATAACATGAGAATAAAAAACATTCCCATAGTATCCGAAACAGGTACTACAGATCCTCTAAATACAATCTGTGATCTTAAATGGAATTATCCTATCTTCAATATGGCTCGAGGAGAATTCCGTAGTTGTTGCCGCACTCCTAGCAATCGCATCACAGAAGAAGAAATACAAGACCTCGGTATAAATGCATTTGGCAATCATCCTAGAGAATTACGAGAAAGACTTGACCTTGTGCAAGGACGTAGGACCGGTGCTTGTCAAAGTTGCTGGAATTTAGAAGACAGTGGCGTCGGCAGTCCTAGGCATAACTCTAAACGTTTTCATCATTTCATGCAAAAGCAAGGTGTTGTACCTTATAGTGCTGAACACAGTGACGACAGCCTTAAAGAATATTTAAAAAACATTGACAGCATTGATCATCCAGCATTGCGTTCTACATCTCCTTACATGTTAGAGATCAGCCTAGGGAATACTTGCGATATGAAGTGTATGTATTGCAGTCACCATTATAGTACACAGTGGGCTACTGAGCGTATAAAATACGGAGAAATTACTCAAGAGCAATACGATAGAGAATTTCCTAATGCACCGATGAGTTTCGAACCTAAATTTTGGGAATGGTTTGGGCTTTATGGAAGAATGAATCTTGATCGTATGGGCATAATTGGCGGCGAACCGTTGATTATGCCAGAATTCTATACCTTTGTTGCTAAACTGATAGAACAAGTAAAACCTGTGTTTCATTTGCGTAAAAAAAGGATTACATTTTGGGTGGTGACTAATTTTAACACTCCAGAAAAATATCTTAAGAAGTTTTTTGAATATTTGCCAATACTATATCAATACTTTAATGTTGAAATATTAGTAAGCATGGAAAGTATAGGTGCTCGTGCGGAATATATTAGAAACGGTCTAGACTGGGGTAGGTTAGAAAAAAACATAGATCTATTGTTGTCACGTAAGGATCTAAATTTTAATTTTGGATTTATTCCATCTGTTAATGCCTTAAGCATTGCCAGCACAAAGGAATTTGTGCAATGGTGCGAAAATCTTTATCATCGATATGGTAGACCTGTGACAATTAAACAAAATATTATTTCTTTTCCTTCCTGGCAAAAGCCTTTGATACTGACGCCAGACTTTGCAGATTATCTCTATGATTGTGTTGAATACATGAAAACTAAAGTTGATTCCATGCCAGTGGTTGAGGACTATTTTGGCAGATGGGACCAGTACATAATATTCTTGCAAAATCTTGCAGACAGAATTAAAAATAATACTCGTGAAGAAATTGAAAATCGCAAAAAGTTTGTGGAATGGTTTGCCACTTTTGATCAACGCAGACAACTTGATCTGTTAGCAACATTCCCTGAGTACAAGAATTTTTATGAACTATGTAAGAACCTATAATGAATAGAAAATGCCTTTTTCCTTTTACCAATGTCACTGTTAATCCCACTGGTAGCATTGCACCTTGTTGTAAGTGGGATTTACACAATCCTAACAAAGCCGAATCTGAATTGGAACAGCATACTCTGTATGCTATGAGTCTTGAGGATTTATTCAAACAGCCGGCTATGGAAAAAATTCGTCAACAATTTAGGGATGATCAAGAACCGGAAGGATGCAAAGCCTGTTGGGATGAAGAATCTGCAGGAATCACATCGATAAGGCAACACAGATTCAATATTTCAAAATGGAGTAAACATAAAGACAAGTACGTGGAAAAATTAAATAATCCTGGTATTGTCAGTTTGGATTTTAAATTCAGTAGCCTTTGTAATCTTAAGTGCCGCATTTGTGGACCATACTGTAGTTCTACATGGTTAAAAGAATCTTTAGATACAGGACAGTATCACCAGCATACAATAAAAATCTTTTCAAAGTATTCTGAAAGAAAGTTTATCAATAACGAAGAAAACTTTAATTTCTTTCACAAAATACTGCCAAACTTACATATTATAGAATTCTATGGCGGCGAACCATTAATGCAACCAGAACATGCTAGGATTATGAGTATTCTAGATCAATATCCTGGGATTGAGGATCTAAATTTACAATTATTCTATAATACCAACGGAACTATCTATGATGAACAGGCTGTTAGAGTTTGGAATAAGATGGCTATTGTAGAATTGAATATCAGCGTAGATGACATACTGGATAGATTAGAATATCAGCGACATCCTGCTAAGTGGACTGAGGTAGTTTCTAACATAAATCATTTTAAAGAAACATGTTCGCCCAAAGTACAAATAAATTTGTACTGCACTGTAAATCTTTACAACATATTTTATCTAGACGAGTTTATTAAGTATAACGCAGAAAACTTTAAATTAAACCTTAGATTTAATCTATTACACTGGCCCGAGGAAATGTCAATCAAACATTTACCAGTACATGTTAAAAAAATTATAAAGTCTAAGATAGATTCTTTAACCAAAGAAGAATTATCCTATATAAGTCAGAAATTCGATGTTAGAGAAATTATCAACTTTATGATGTCTAATGAAGGAACTAAAGAACATTTAGACAAGTTTTTTGATAAGACTAAAACACACGACCAGTATAGAAATCAAGACTTCAAATCGATATTTCCAGACTATTGGAATTTATTACAGCATGACTATTAATTTTGCATATGATGGCGAAGTAGGCAAACAACAGACTAAGCATTGGCATTATAATTCCTATGACAAGCAATTTTATCCCGTAAACGGTATATGGGAAGATTGCTATTACGATTATCATGCTCCTTTGCAGACTGTGTTTAATAAAAACAACATACCAACCCAATCAATAACTCTCAAACAAGCATTAGCAAGTAAAGAAAAATTCATTTATGTGCTTACATTTAGGTATTTAAGAAACACTATTTTAGAAGATTTAAATTATAACTGCTTGGCACATTTACCAATTGGATTAATTCAGGCGGTTAATAATAATCAATGCGTTTTAATATTTAACGATTCTCACGAAAGTGCTTTTTATACTGAAGAATTTTACAGTCAACTTTTAATTAACTTTAAAAGAGCTAGATTAGATTCTCAAAAGATTATATTACTAACTGGAAATCCCAGTAATAACATTTCCCAAGCACCTGTAAAGTTAATATTTTGGCAGTACTTTGAAACAGCAGTACGATTAGCCACAGAGGATATTGATATTGTAAATGAAGATAGATTTAAAAGTCCGTACTTGAAAAAGTTTTTATGCCTTAATCGTATTCCGAGAGAACCAAGATATTTCTTTATGTATGAAATGTATAGAAGATGTTTGTTAAATGATTTTAGTGCCAGTCTAAATAAAGTTGATTCTGTAAATGATATTGTAAGTTATAACGACAATGCGTTCATGAATGCTATAGAAGACACAAATAAATTTGAGAAAATGTTAGAGACATTACCTTGGGTAGTTGATGTCGAAAATTTTAAAAAAAATCATTGGGATACTAATAATATAAATTTTGCCTATGACAATTTAATTTTTATACCAACTGAAACTCTGGTTAAAGGAGACATGAATAATTTATTTTTAACTGAAAAAACATTTAAACCAATATCACTAAAGATGCCATTTATTATTATAGGTCAGCCTGGAACATTGGGTAGGTTAAAAGAACTAGGCTATAGAACATTCGATAGCATCTGGGACGAAAGCTATGATCAAGTATTAGATCCAGTAGCAAGAATGCTTAAGATTTGTGATCTTGTAGAAACTTTATCAAAATTATCCACAGAAGAATTAAAAACAAAAATTATTAATGCATTAGATATTGTAGATTACAATTTTAATTTACTAAAATCTAGAAGACCAGAGTTAGATGTTATACAAGGTATTCAAGGAAAATTATGATATGATAAAAGAAGTGGCAATGATTGGTCTAGGTAAACTAGGTTTGCCGTGTGCTGAAGTAATGGCAGAACATTATAATGTAGCAGGATACGATATCAATATAGTTGATCCTACAATTACTGTAGCAGTTAAAAGTTCTATTGCTGAAGCAGTGGCAGGTAGAGGCTTAATCTTTGTAGCTGTACCCACACCGCATGATCCTATGTACGGTGGTAGCAAGCCTATTGCTAACTTACCGTCCAAAGATTTTGATTATAGCATTGTGCAATCTGTGCTATCAGAAATTAATCAATATGTGAATAAGAATCAATTAGTTGTATTGATCTCAACAGTATTACCAGGAACTGTTAGAGCGCACTTAGAGCCTTGCATTACTAACGCACGGTTTATCTACAATCCGTATCTTATTGCTATGGGATCAGTTAAGTGGGATATGGTAAATCCCGAATGTCTAATTATAGGTACTGATGATGGGTCAAAGACAGGTGATGCACAAATATTAATAGACTTCTACAAACCTATAATGGAAAATAATCCTCAAATCAATGTAGGTACATGGGATGAAGCCGAAGCAATTAAAATCTTTTACAACACATTTATTAGTGCTAAGATTGGACTAGTTAACATGATACAAGATGTTGCTGAAAAAAACGGTAATATTAATGTTGATGTAGTTACTAATGCTCTTAAAGCTGCTACTCAACGTATTACTGGACCGCGTTATCTAACAGCAGGTCTCGGTGATGCCGGTTCTTGCCATCCTAGAGATAATATTGCCCTAAGATATCTAGCAGAGCGTTTAGATTTAGGTTATGATCTATTTCATGCTATAATGCACAGTAGAGACCAGCAAGCAAAAAACATGGCGCTTAAATTAGTTGCACTTGCTAAAGAGCATGATTTGCCTGTAGTAATTCATGGTCGTGCATATAAACCATACGTTGCATATACTATTGGTAGTTATAGTGAACTTGTTGGATATTTTGTTGAAGAAGCAGGATGTAAAGTTGCATATGCTGATCCTCTAACAGGTGATACTTGGGCAGGGTGTGCTGTAATTTTAATGGCACATAATCCTGCAATTACATACGCAGGAACAGGGGTTGAAATATTACCAGATCAATTTTACTTTAACATAGAGCCGGGCAGTGTGATATTAGATCCTTGGAGAACTATTAATCAGATTGTTGGGTGTAATGTTATACATTATGGAAATACAAGGATTAAAAATAATTGATTATTCAAAAATAGATGCGATTCCAGAAATTGATCCGTTGTTAGTAATTACAAAATTGCTTCCGCCAAATCCAGTAATTGTAGAAATAGGAACATATCTAGGGGGAACAACTGTAAAGTTAGCTGACGCAAGACCTGATGCAACGATTACTACCATTGATTGTTGTAACCACGGTGACAATTGGAACGAGCCATATAACGAGTATGTACAAACATATGTTGTAGAACAGGTACTGCATGATAAAATATCTAAACAACATTTGCTAAACAATATTTGTAGATTTAATAATATAAAATTTATTGAAGGGTACAGTCCTGCATGTGCATCAGATTGGACTACAGAAATAGATTTATATTTTGAAGATGGGGATCACGAGAATCCAAACTTACACAAAAATTTACAATTCTGGAGCAAGTTTGTTAAGGTAGGCGGATACCTTGTTGCTCATGATTATGGAGAAGTATGCCCTGATGTTATCGCTGAGATTGACAAAATGATAGGTAATGGTTGGACAAAAGTATTACAAGAGAGACTTTTAATAGTCTTACAAAAAAATGATAATTTCTACAAAATTTTCCCAGTGGCATAAAAATAAAGCTTATAAAATACATTATGGTATGTTTTTTCACTTTAATAATGAGGAATACACTTTACTTAAATGTAAGCAATATTAAACTTCCAACTTAAATCTTGTAAAAGTTCCGGAACTTTTTCTATTGTGGTATAAACAAATAATTCAGGCACATAGCAAATTAAATCTTGTTTCATATAACAAGAATATATTTTACTCATATATTTCGCGCCAGTAAATTCTTGATGTAGTATGCAGCAACCATCGTGAAATCCAGTGTATACTATATGATGTAAATTGTTTTGCTTCATATAGTTCATAAGCTTACCTTTTTTGCCTTTTATGTTTTCTAAATTTTGAAAAGGTATTACAATATCATTTGTATAGGCAGATACTAACCAATGTTTGCAATTTTTAAGATATTTAGAAATATTTAAAACTGTTTCTGCATTTCGATCTTCGATGTCAGGACAAATTTTAGCATCATTTTCTGGTTGTTTTGGAAACGGATCAATGATTAACCAACAAGCATAACTGTGCAAAAAATCTAAGTCCACAGTCATTTCCTATCTCCGAATAAAATAAAATCTTCTTTAGTATAACCTTCCATAATTTCACTTCCTGAATTTGTATTAGGCGCACTATTTTTATTGTTTAAACTTCCTCTTATTGGTACAATAGCCCATGTGCAGTATTCTTTAAAATGAAGAAGATTTTTTAATTCTTCTTCTAAACTTAGAGTTTCATCACGATTGTGCGGGGCCATCATAAATTTAATTTCTAAATGTCCCTTGCCCCCACTGTTTGCTTTTTCATCTGCTACTGCCTCAACTACCTTTACAAATCTTGCCCTATCATAAAATTCAAAATGTACACTTAGATTTAAATCTCCATAATGAATAATTTCTCTATAATAATCTGGTTTTCGACTGCCGTTACTGTGTAGACTGACATGATGTCCACAGGCATTAAGATATCGTAGCCAATCTAAAAAGTCTTTGTTTGCAGTAGGTTCTCCGCCACTAATAATAAAGTTTACACTTTCGCCTTGGGTAAATTTTTGTTCTATAAGGTGAGTGGCTCTCATTAGATCTTCTAATGGCTTGTGTGGATCAGTATTGTTGTGTATCCAGGGCCAGCAATAACTGCAATCGTAATTACAACGACGACCAATTTCCCAGTATATCTGTTTCTGCGCACTGGCGTGAGTACGCTCCATGGCCACAAACTCAACTTGTCCGTTATTTCTTAGATCATGCTGAGTATCTAATCCTTGTCCTCTACGTAGCAACGGTTTGAAGTCTATATTTTGTGTTTTAGGTATGAACAGATCACTACCACAACTACAAACATTACGTTTACAATCAATCCACGTTTCTGGCACTGTAAAATCATCCCAAACACTGCCGAGTCTACCTCCTACACGACAACTGGCAGTCCAAACATATCCGTCCATATCGATATATAGACTGTCAACACCTGCACCACATTTCCAGTTGGCTAGGTAATTTAATTTGGCTCCTACTAGTTCGTCAGTGCTCCAATCTCTCCACGAGCCGTCCTGTGCATAAGTTCTAATCGGTTTCCCCGGTGTAATGTCCATAGTTTCCCTTACGAGAATATTTATTGCTATAAGTACGTGTATGAGCAAAATCTGTCCCTTACCATGGAACCATCTAGCAGTTCAACAGAACGGTGATTATCGTGCCTGCTGTCAATGTGTGTATCCCCCATTTGGCAAACTAAGAACACAGGATAGTATATTAAAAATTCAAACACATGATATAGATCAGGCTAGAAACAGTGACCAATTGATAGAAATTAGAAAACAACAGTTAACCGGACATGAACCGGCGGCCTGTAAACTTTGTTATGATCAAGAACGATTAGGACAAACTAGTAAACGGCAACACATGCTCAAAGAATATTCAATTGATAGGATTCAACATAGTGATCCTAGCGGCATAATCGATACCGCAGAGTTTCCTTTACAGTATTGGGATCTAAGATTTGGAAATTTATGCAATCTTGCATGCCGCAGTTGTGGACCAAATGACAGCAGTCAATGGTATGATGATTTCGTTGAACTTAACAGTGGACAAAAGACAGAGTTTAGTTTTTATGGTTCAGGTACATACAGTCTAAAAAAAATTTATAATTCTTATGTTTTAAAAAGTCAAGATTTTAATTACTACGAATCTGAGGATGTATGGAACAAATTAAACAGCACATTAGATAATATAGATAGACTGTATCTAACCGGAGGCGAACCATTAATCAATAAAAGCAACAAACGTATTCTTGATCTTTGTATTGAAAAAAATATAGCACATAAAATAACTTTAGAATATAATAGCAATCTAACTACTATCCCAGACTGGTTGTTTGAAACATGGAGTAAATTTAAAAGAGTGAACATCGGTTGCAGTATTGATGCTGTAGGCGATTTATCTCATTACATACGTTTTCCAAGTAATTGGGCAAAGATAAAAAGTAATTTAGATTATTTAGGACATACCCCTTATAGGAATATACAGGCTAAAATTGCTACCACCATCAGCGTGTACAATATATTGCACTATCCAGATATACTAACTTGGCTAGAAGAACAAAATTACCTTAGAATAAAAGTCGTACCTAGTTATCATATGCTAGAAGGCCCCCCATGGTTAAATGTGCAAGTACTACCTGTATCTGCCAAACAGTTTATAGAATATCGTTTACAAAAATGGATAGCACAGAATCCCAATCCATTTTGGGCTAAACAGGTCAGCGAAATAATTGCCCATATGTGGGCAAAGGATCTAAGCCAGTATCTGCCCAAATTAAAACATCATACATTAATATTAGACCAAACTCGAAATCAAAATGGACGGGAATATCTCCCGTGGCTTTTTGGTATTTTGGATGCCATTTCGGATTCTACTGGTATTGACCAGTACTGGTAAATCGTGTATAATACACTTATTGTTAAACACAACAGGAGCACAAATTGGCTACGAAACTAAAAAAGGCTAGCATTGCCATTCGCCAAAAGGCTAACCGTGATAACAGTCCTAGTTGGGATGGCGCAGACGAATGGACTGGTGAGAAGTTCACAGCGCACTTTAGATTGGCTATGGATCATTATCGTATGGATAGTGATGTTAAAGCACTTAAAGTTAAGGTAATTGAATGGATGCACACTCAAGGATATGACAAAGCAGACATCAAGGCTATCCGTAAAACTAAAGACAAGTACTTTCAAGGCACTATGGTAGGTGTTGCTGCCTGTTTGGTCCGAGGCATGCCCGAAGTTCACCAAAGTTTTAACAATGGTCGAGACACAGGTGCATGGCTGCGTAGCCAAATTGACAAAGTAATGCACGATGGTTCTTCCGATCGTGAAGAAGACGAGGATGCCCCAAAGACAGCTAAGTCTGCAGTTTTTGTTCCCAGTATTCAAGAACGTGTTCGTGATGCGGCCTTTGCCATGACTGAGGAAATTGAAGATGCTTTTCTATCCTTTCAAACAGACCCAGAAAACTTTGATCCTAAGGCTTTTAAGATGCTTAACCTGCTCAAGGCTAAGGGAGCCAAGGCTGCTCATGCACGTATCATCCGTGATTTTTATGCACGTGATTTGGCGGAACTCCTAGAACTGGCCAGTGGCAATGCCGATGAGCAGTTGCGTGAGGGGTATAGACATCGCAGCCGAAAACAGATAAAGAGTTTGATTGCATTCTTGCAGGAAATTGATAGTGCCTGTAACATGCTGATGCAAGAAGCCAGAGTTACTCGCAAGCCACGTAAGGTCAAGGCTGTTAGCAAAGATAAAATAGTCAGCAAACTAAAATACAAGAAAACTGACGAACCACTTAAACTGGTCAGTGTAAATCCTGCTGATATCATTGGCGCTAAGGAACTGTGGATTTACAACACTAAAACCCGCAAGTTGGGACGTTATGTTGCCAATGAATACCAGGATCTTGCTGTCAAAGGCACAAGTATTTTGAATTTCAATGAAACTCAGAGTATTTGCAAGACCATCCGTAAGCCAGAAGAAAAACTAAAAGAGTTCAAGACTGCTGGCAAAGTTGCCCTGCGTAAGTTTTTAGATGATATCAACGCTACAGACACTCGGATGAATGGTCGTCTTAACGAAGAAACTATTCTTCTCAGAGTAGCATAATAACTAGTTTTAAATGGGTAAATACTCCGTAAGGAGTATTTCCCATGGGTATAGGTGTTGCAGTAGCAGATGCTTTTCGCACAGTGATAGTACAGCCAGGACACTATCATATCAATGCAGACAGTGCAGACAGTGCGGTTGAACTGTGTCAGGGTAATGGTATTAAATTAGAAGTAGATCCAGAAAACAAAAAAATTACCATACAAAACAGTAATGTACTGCCTTGTTTCACAGTTGTAGAATTAAAAGCCCTAAAAGATCCTATTTTAGGACAAGTTGTAGCAGTTAAAGACCAGGATGGCATAGGCGCGCTGGCAGTTTTTGATGGTAGAATGTGGCGCGGTGTTGCCCTAGGTTCTGCCCTTTAGGCTATAAATATACAGTCTAGAGGTTAGTCATGGAACGAAACATATTTTTTAACGGTAATTCACTGCGAGAATTAGACGGCCAAGGTCTAGTTTGGAATGATGGTACCACTGCAAAACACCTTATTATGCGTGAAGGCAGTTTATGGGCCAACACCAGCTTAAATTTCAACGGCGGGTTGGCTGTCAATTTTAACAACACTCTGGCATTGAGCCAAAATGAATTAGGAACCACCGTTGTAAAAAGCAACTTAAAACAGGTAGGTAACCTTAAATTCTTAACAGTTGATGGCAAAACATCACTAGGCAAAGTAGTTACCGTTGATCCAGACTTCCAACGTGTGGGCATCAACACAGAAAAACCAAATGCTGCTCTCAGCATTGTCGATAATAGCATAGAAATTATTCTAGGCAGTCATCAAAACGATATTGCCAAGGTTGGCACTTACACCGCTGATGATCTAGCATTAATTACAGATAATACCGAACGCATCAAAATTGGGCGTACAGGAGAAATAGTAATAGGACATGTCAAACACAAAAACGCAGTAGTCACTATTAACGGAAAATTAGTTGTTGATCAATTAGAAACAAAAACTAAATTAAACAAATCTTTAGAATTATCAGCACCCGCTTGGGATGTTGAACCCAATGGCTTAGGTATTGTCTGGACAGGGGCCAGTGAACATAAGTTTACATTTGAGTCTAATATTGATCGATTTCATAGCTCAGAAAACATAGATCTTGCACAAGAAAAATATTTCAGTATAGAAAACACATTAGTATTAAGTAAAACCGCACTGGGCAGTACCGTAGTTGATTCTAACCTTACCACTTTAGGCCTTTTAAAAACTGTCACAGTAAGCGGCAAAGCAGTGTTCATGGGCAGTCACGCTGAATTCAATGATGAGGGTTTGTCTTTTAAGGCTAGAGATAATTCAGTAATGTTTAACCACAATGGCATAGCATCTACTAATAAATTTTCTATTGAAGTCGATCGCGAAAGTGAATTTGAGATTGACAGATATGGAAACATCACTGTTGGAAATAGACATAATAACAACAGAGTAGTGGCTGTCTTTGGTCAATTAAGCATAGGTATGCGCCATCCCGACCCCACAGTAAGTTTAGTCACTGCTGGCACTATGAGTTTCGCTGGCAAAAAATTTGTTGTAGGTGACAATTTTCCCAGTGCAGGTGTATTTAACAAAGGCGATATCTGCTGGAACACTGATCCAAAAATCAGCGATTATATAGGATGGGTTTGCATTGTACCAGGAACACCAGGCAAATGGGAACCATTTGGTCCAATCGGTAGATAGTGTATGGGTGCTAGGCAACGGGATTAGCAGACAAGGATTTAATCTACGTAGCATAAAAGATTGGACTATAGGCTGTAATGCCATACACAGAGATTATGTTGTCGATGAAATAGTCGCAGTTGATCGGAGAATGGTCAATGAAATACTAGGCAACGACAATTATAAATCTATTCCAATATATACAAGAAAAACTTGGCTATCATTATATCAAGATCAAACAAGATTAAACGCGGTTCCAGATTTGCCCTACATAGGGCATAACAAGTTTGATAAGCCGGATCACTGGAATAGTGGGCCATATGCAGTATTGTTGGCCACTAATCACAGACCAAAAACAGTAAATCTTTTAGGATTCGATCTATATGGCATTGGTAAAACTTACAACAACTTGTATGCCAATACTCCTAATTATGGAAAAGCTGGAGATAGACCAGTAGGACATAATTTTTGGATCGTGCAATTAGCAAAACTATATGAACTAAATCCATTGATAACATTTGTAATATGGCAACGACCACAATGGCCTATGCCTTTTCAATGGAAGGTGATGAAAAACTTGACAAGACAAGATATTCCTGTATAATTACTTAATGCGGTCTCAGGCATTCAACCCGCAATATAAATTCTGCATGCCATCAAACTTGCTCATTTACAGGGAGAGAAGAGATGGCAAAGTATCTATCTACAAAAATCTACGGCAACGATCGAGGACTCAGTTGTTGCTTCCGCCAGTGGCGAGCCACGCACAGCCATTGCTCACTGCTTCACGGCTACTCTATTGGTATCAAACTCGTATTTGAATGTGATACCTTAGACGAGAAGAACTGGGGCATGGACTTTGGTGGTCTCAAAGAGTTCAAAACCTGGGCTGATCACATGTTTGATCATACCACAATAATTGCTCAAGATGATCCGCTGCTGGATCGTTTCAAAGCGTTGAGCGGTTGGAGTTCAAATCCCGAGTACGATGGCCAACCGGAGCGTGTTCAAATAGCACCCTATTCCAGATTGGGCGTCTGCGATCTACGGATTGTAGAAGGCGTGGGCTGTGAAATGTTTGCCAAAATGTGCTATGATAAAATGGATTGGTTGCTGAGGAACGGTGAGCACCGCTATCCGCTGAACCCCACAGTGCGTATCAAAAGTGTAGAAGTGTTTGAACACGCAGGTAACTCCGCAACTTACGAAGGATAATATGAACAATCAACTCATAATTATCTCAATCGTATTGACTAGCCTACCTAGTTATGCTACAATGAGCCTATAAAGTTTTTTGGAGTTCAACCATGATTAGATACGCCGAAGTATTTTTAGACATGGATGAGAATCGCACCGTGTGGTCAGTGGGTGTGTTTGACGAGGAAGACAATCTTATAGAAATGCGTCCGTTTCGTGACAAAGCGGATGCAGAAGAATACGCAGAACTTTTTGAGGAAAGACAATGATAGGACTATTTAAATTTTTACGCCTGCTGTTTAGAACTTTTTGGCAACTGTTGGATCCCAACTTCAACGGCTTGAAAAATGCGCCCATGCAGATCAAGTACATTGTCAGCATTTGGCTAGGATGCTTTTGGGCTCTGGCGTTTTCACTGTACACCGGCGAACTGTATTACCTGGGCTACAATGTGTTTGGACACGGCGCTGTGATCAGCATGGCGTTCATAACTTGGTTGGTGATCAAGACTGTGCAGAAACAGTATCCCGAGCGGCCAAAATATGATCAACTACGTCAACCGGATCGTGCTCAGAGAGATTCTGAGATGAGCGACGAAGAGAGACAAAAGCTGGCTAGGAATATCTGATGGGCAAAGCAATTGACATATTCAAATGGATTTTTATGTTTGTCTGGGGACCAATTGCAGGAACGGGACTATTGATTTATATACTCATATGGACTATGCCTGTAGAGATATACAAAAAAATACAACATCGAAAACAGCCCAAACCTGCACATGAACTTCCTATACAGAAACTTATCGATCAAGTAAAAGAAGAAAACAAACCAAAGATTACCAATTCTGACTGGAGTAGCGCATGAACGAACGAATTAAACAACTTGCTGAACAGGCTGGACTATACCACGTGCTTTATAATGGCAATCTTTATCCTACTAGTTTTACTGCTGAACAGTCTATTACTGCCTATAATACATTCGCCGAGTTAATTGTCAAAGAACATATTAATTTACTCATACAAGAGTGGTACGATTTGAATAATGTACCAGAGACTGAAAATGAAACGCCACACAATGTTGGACTTGCACTCGGCCGTAAGACAGAGGTATCGGTACTAATGACTAAAATCAGTAAACATTTCGGAGTTGAAGAGTGAACGAACAAATTAGAGGAAGATTTTAATTAGGTCGTTTGATAATTTTTAATTCTATGCCATGGCCTAGACACTTGCAACGGCCATTGTGATTGTAGTAAAATAAATCTATCTTAATAAAGTGAGGACTTAAGAAATGACATCATATACAAAAAATTCTATCGGTAATTATTGGAACCTGCTACCAGACTTTGACTGGAGCCATATCCTGCTAAGGATTCCATTGGCCATTGTGTTCATTCAACAGGGCCTGGCAAAGATGCCGTTTGATCCTGCGGGTGGCTCGGGATTTGGCCTAGGTGAACTGACG
>Ga0194116_10004780_pt1 | contig 15273 bp, 19 predicted proteins | sample TA2MahsurfametaG_4_FD_148617 | JGI IMG/M metagenome (GOLD analysis project Ga0194116, IMG submission 148617) | Freshwater microbial communities from Lake Tanganyika, Tanzania - TA2015008 Mahale S9 surface | ecosystem: Environmental > Aquatic > Freshwater > Lake | place: Tanzania: Lake...
TAGCCGAGAAATTATTTTTAACACAGTACATCATTATGATTGGGTTCAATTAGGTGCGGCACTACAACATCCAGAAGCAGGCCAAGCATTTGATTTGTCAGCACAAGTTGCACAAGAAACGGGCATTGAAGATGCATCTGTTAAAATTATTCCATATAATGGTTATGGTGATAGAAATATCGTAATGGCAATTATTAATCAAGAACATCCAGATGCAATATTTCATTTTACCGATCCGAGATATTGGACTTGGTTGTATGCTATCGAACATGAAATTAAGACAACTTATAACATTCCTATAATTTACTACTCAATTTGGGATGATTTACCTTATCCAATGTGGAATGCGCCATTTTATGGTAGTTGTGATTTGATCATGGGTATTAGCAAACAATCTGATAACATTCATCGTGAAGTTCTTACTCAAAACGGATTTGATATTGTAAATTATGATGCCAATGAAAATGTATCGGAAGTAACACATAATCAAATTATTACTGGGTTTGTTCCGCATGGGTTAAATCATAATACATTTAAACCGTTAGAAACAACAGATCTGGTATATAAACAAATGTATGAAAACATCAAAACAAAAAATGATGTTGAGTTTGTGGTATTTTGGAATAATAGAAATATTCGAAGAAAACAACCTGGAGATTTAATTCTAGCATTTAAAACATTTGTCGATGGATTGCCAGAAGAACAAAAACAACGCGTAGCATTATTGATGCATACGGCAATCGTAGATGAAAATGGTACAGACTTGCGAGCAGTTCATCAAACAATTGCTCCGACTTGTAAAGTTTTATTTTCAGAACATAAATTGATGCCTGCAGAATTAAATGCTATGTATAATGTTGCCGATGTTGTAGTTAATATTGGTAGTAATGAAGGCTGGGGGCTAAGTTCAACCGAAGCTATGTTGTCAGGAACGCCTATTATTAATAATGTTACTGGCGGGTTACAAGATCAATGTGGTTTTGTAGACGAAAATGGAGAATGGCTTCGGTTTGATGGAGAATTTGCAACTAACCATACTGGTAAATATAAATTACATGGCGTTTGGGCTAAACCGGTATTTCCATCTAATAGAAGTTTACAAGGATCGCCTCCAACTCCATATATCTTTGACGACCGCGTAAAATTTGAAGATGTTGCTGATGCAATTCGATATTGGTATGACACGCCAGAATCACTTCGAGATCAGATGGGTCAATCTGGCAGAGAATGGTGTTTACAGAACGGACTTACCGCGGAGCAGATGGGACAAAAAATGATTGAAATGATTGATTATTTATTTGCATCTAAACCGTTTATACGTCCAAGATATACTTTAAATAAAGTTATAAAACGAACATACGATAATATAGGAATTGTAAAATAATGAGAACAGCAATAATAGCATCTCCAGTAGCTACGCAATCAGGTTATGGACATCATGCACGAGAAGTGATTGCAAATTTTATAGAACAACGCGGGACGGAATGGGATATTAAACTTTTATCATTACCGTGGGGACATACTCCATTTACATATCCAATACCAAAAGATTGGAATGATAGAATTATCCCTTTGCCGTTAACATACCAACCCGATATTTGGGTACAAGTTACGGTCCCAAATGAGTTTCAAGCTGTTGGCAAATATAATATCGGGGTTACTGCGGGAACCGAAGGCGATATATGTCCAGAATCATGGATTGACAATTTAAATGCAATGCAATTGATTATTGTTCCAAGCGAATTTACTAAAACGGTATTTGAAAATACAGCAAAACAACACAACAAATCTATTACTACGCATATTGAAGTAGTACCAGAATATTTTGATGAAACTATTTACAACAACAAAGTTATCGGACAGTTATCAATTTTAGATCAAATTCCAGAAACATTTGCATTTTTATCGGTTGGACATTGGTTACAAGGACAAGTTGGAGAAGATCGAAAAAATATCAGTGGATTAATTCATTGTTTTTTTAATACATATAAAAATCAAAAAGATGCACCTGCACTTGTTATGAAATCTAGCGGAGCAACATATTCCGTTATGGATCGAATGGAGATTGAAAATAAAATCAATCAAATTCGAGATATGTTTCCTGGAGCAAAATTACCAAACATATATTTGTTACATGGCGACTTAACTGACGAAGAAATGAATTTACTTTATAATCATCCTAAAATAAAAGCCATGATATCATTTACAAAATCTGAAGGCTTTGGCCGGCCACTACTTGAATATTCAACAACCGGCAAACCAATCATTGCACCACATTACTCTGGCCAAGCTGATTTTCTTAAAAAAGATTTTATATGTGCATTACCAGGCGGATTAACTGAAATTCATCCATCTGCGCAGAATGAATTTTTAATTAACAGCGCTAAATGGTTTACGCCAGATTACACGTACGCTGGAAAAATGATGAAAGAGGTACAAAAAAATTATAAGAAATGGCAAGAATTAGCTAAACGTCAACGTTATTTTGTTAATTCAACGTTTACTAAAACTGCCGTAGCGGCCATATATGAAAAAGTATTAGCTATTGTTGATGCAGCATTAACATCGGTGCCAAAGCAAGTACAATTGGAACTACCTAAATTAACATTGCCTAAATTAAAAAAAGTCGAAGCATGAAAATAACATATGCAGTTACAGTATGTAATGAGTTTATAGAAATACAACGATTGATTAAGTTTTTATTAGAAAATAAACGAATACATGATGAAATTGTTGTTCTGTATGATGTAAAAAACGGAGACGTTGAAGTTGAGTCTTTTCTACGAGCTAATTCCATTAATGGAGAATTTGCATGGCATAAATCAGAATTTCAAGGACATTTTGCAGATTGGAAAAATAAATTAACTAGTTTGTGTAATGGCGATTGGATTTTTCAAATTGATGCAGATGAATTACCAACTGAAACATTGATTCAATACTTGCCAGATGTACTAAATTCTAATTCTCAAATAGAAACGATATTAGTACCTAGAATAAATACAGTAGATGGTATGGATCAAGATCACGTGCAACAATGGGGCTGGAATGTTAATGAACATGGATGGATAAATTGGCCAGATTATCAATGGAGAATATGGAAGAATAAACCGGAGATTAAATGGATTAACAAAGTGCACGAACGATTAGATGGATTTTTAAGTTATGCATCTATTCCAGCAGACGAATCATTAGCATTACAACATCCAAAGACAATTGAACGACAAATCAAGCAAAATGCATATTATGATACACTTTAATCCTATTACATTTTGTATTTCTACTTGGAATAATTTGCCATATCTTAAGATAGCAATTGAATCTGTTAGGAAAAATAGTTACTATAAAGATGCACCATTTATTATACATGCAGAAAATTGTACTGACGGTACCAATGAATGGTTGCAAGAAAATCAAGATAGATACAATCTAACTTTAATCATTGAACCTAAAAACATCGATGTTCGAGGTATCGGCGGGGGCATGAACATATGTGCTGACCATGTTGAAACTGAGTATATAATGTTTCTTCATTCTGATTTTTATGTAACTAAAGATTGGGATAAATCATTAATGGATATTCATGAAAAATATCTAAATGAAAAACTTTGGGTGAATTCACATAGAATCGAACCTGATATGTTTAATAATCCAACACAACGACCTGGGACTGCAATAGTACCTAAAGAATTATTTGGTGCATATCATGATGATTTTGATACTAATTATTTTGATGCGTGGGCTGCAGATTTTATTCGATTAAATAAAGATATTGAAATTCCTAAGGGTGAAGGCGTATCAGGATTAGTAAAAAAATCAGTTTGGGATGAAGTAGGCGGCAACGATTCATTGTTTGCTCCGGCATCGTGGGATGATATGGATTTATTTCTTCGAATGTTGAAACATGGTGTAAAATTTGTATTACCTGCAAATTCATTAGTTTGGCATTTCGGAGCCCGCGGATCACATCGTTTAGAAGAAAACAATGGTAAATCGGATTCTAGACAAATACAAGCTGAACAAGAAAATATAAAAAAATGGTTAAGCAAATGGGGCGGAATGCCTCAATTTGATGAATATGGAATGATACAAGGAATTAAACAATGAATAAAAACATACCAATCGTAATATTGAATCGAGATAGATTATATCCATTAATTGATCAAGTTACGGTTTTACGGAAAAAAGGTTATCATAATATAACAATAATTGATAATCAATCATCATACCAACCTTTATTAGAATGGTATTTACAATCAGGCGTTGATGTGTTTTACAACGATGTTACTGATAATTCATGTCATACATTTCGAGATTTAGTAATGATGGGACATCCTAAGTTTTTAGAAATAACATCGCAATGGTTTGTATTCAATGATAGTGATATAATTCCATTAGACACAGTACCAGAAAATTTTATTAATGATTTAATTGATTATGCAATTCGTCATAATAGATCTAAAGTAGGAATGTCGATAAAAATTGATGATTTGGATTTATCATATCCTTTAAATGCTTGGGTACATAGTTATGAATCAACATATTGGACAAATGGAATTATTGATGGTAACGTTGAATTATATCCACATCCTATAGATACAACGTTTGCAGTACATGCACCTGGGACGATACCAACATGGAGTGATGATACATTACGAGCGGGAGACCCGTATATCGTAAAACATGCACCATTTTATTATAATCCGGAGGCGTTACCAGATGATGAAAAATATTATTTAACGCATATGAATAAACATAGTAGTAATTGGTCAAGTAAAGTGGAGGTAAAATGATACATTTAAATAAAGGCGGCGTTGATTTTGTAGTAAATAATTCAACCCCGGAATTAGATAATTTTTGGACACATATATATCCAACTCAATGGGAAAATCAAACATATGATGCAATACTGCCGCATCTAAGCAAAGATAAAACATTTATAGATATCGGTGCATGGCAAGGTCCTATATCGTTAGTAGCACAAAAATATTCCAAACAATGTTTATGTTTCGAGCCAGACCCATATGCATATCAATATTTGATTCAAAATGTAGAATCAAACATGTTTGATAACATAATTTGCGAAAATGTAGCTGTGTCAGCTGAACCAAAGATAAGTATCGGTGCTGCCGAATTAGGCGGCGGCGTTAGTAGCTTTACAAAATTAGATAATTCTATAGAGTGTAATACTATATCAATTCAACAAATATTTGAAAAATATAATTTAACAGATAATGATGTATCAGTTATTAAAATTGATATCGAAGGCTACGAATGTGAACTATTAAAAGATCCCTTTTGGAAAACTATTAATGTCAATATGCATATTAGCTTACATGGATTATTTTTTCATGATAAAACAAAATATTTTAATGATTTGCGAGAATATTTTGGCAATGAATATGTACTTAATGAATCTGCAGATACGCAAGAAATTTTTATAGGAAAACGATGAAAACAATAGCGCTTTTTGGAGGCGGCGGCGGATTAGGCAGTCAATTAGCTCCGCTACTACAAGAAAAATACAATGTATTAAGTATTAGATCTGCAGATGTAGATGTTTCTAATTTTCAACAGGTTAAATCATTTTTTGAATCAAATCACGTTGATATTGTTATTAATTTAAGTGGATTTAATCATGATGCATTTGCTCATAAAATTAATGAATCTACATTAGAACAGATTAATAAACAAATTGATATAAATGTAAAAGGTACTATAAATGTTGTAGCCAATTGTTTACATACAATGCGAGAACAACAATTTGGCCGTATCATACTAGTTTCATCAGTATTAGCAGATCATCCCGTTATTAGTACTGGAATATATTCTGGGTGCAAAGGATTTGTTGATAGTTTTACAAAAACTGTAGCATTAGAAAATGCTAACAAGAATATCAATTGCAATAGTTTACAATTAGGATACTTCGATGGCGGACTAACATATAAAATACCCGAATCATTCAGGGATACTATAAAAAATAACATTCCGGCAAAGCGTTGGGGTATGATAATAGAATTATATAATACTATTGAATATTTGATTGAAACTGGTTATATGACAGGGCAAAATATCAATATTAGCGGGGGAATAATTTAATGCAAGAATATAAAAATTTATTTAAAAATGTGCACATTGTTGCAGATGAATTAGAAATTGGTAATAATGTCAAATTTGGAAAAGATGTAAAAATTACTTGCAAGGGAAAATTCAAAGTAGGTGATAATAGTATTATTGGAGACCGATTTACAGCAAATGCAGAAGAAATAATTATTGGAGAGTATTTTTACAACGGACCTACTGATTCTCGCGGTATGATTATTGGCGGCGGTGGCTCTAACTTTCCATATGCTAAATTACACATTGGTGATAGAATGGTTTGCCATACTGGCCATATAAATTTAGCTAGTCCTGTAACTATAGGAAATGATGTTGGATTATCACATGATGTTGATTTAATTACTCATGGATTTTGGTATTCTATTTTAGAAGGATATCCTAGAGTGTTTAAAGAAATTAATATTGGTAACAATGTCATCGTAGGATGGAAAACAGTTATAATGAGCGGCGTTGATATTGCTGATAATGTAGTAATTGGTTCGCATTCGACAATAACTAAATCTTTATTAGAATCTAAGGCTATTTATGCTGGGTCTCCTGCTAAATTAATTAAACATGTAACTGAACCAACATTAGAAGAAAAAATTCAAATGTTAGAAGGTTTGATATCAGATTTTAAAGATTTGATGTCATATTACGAAGTTCAAAATTTTACCATTAATGCACAATATCCATATTTATATTTGAATGATTTACAAATAAATGTAGATGATTTTAGTTATACCGGCGTGCACGATGTAGTAACAGATGCATTTAGAGACTTTGCTAGAAGATATGGTATTAGAGTATATGTACCACATGGTTTTAAATTTAATTTAACACGTAAATGAAATTTTTAAATTTTAATAGAGTATTATGTTTAAGTCCGCATCCAGATGATACTGAATATAGTATGGCAGGGGTTATTCTTAAACATGCAGATACAGAATTCGATATACTATGCTTAACACAAGGGGGAGATTGTGATACATCATCTGGACCTTCGCGTATTCAAGAGGTAAAAAATGCATGGTCGGTAACAAATTCTAAAAATTGTAATTTATATTTTAGCGATGTTAAATATTTGAAAGAACGCGGTGTCGACGAATGGATAAATTATATAGAAACAAATTTTACAAAAAAATATCACTATGATTGCATTATGACTACTACGCAATTTGATAGTCATTTTGAACATGTATTAATTTCTTCATTTGCCGCACCGTTGGCACGAATTACTCCGTATAGTATAATTCAATATAAATCTCCATCAACGTTAGATAAGTGGACTCCTAATTTATTTGTTTCTTTGGGAGATTTTTATTATTTTAAGAAAAAAATGTTACATGAATTTAAATCACAAATTCATCATGAATATTTTGGAGATTTTGTATTGGACGGATTTCATAGTAATTTTCAATGTATGAAAAAAGGACAAGGTTTGGTTGAATCATATAAAATAGTTACATTGTATGCATAAAATAGTTTTGTATTGTAAAAGCTATGATAAAGATGTACATATAGCTAAAAAATTATTAGATAGCGTTATAAAATTCAACGTAGATCAAATACCATTTTTTATTTCGGTGCCGCAGAAAGATATTAATTTATTTAAACAGCTATTAGGAACCACGGGTTATGAACTATTAGAAGATGAATCAATTGATTCTAATAACGACGGTTGGAAAGGACAACAAATTGTTAAAAGTCAATTTTGGAAGTTAGAGCTTTGCGAAAATTACGTATGCATAGATTCAGATTGTTTCTTTATCAAACCATTTTATGTTAGCGATTTCATGTTTGATGAGAAAACACCATATACGATTTGTCATGAATATAAATCATTTTTTGAATTTCTAGATAAGCATCCATTAGGATTTGATCCGTATCAATCATTTTTACAAGAACGATTACAAATCATGGAATTATTTGGAAGACGCGGCGCTGTTTATGACTTCGGCCCCGGGCCTACCATATGGTCTTCTAAAGTTTGGCAAAGTTTAGAAACTAAATACATTCAACCAAATGGATTAAAGTTTAGCGATTTAATTCGCGTAAATGGGTCTGAATTTACGTGGTATGGCGAATGGTTATTTTATAGTCAAGTAATTCGATTAGTACCGCGCGGGCCATTATTTAAAAATTATCATTATCCAAATCAATATGATTATGATGTAAAGTTTGGATATGATCTAACTAAAATTGCAAAACTATATTTGGGTATAGGTATGCAATCAATATATCAATTTATGGAATAAACTTATGAAACAAAATTTAGAAGAAATTAGTAAAAACTATCGTAGCGATAAAGGCAATGTATATCATAATTATTTACAAATTTATGAAAAATACTTTTCTAAATACAGAAACTCATTAAAAACTTTTTTAGAAATTGGACTATGGGAAGGCGAAAGCTTTCGAATGTGGCGAGATTATTTTGAAACGGGTTGTTTAGTTGGCGTTGATATTTTAGATTTATCCCATATCCAGTTACCAAATACTCAAATTCATATATGCGATCAATCAGATCGAAAACAATTGGAATTTCTAGTATCAAAAACATTTAATGAATATGATATTATTATCGATGACGGCGGGCATTGGATGCATCAACAGCAAATTACATTAGCAACAATGTTTAAATATTTAAAACCTGGCGGTATCTTTGTTATTGAAGATTTACATACATCAGGTAATCCTAATTACACTAGAACGGGCGATACTGATACGTTAGCAATGCTATATGATTTTAATAAAACAAAACAAATCCAAAGTAATTGTATGACTGATTATGAAATGCAATATCTTAACGACAATATTGCACAGTTGAATATCGAAATGGGTAACGTTTCACCAATAGCGTTTATCATTAAAAAATGAAAAGTTGCGTAATTTTTTCTTGCACTATACTGACGGAAGATCGTTTATTTGTATTGCATAGATTTTTACAAATTTTTGAATCTGAATTTAGCAATCATGATATCTTCATAGGTATCAATCATGTTAGTTTATCATGTGTCGAAGATATTATTCGTACGTATAACATTAACGTTATATCTATGGATCGATGTTTGCCCGAATTATATTCTTTAAGTGATGCATCTGCATATCAGATTGCATTAAAACATTTATATGAATCAAAAAAAGAATATGAAAATTATTGGTTTATTCATACTAAAAGCGGTGTTAATTCGCATAGCGATTATTTGCGCGAATGGTATATTGATAATTTGTTATCAAAATCTACCGATGTAGAAACATTTATTAATTCAAATAATGATATTGGCTCATATGGAATGTTAGGGTTAGAATATGAATCACATATTGACTATGAAAATACAGATTGCGAAATTAATTTAATGTCAAATATTTTGTCTAATCAACTACCATGTACTCATGCAAACTTTTTTTATATTCATACAATTTATGTAATAAATAATAAACCAATCAAGAATTTTTTTAAATTAATTTCGCCCAATTGGTTTACTAACAAATTAGATCGATATTATTTTGAGGGCGTATTTCCGTTCATAGTTTCCAGATCTGGTTATTTTCCATATTTAGAAAATCGATTTAGCTGTTCATTTAATGATTTACATCCATATATTGAACGATGGATTAACTCAAATAATTTGGAAAACTATAAAAAATATCTTAATTTATTTAAAACGGATTTTATATTCGAACAACTTTATCCACCATATGTTAATAGCAACACTTAATCATAATCTTCCGGAATGGACGGATAATTTAATAAATCAATTGAAACGAGATTCATTATTTGAACAATGTGAATTAATGGTTGTGGATAACGGATCAACAGAATCTTTAGCACGCGCAACTACGCATCGTCTAGAAGAAAATGTATATTTTGGCGGCGGATTTAATGTAGTACTTGATTATTTTTTACAAACAAAACATGAATACTTATATTTTTTAAACAACGATTTAGTATTTCATGGTCCTGCATTTTTAACTACATCATTACGAGAAGCACAAGATTCAGATGCTGCAGTATATTCTGCAACTGTTATCAATGCATCAATTGAACAATGTCATTGGAAACAAATGTGGAATTGGGGAAAAGGTTTGCGAGAAGTTAGTTGGATAGATTTCCAAGCTCCGTTACTTCGAAGAGATATTTTAGAACAAATTCAACAATTTCCTGCAGAGTTAATACATGGTTGGGGCTTAGATTTTTATGCCGGATGCGTTGCAGATTCTTTAAGATTAAAAACTATAGTATCAGATAATAATACAATTACTCACATGAATTCATTGACCTTTAAAGAAAATAAAATCAATATCGGCGTATCTGAATTTTGTCAACGAGCCGAACATGGAATGTACAATTATTTTCTTAATTCTACATATAAAGATTTATATTTCAAATTAAGAAATTACGGAGAAAATTATACAATATGAATCAATTGAAAGGAACAAAGATCGTAGAAGTTCCATACTTTGCAGATCAGCTAACTGATAATTCAAAATCAGTATTAATTATTGGAGAATGTCAAGGTGGATATGAAGGTATTTCAGAAACTATACATGAAAAAGGATTTACAACTGTATCTACTACAGACATTATGCCATCTTTGCCAGAATATTGGTTAAGACAAAATACGGACTGGGAACATATTCAATGCGATTTCATTAAATTTGATGAAACTCGTCAATTTGATTATATTATTTCAATTTCAGTATTTGAGCACTTTGGATTCTGGTTTGCTGGTAATAGAATGGCCGATGGATTAGTAGAAGATGATGTATGCTATTGGAATCATGATATTCGAGGAATATTAAAATCATGTAAACTACTTAAAGATGCAGATTCAAAACTTATCATAACATTACCAGCTGGACCGTATATGAATTATGAAGAATCAGGAGAGCCATTTCTTCGGTACTATGATTATCGGCGACAAGAATTAATCAAACAAATTTTAAATAAACATGGTTTTCAAATAAGCAACGAACGATTTTATTATTCAGCTGATTTTCAAAACTGGGATGAAATGAGTTCTGAAATCAATGATCCAAAGTATTATTCAGTATATAATATTCACACGCCCAATGTTATATGGGCATTAACAATTCAAAAATTATGATAACATTAGTAATTCCTAGTTACAACAATTTGCGACATCTTAAGAATGTATACGCAAGTATTAAGAAGCATGCTCCTGCAGCAGAAATTATTTTATTAGATGATGGGTCGACTGACGGTTCGTGGGAATGGATTCAACAACAAGAATGTGTTTCATTTAGAAGCGAAGATCGTGTAGGACATACAATACTTTATGATAAAGGTATTGATATGGCTACTAACGAAATAGTAGGTATATTACATGCTGATATGATTTTAGGACCGAATTATATTGAAAACATGATAAAGCACTTAGAACCTGGAAAAGTTGTTTGTGCAACCCGTATTGAACCACCATTACATCCAGCTGGAAAAGAAAAAATCATTATGGATTTTGGACAAGATTTTGATACATTAAATGTATTAGGTTTTGAATTGTATTGCCAGGAGCTTCAAGCCGAATTTAAAAATCAAACAACTAAAGGAATGTTTGCGCCATGGATTTTGTATAAAACGGATTTTCAAGCAATGGGCGGCCACGATCCATTATTTGCCCCATTTCCATATGAAGATTCGGATATTTTTCAACGTTGGATTTTATCTGGATATGAACTAATTCAAAGTCGCGATGCATTTGTATATCATTTAACTTGCAGAGGCCATCGATGGACTGAAGAAGTTGGTAAAGACGATGATTATTTCAAACAAGTTTCGGAAAAAGCAGGACGAAATTATATTCGCAAATGGGGTAGTTGGATACGTAATGATGAATATCAACATCCTATTATATTTCCTAAATACAACGTTGCAATTCGTATAGAAAATTGCAGTCAACAACTTTTACATGCATTAGAGCCATGGTGTGATAGAATCTATTCTGATGCAGAATGGATGAAGTATGTAACAACAGAACAGCCTAAGACATTGTATGATTTACGTAAACGATGCCATTCATTGACGGTTGCGGACCGATATGATTATGATGATATTGTAGTTGAAATAGATGGCAATAAATTCACACAACAAGATTTTAATTACGTTCAACAGCTGTCAGAAATTCTAAATGCAACTGATCTTCTAAAAGAATTTACACAACCTGGTGAGCAATTTGAATTAGGAAATCTTAAAATTACCATAATGCATATTAATACTTATGAAAAAAATCTAATTAAAACGAAACAATAACATATTTATACATGAAACAATTGTTATTAAACGTAAGGATTACATTGAGTAAAAGCAAAAACTTTTTTCAACGCATGTTATCAGATGCTCGATCAGGCGATGTATCGTCAAAGCGTGTTATCAGCGCAGTTGGATTTGTGTCTTTGCTAGTTATAATGTTTGTCAATGCACTTTATTCAAAATCTATTGCACCTGCAGAATATTTAGTTGATGCTATAGAATATATTGTTATTGCTGCCATGTTTGGAACTGTAGTAGACAAGTTTTCAAACCAACAAAAGAAACAAGATGATGAACCAACTGTATGAAAAAGGTATGAGTAGAATGAAAACAGGATTATTGATGTCAGTAGCAACAACAGTATCATTTCTTTGCACGTATTTATTAAACCTAACAATGGATAACGCCGAACAATATTTAGCAATCGTTGTTACTGTAGCATTAGATGGTATATTCGGAATTATTGCGGGAACGCGCCGAGAAGGCTTTAAAACATGTAAAGCTCTTAAAATTTTAAGAACTGGTATAGTTTGGATCATGTTTTTAACAACGTTGTTAATTATTGAAAAAGGATTTCCAGGAACAAGTTGGCTGAGTGAAACAATATTGTTGCCATTTATATTCTTCCAAATCATTAGTGCTTTGAAAAATGCTTCAATAGCAGGATTTATTGAAGGAAAATTATTAACAGACATATTAGATAAAATTGATTTACATAAAGGTACGAGAAAAAAAGATTAAGTTATGAAACTAGATACATCAAAAATCAAACAAGTTCCATTGCGAGAATCGCAATACATAAAAGAAGCAACCGAAAAGAAACAAATTGTACTTCATCATACTGCAGGTAACTCTTCTGGCATTGGCACTATTAGAATGTGGGATACGGATGATAGAGGTCGCATTGCAACTTGCGTTACAATTTCAGGTAAAGGTCAATCAAAAGATACATATGATGGTGAAATTTGTCAAGCATTTTCATCTAAGCATTGGGGTTATCATCTAGGAATTAAACCAGATGTATTCAAATCAAAAGGTTTACCATACCGATCATTAGATAAACATGCAATTGGTATTGAGATTTGTAACTGGGGGCCATTGGATCGAGTTAATGGCAAATTTTATAACTATGTAGATCGCGAAGTTCCTGCAGATCAAGTTACTGAATTAGAAATTCCGTATAAAGGACATAAATTTTATCATCGATATACAGATGCACAAATTGAATCAACGCGTCAATTATTGGTGTATTGGAATGAAACATATGGCATTGATTTAACATACCGACATGATGACTTATGGACAGTATCAACGCGAGCTTTGCAAGGAGAACCGGGCGTTTATACTCATAATTCTTATCGCAAAGATAAATCGGATATTTATCCTTGTCCTCGTATGATTGCAATGCTAAAATCTTTATAAATGAATTATCGACATATTGCAGCATCCATTCTAATTTTCTTATTAGGTCAAATTGTAGTATGGGTTCAAGTAAATGGACCGTTGCTTTGGCAATGGGCAAGAACATATAAGATTTCTTTGATGTTTTTGGGAGTTCCTATAACATGGGCGTTCATGGAAGCAACTCGTTATGCAGTATCAGGATTTGGGGGACAATTTTGGCCCGGCCGATTCACATCATTCATTGCTGGCATTTTTGTGTTTACGTTTATGACTTACATGTTTAAAGGCGAAGCTGTTAATTTGAAAACAGCTGTATCATTATTATTAGCATTGTCCTTACTTCTTGTTCAGCTCTTTTGGAAGTAATGATATTTATATAAAATGCTTAACGAATACCAAACACAACAAGAACTTAATCCTAAGTTATGGACAGGCGATCGTCTGCCTAAGAAGTTATGTGCTGGATTTTTAAAAATTGCTTCGGCATTTTATGATTTTCTAGAAGTTGATGCTCCAGTAATTGATATTATCATGATTGGTAGTAATGCTAATTACAATTGGACAGAACATAGTGATATTGATTTGCACGTTGTTATCAATTATTTAAAGGTTGGTGATAACTTATATTTAGTAGAAAAATATCTTCAAGCTAAAAAAAGTATTTGGAATTCAAAATACCCATTAACATATAAGGGTATGAATATTGAATTGTATGCTCAAGATTCAAATGAAAATTTACACGGTTCAGTTGGCATATATTCATTAACACAAAACAAATGGTTACGTAAACCAAATGCGGATATGGTTTCAATTGATGATGATTTAATTCGTCAAAAGGCTGAACCATATGAATATGAAATAAACAAAATCGATGAAACTGATTCAGATGCTATATCAAAAATAGAACGTATATTAGTTAAACTACGAAATCTTCGGCAAGCTGGATTAGATGCAGCGGGTGAGTATTCAATTGAAAACTTAGCATTTAAACATCTTCGTAATAACGGAATGATTGATAAACTCAAAGAGATGTTGCAACGATTGAATATGGGGCAACTTGTAATATATGAAAATGTTATAGAATCTTTAGCACAACATGTTAATGGTAAACGCAAACTTACCGAGTCTGATTGGAATGATATAATGCACCAAACCAAAGGCGTTGCCCATCCAAATGGTCAATGGGATTTTCCAGGTCGTTGCACAATGATACCTAGCAATAAAATAACAATGCGCAATGTAGCATATAAAGTATTAGGCATTGATGATACAGGACATATGCAATTGATGCATCCTGAACGTTCCTATACATATCCAGGTACTCGAGTATTTGAAATACCATATACGCCTCAATGGCAAACGGTTATGATGCAATTATTAAACAAAATAAGAAATGGGAGTAAATATGTCAAGTAAAGGATTAGGTGATGATATTAAACGCATAACAAGTGCAACGCGTTTAGATCAAATAGCAAAACAGATTGCTAAACTTTTAGATG
>Ga0194116_10004782_pt1 | contig 15267 bp, 13 predicted proteins | sample TA2MahsurfametaG_4_FD_148617 | JGI IMG/M metagenome (GOLD analysis project Ga0194116, IMG submission 148617) | Freshwater microbial communities from Lake Tanganyika, Tanzania - TA2015008 Mahale S9 surface | ecosystem: Environmental > Aquatic > Freshwater > Lake | place: Tanzania: Lake...
CATGCTTCAATAAGTGTCTTGGGCATACCTTCCCTGTATGAAGGCAGGACAACGATATGAGAATTTTTATAAACTTCAAAAATATCTTTTTGATGACCCACCCACTTAATAAAATCACCCACTTCCCATTGTTTAAGCAAATTTACTGATACACCAGCTTTATTATCTTCATCTGCCATGCCTGCCAACACAAATTGAATTTTATCAAAATAATTTGCTCTTAATAAACTTGCTGCCCCAAGAAACTCTTTCACACCTTTATCCCAAAGCATTCTACTAGGTAAAACTATTTTTATTCTATTAAAACTAGGCAAGGGAGTTGGATAAAATTCTTGTAAACTAACACCTGAGCCTTTAATAAAATAAATTTTATTCTTAGGTGATAATACACCTAAATCAGACAATTCTTTATAGTCATCTTTATTTTGAAAAATAATAGATAAATTATTACTGAAACCATATTTCATAAGACGCATCATGATTTTAGAAATAATGTTATTTCTACCTTCAGTAAAATTATAACCTAAACCACTTACAGAATTAACCGAGCTTTTAATATTTAACACCTTAGCAATTATTGATCCGTATATCACTGGTTTTAAAGTTATGTGATGAATTATGTCCGGCTTAATTTTAGTATAAAGTTTATAAAATTTAATTAAAGTACTAAGTTCCTTTATTGGGTTAGTACCTGAGCGTGAAAAAGATAAATTAATAAATTGAATTCCTTTGACTCTTACTTCCTTGGATCTGCCAGTATCTTCTGCTGCAACAATTACCTCAAAACCGTTTTTCTTTGCTTCTTCAGCAATCACTAACCTATGCGATATGAAAAACCAATCTACATTGGTTACAAATAAAATACAGACACGTCCTCTTTTCAAAATAATAACTTACTTGTTTTGTTCTAGCCAAGATTGAAACATTAATATTACCCAAAGTTGATGATGCCAATTTCTTTTACCAGACAAATGTTCTTCCCACTTTTTTCTAATTGGTTTTGGATCAAAAAACCCCTCGTTTAATAATCTACTCTCATCTAATAAATTTTCAGCCCACTCTCGAAGTTCTCCTCTAAGCCAAGAATCAAGCGGTACAGCGAATCCCATTTTAGGGCGGTCTATTAACTTTTTTGGAACATATTTATATAATACCTCTCTTAAGACCCATTTTGATATATTTTTTTGTATTTTATAATTCAATGGTAAACTCCAAGCAAATTCCATTACACTATGATCAAGAAATGGCACTCTTGTCTCTAATGATACACCCATCGCTGCTCTGTCAACTTTACACAATATATCATCTGGCAAATATTTAATTAAATCAATTGCCATCATTTGAGATATAGGATCTAAACCACTAATTTGATCTGTAATATTATTCTTTAAAGAAATAGACTCGTGATTTCCAATAACAATATTTGAAGAATTTGGCCAAAAAGAAACTAATTGGTCATATAAATCTAGATAACTTTTAGTTGTAATAATATTCATAGATTTATGTATTTTATCACCAATATTCGATTGATTAAAAATTCCTCTTCCGAACGTTAAAAAATTAAATATTAAATTATATGAATTTGGTTTAATTAATAAAGTCAACTTAGATAAAAATAATCTTAAAGATAATGGTATTTTAGATATTATTTTCCATAAACGATTTGCTAATAAATATCTATTATATCCGCCGAAAAGTTCATCACCAGCATCACCAGAAAGAGAAACCTTAACTTTTTCACCAGCTAATTTAGACAATAAATAAGTAGGAATTTGGGATGAATCAGCAAAAGGTTCATCATACAATGTAGGTAACTTTGGGATAACATTTAAAGCATCTTTTTCAGTAACATATAATTCAGTGTGGTTCGTTCCCAAATATTCAGCCACTTTTTTAGCATGATGCGCCTCATTATAATCCTTTTTACCAAAACCAATTGAAAAAGTTTGAATCGGATTTTTTGAAAAATGTTGCATTATAGCAACAACCGTTGAAGAATCTATACCTCCGGATAAGAATGCACCTAAAGGAACATCTGATATCATTTGCTTTTCAATTGCCTTAGATAAAATAATTTCTAATTCTTCAATCGCATTTTCTTTACTTTTTATATAAGGATTTTCAACACATTTTTTAATTGTTTCCAAAGAAGACCAAAAATATGATTTAATACAATTCTTTGATTCTAATGAAACCTTAAGAAACGATCCGGGTTCTAATTTATATATATCTTTATATATGCTATATGGATAGGGAATGTAAGCATATTTAAGATATAGAGGAATTGAATGTCTATTAATTTGCGCATTAAATAATGGATTTGATTTAATTGATTTTAATTCTGAGCTGAAGAAAAATGTATTTTCTTGCCATCCATAATAAAGAGGTTTTTCGCCAAATCTATCCCGTGCTAAAATCAATTGATTATTAGATTTGTCCCACAGAGCAAATGCAAACATACCCGAAATTTTCTTTAAACTTTTCTCAACACCCCATTTTTCAAAACAATTAATTATCGTTTCTGTATCTGAAGAACCTTTCCAATCTAGTTTATAATTATTAGACAATTCAATCCTTAAATCTTCATGATTATAAATTTCTCCATTAAAACAAATTACAAATCTACCATTATGAGAAATCATTGGCTGTGCTCCTGATGGAGAAATATCCAAAATGGAAAGTCTTCTATGACCTAAATAAATTCCACTTTTAGAATCATACCAAGACCCGAAAGCATCTGGCCCTCTATGACCAATTTTATTAGTAGAATCATTTAGAAAACTAACAAAATCAAGTTCATTATAATTTTTAGAGGAAAGAAAACCATTAATACCACACATAAATGTAAAGACCTTTAAATTTGAAATTAGATGATGAATTTGTAAGCACTGAAAGCTCCCCCGAAAATTGGGCCAATCAAAAGTTTACTTTTCACCCGATAAGCGAAGATATGTGAATACTCTAAGCGGTTCAAGACCAAGGCGAGCGGTTGGCTTAGGCCAACCGGTCTTGAGCCGCTTTCCGTATTCACTTTTGCGCTGCTTAACGGTTGGAAAGTAAAAGATGTATTCATTTTAGTTCTTTCAATAAATCCACGGGAGTCCGATATGCAAGAGCCTCATGGGGTCTTTCCAGATTATAGTCTTCCATCCATTCCATCGCTTTTTACCTTACCTCATCCAGAGAATTAAATACATTAGCGCTAAGCAGTTCTTTTCTGACTGATCCATTGCAGCGCTCTATATAGCCGTTTTGCATCGGCTTCCCTGGCTGGATAAAGACCAGCTCGATGTCCTTTTCCCTACACCAGTGATCCAACAGGCGGGAGATAAACTCAGGGCCAATGTCCACGCGGATCATTTTGGGGAGTCCCCGGACCAGCTCAAGAAACTCCAATACTCGGATAACCCGTCGTGCAGGAAGTGAAAAGTCCACTTCCATAGCCAGCATTTCCCGGTTATAATCATCCAGAATATTGAGCAACCGAAAGTGCTTACCACTCCAGAGACTATCACTCATGAAATCAACAGACCAAACTTGATTGATCGATTCTGGTCTAAATAAGGCTTGTTTTATCCTTGCCGGTAGCCGTTTCTTGTGTCTGCGCCTGATGTTAAGTCCCATGGCAGAATAGATGCGGTAGACCTTTTTATGGTTCCATAGATGGCCTTTTCTGCGAAGTCGGTAGTGGGACTGCCAAAAGCCAATGGATGGGTGTTTGGACACCAATTCTTCTAACGCCTGGATCACGGGCATATCGTTTTTTTGTTTGGGTTGATATTGGAAAGTACTTCGTGGCACACTAAGCGTCTTACACGCCTGACGTTGGCTCACCCCATGTTCTTCGACCATGAACTGAACCAGCATGCCTTTTTCATCAGGCGTCAGAGCTTTTTTGCCACCGCATCCTTGAGTGCCTCATGCACCAGACTCAGATCGGTCAACATCCGCTTTAAGCGAGAGTTTTCTTCTTGAAGTTCTTTTAGCTTCTTGACATCACTGGCTTCCATACCACCATATCGCTGCTTCCATTTATAAAAAGTAGTGGGTGTTACTTCCATCTCACGGCAGATTTCCTCTACTTTTTTGCCACTCTCATGAGCTTTGATCGCTTTTACGATCTGCGTTTCTGTGAATCTCGATTTTTTCATAATAACCATTTAAAGTTGATAATATTAATTCAACTTTCAAATGGCCGACTTTTAGGGGAGCTTACAAAATATCTTAATCGGAATTAATTTAATATATATATTAAATTATACAGAAAATATTTAACCACCCTTAAAATATTTATCATTAATTAAAACTAATAAAAGTTTTTTTATACCTTTCTAACATTTTATCTAAAGAATATTTGTTTTGAATTAAAAAATAATTTTTTAGTTTAATTTGTTTTTTAAGATCAATATTCATTTCTAAAATCTTAAGAAATAAACTATAAAGATCTTTTGGTGATTGAGGTGGGAAAATCAATTTATCATCATTTATAATAATTTTTGCATCACCAACATCAGAAGATATGGCAAGGCAACCAAAACTCATAGCTTCTGCAAGCACATTTGGGAAAGATTCAGTTATAGAATGCAAACAAAACAAATCAAAATATGGATAGAATAAATTCAAATTATTTACTTCTTCAATAAAATGATAACGTGAAAAAAAAATACTACCCTTAACAAGAGATAAAAGTTTATCATTTACAACATTTCGTCCGATTATAAAGACATGAATTTGGCAATCTGGAAATCTATTAAATAAAAGTTGACATGCTTTAATAAAAGTTACGTGATCTTTTGATTTATTGTAGCGACCAACAGATCCAATGATAAAGCTGGAAGATTCTAAATTGTACCTAAGCAAAAAATCTTTTCTATCCGAAAAGACAACATCGATGGAAGGAATATTAAAACCATTAGGAATAATATGCATTTTTTTTAAACAATAACCAAATTTCGAATAATTTTTAAGGCTTCGTTCAGAAGGAAAAACAATTTGATTAGGGATAAAATAAGAAAGAGGTATAGATATAAGGGTAAAAGTATTTGAAAATAATGATGTACCAATTTGTATAGGATCAGAGTTTCTAATTGACCAAACGATATTCTTAATTCCAGCAAAATAACTGGTTATTCCTCCAATCACATTAGAAGCTGATAACCAACAATGTACAACGTCAGGTTTTTCTCTTTTAAAATATTTATAAAGATTAAAAACTGAAAATAAAATTTTTGTATTCAATTCAAAATTAACAAATACTACTGAATCAAGGTTATATTTAAACTTCAAGGAATGATCATATGGAATTAATGAAATAACAGATATTTCAAAATCATATTGTAAATTAGAAACTAATTTTAACAATGATACTTCAGCACCTCCAACATCCAATGAATTAATTAAAAAAAATATTTTTTTACTTTTCATAAATTTAAATAAACTTGTAAATACTCTTTCTAACAGACAGAGTTTAAATTGTGATTTTAGTTAATTTTTAGTTTACTTTTCGTTTCATCAGGTGGTTGATTGTTCAAGACCTCAAGAGGTCTGTGGTAGTTGTATTCTTTTATTGAATCCTTAGTCAGGTATCTCATCAAGATCCAGAATTAAAAATGCCTATAGGATAGTTACCTATTTAGCCTTTTGAATTTTTCTTTGTCACCCTTTTGAATTGGTATGTCATGTTGGATGTATTGATTTTCAATCCCCTGACCTTTACACCATAGTTCAAAATCCCTGGACGTGAACTCTGGTCCGCTGTCTGTTCTGATGGTTTTTGGTCAACCTTGGTGAGAAATAATTTGATAAAGTGTACACATGGCACGTTATAAGATAGTAATGAATAATGTGTAAATCTCAAAAGCTAGTGCCTATCTAGAACATTCATCCATCACGTTGAAAGGTCTAAACTAACAGATGCTCATCAAGCTGTCGCTTATAAAATCCATACTCCAAACATTATTAATTCGCTACTTCTGTACCAGCGGTTGTTTTACTTTGGCAGGAAGCTTACGATTACGTCTTTGCTAATTGTTCATTTTTAGAAACTTTTACACCCTATATAACATATTGTGGTTCCACGTTTAATCTGACCTTCTGAGGAATGTAAACAGCTTCCTAAAGCCGTAAGAGTGATACTCAATTGCGAGCTCTTTAAATTCTTTCAACAACTAATTTTTATATAATTTACTACAGTGGCATAACTTAGAACTAGAAAAAAACAATTTGGTAGGCTCTTCTCACCTGAACTCCTTGAATATAAACTATTTCCATATTAGTTGCCATTTTGTGACAAGAGTCAGCCCATTTGTGTAAACTGATCCTTGATAATTTGAAAGTCGATTGCTAGATCGGAAGACATTTTATTTAGTCGCACGTTCTATTCTTCAAGAGTCTTCTTTATTAAAATTAGATATCTTTAAATCAGCAAATTTGGATTTCCAGTTATAAAAAGCGGAATTGTTGACGCTCAGTTTACAACATAAATCACGGATGGAGATGTCTGCTTCTTAAATTTTAAGGCGGAGAAAATCTGATTCTCCGTAATAAGTTTTTTAATGAAAGTTTAAATATAGGATTAATAATCAATTTTTAAACCGTCTGCATTTTAGGGATAAATACAAATTACCTAATTTTTTATGCCAAAATTTGAGATTAACCCAATTTGCTTTTTGAATTAATATTGGAACCTAAAATCATCAAACAAGTAAAAAACAACCAAAATGATGGTCTATAAAAAGTAATAGGTCCAAATAAAAAAACTAAACTTAATAAAAAGTAATTAATATTAACCTTGAGTAATACCAAAAAATATCGTGTAAATAAGAAGAAAATTAATGTAAAAAAAAATCCAAAATGAATTAAATATGCAAAAATTCCTGAAGCTACACTTGAAATTTCATTACTATAATTCCCTAATCCTATTCCAAATATTTTCTTATTAATATCTAAAGTTTTAAAATAGGAAATAGGATCTATAAAACGAGTAGAAAGGGATCCATCATCATTCCCTGAAAAAAATCTACCTTCTATATAGATTTTTAGAGGAAATTCACTCAGATAAAAAAATAAGATAATATGAAATAAGAAAATAAATATAATTGGCAATACTAAATAATTATATCTATTATTAGAAACTTTAAAATACAAAAAAAATAAAAATAAAGAAAAAAGCATACCGCTAACTGAGAATGAAAAAAAACAAGATAAAATTCCAGCTATTTCAATATACGAGATTTTCTTCTTCGCTATGATTAAAATAAATGTTATAATTGATATAACTAAAGAATAAGATCCAGGTTCATTAAACAACCCAGAAGCTCTAATCATACCAGTTAAAGGTCCAGATCCAGTAATTCGAGACTCCTCACCAGTTAATAAAATTAAAAAATCTAATTTATAACTAAAAAAATAAAAAGATAAAACCTGAATGAGCCAAAAAAAAGTGTGGATTAGAATAACCCTTTCAAGTGAATAAATTAGCTCATTAATTTTTTTATAATAATTGTAGTAAAAAATTAAATAAAACAGAGAACCTAGAAATACAGCAATAATAGAACTAATTCTTATTCCATTTGGATTATTGAAAAACCCAATTAATGTTGAAATTATAAAAAAAGTAATAAGAAAAATGAAATAGTAAAGTACATTTTTTGAAAAAATAAAATTTCTTGCAAAAATATTATAAAAAATAATTATAAAAAAAGAAACTATTGGAAAGGGAGCAATAGAAATAGAATAAAAATAAAAGGATTCTAATGTAATAAAGAAAAGAATATTGGTTAAGAAATATTTATTTTGCATTTACTAATTTCTTTAAAAAAAATGATAGCGGATCTTCAAATAAATATTTAATTAACAATGAAATAAAAAGTATTAGAATTATAATAAAAATAGGTATAAAAGGTAGTAAATCTTCAAAAATAAAACTTGAAAAGATAATCAAAATGACACCTATATTTTGATGTAATAAATAAAAATTATAAGAAGCATTTTTACCGAAATATGAAAGAAATGAAAATTTATTAATACTTGAAGTTGAAAAAGTAGCTAAATAAATAAATGAAAAAATTAATAAATTAATAATAAAAAATAAAACGAGTGGGTTAACACCAAAAATATTATTTTCAAACAAAATTGTATGTGCGCTTGTTATAATTATTGAAAAGATCAAAAAGAAAAAAGAATTTTGAGAATCATCATAAAAATATCTAAACGTAGAAATTCCTAAAAGAAACCAATGTAAGTAATTTGCTAATGAAATAAATTGAAATACTTTGATTATATATATAAATCTTAACTCAAATAGATTAAAAATAAAATTTAGAATTATAAGGATTGCAAAAATAGATTCAATATGTTTATTCAATTTTTTATTAAAATACAATAAAGAGATAAATATATAAAACTTAACTTCAACTAAAAGAGACCAATATGAACCATCAATAAAAGATATATTTGATCCAGTCAAATTAAAAATCTCAGGTTGAATGAATGTTATGCTAGGTAAAAAATCATGTAGAGTTTTATATGGAAAATATTGAAAATTTTGACAAAACACAAAAGTAATCATTGAACAAATGAACATAGAGGGAAAAAGTCTTAACCATCTTCTCTTTAAGAAATGAATTAATGAATTAGAATTTTTAAGACTTCGAAGAATCACAAAAGAAGATATCATAAAAAAAAGATTAACTCCCAAATAGCCATATTGGAAAAAAAAGTATTTGAAAATTCATAATTTGGAAAAACCGCTATAAATTCGGAAGACATACTAGGTGTCCACCTATAATAAAAATGGAATAAGGCAACCATTATGATGGCGAAAAACCTTAAAATATCAAGACCTACCAATCTTTTCATTTATTCAAATATCACTATCTTTTTAAAAAATAATAGGCTAATTTAAATAATTGGTAAAAAAAAATTTTTGTACTAGTTGACAAATAATCATACCAAAATATTTTTAGGCCAAGCTTATGAATTTTAAAAACTCTTTGATAAAAATATTTATCCTTTCTAGATAATCGATTATCATCAATATCATTATAAATTCTTGCGATTTTTTTTGAATAAAAAATATAACCTGAATTTTTCAATATATACATCCAAGTTAAAGATTCCCCCCCTATAATGTTTTCAAAAAAAAATATCTTACAGAATTCAGAGCGCTTAACAACTGGTAGAAATTCGCCCTTATTAATATTATTTAAATACTCTAAAAAATTCACATTAGTTTTTTTTACTGTACAAACTTCTAGATTACTCATATATAAACTAGAAAACATTATTAAATCAGGAAAATATAATCGATCTAGTTCAAATTTAATATCAACTAAGGATTGTTCATTATGCAAAAGATCATCTGAATCTAGAAAAATAATATATTTACCATTAGAATATTTTGCTCCAATATTTTTTGCTACATTAGGACCTTTATTTTCTTTTAATTCTATAAACTTAAAATTCTTAAGCCTTTTCTTTTTAATAAATTGATTAACAATAAATACTGTATCATCAGAAGATCCATCATCAACAAAAATTATTTCATACGCAGAATAACATTGAATCAACACTGATTCAAGTGTTGAAAGAATGCAATTTGCTCTGTTATAAGATGGGATTACAATTGAGAAAAACAAAGCAATTAACTTTTATAATCAATTTAGGAATTAAACAGAAACGCCTCCAATTTTTTGAGTTCTTTGTCATTAATTTTTTTAATATTAATGTACCTTAAATTAGAGTTTTTAAACTTATATATGTAACAAAAAGCGGTCTTCAAAACTAAATAAAATTTACGATTACCGTATTTATCAGCAAAATATTGAAATTTATTCCATGATTGAAGGTAAGCATGAAACCTTTGCTTAAACCAAGAATCGAAATTTTCAAATTCAATAAACTCAGATTTTTGACATATATCATAATATAGATCATTAATTAAGTTTTTGATGTCCCTAGACCAAGAAGGATTTAAAAAAATTTTATCTAAGCGTTCAGTTTGAATCAAAGTTGCAGCAACTTGTGAAGTCATCTCTTGCCTAACTACAAATGGTAATTTATTTTCAATTAAACATCCTTCGCCAAATAAAGGAGAGGAATAATAAAGATACCATTCTTGAACAGTAGCTAAACTACATTTATTGTCATAATTTTTTTTATGGATTCTTTTTAAATTTTCAGTTTTATGCAATCCATACCAAATTAATGATGATTGAAAATTTAGAATTGTAAATTCTAATCTTTTAATAGGATCATTATTTCTTAAATTCTCATATTCTTTATGATAATTTATTTTACGTATAAAAACATCCTTTTCAGGAAATAATAAATTTTGAAATTCATTAATATTACATTCATTTCTAAAATTTATTCTGTATTGCGGTCTACTATATACATTATATTTATCATTCTTGCAAAAGTCCAAAAGGGAATCTTCTAATGAATTAAACAAAATAAAATCATCATTATCAGCTTGCAAACAATATTCAGTTGTAACTAAATTAAATACAGAATCCAATTTCTTAAACCAATCTATTAATGTTGCATCATATGGATATCTTACATACTCAATATTCAAATTAAAAAAATTGTTATCTTTAATTAAATGTTCAACATAATTATCACTACTACCATCAGCAATAATAATTTTAAATTTACAGTTTTGTGAAGACGTCCATTTCAACCATCTATGGGTAAAATGATGCCTATCTTTTAGGGTTAGGACAATAGTAATCAAATTTTCTAAAACCATATTATTAATTTTGAAATTTCAAACAAACTGTCCTAGTTCCTTTCCAATTAGAAATCAAATCTATGGCATCATTGGTTTTAATATTATTATAAATACCTCTACTGCAAGTACTTTCTATTAAAATAACAATAGGTTCATAACCATATTTCTTGAAAACGCTATCTCCATATTTTTCATCATCAGAAGCAATGTATTCAAAAGTATAGCCTTTTTTTACAAGGGAATTTAAACATTCTTTCATTTGATTTTTATTTTCACCATAATTATGAGTTTCAAAAATAATTCTACTTGGGAACACGAAATTTGGATAATTCATTTCTTTTGTAACTAAAGAATTAAATACCTCAAGCTCAGCACCTTCTATATCCATTCTAACCAAATCAACTGCTGGTAAATTGCTTATATATTCACAAAAATCAAAAACCTTAACTTTTATTATTTCATCATTATTAATTTGCATATCACTAGAAAATTTTAAGCGATTTAAATTAGTTTTCTTACTAAAAATTAAATCAGCCTCACCAGAAAAATTAGAAATAGCAACTTGTTCAAAATGAATATGACCTTGAAGATTAAACATTTCTATATTTTTAGATAGAACTTTGATATTTCTTGGATCTGGCTCTACTGCATATATCTCACATTTACTATTAAGAATTTTATTTTCTAACATTGAATAATACCCAATATTTGCTCCTAATTCGAAAATTTTATCATTTTCCTTTAATACTTTTTCTAAAATCCATTTATGATCTAACTCCCGTCCACCATAAACGTATAATCCTCTTCCAATGCCATCTATGCCAAGTGGGACTAACATTTGAAAATTATAGACTTGTATTTTCTTAAGATTTCCTGCATTATTAAATATTTCCTGCATTTTAAAAAGAAAGTCACGAAAAATTATTAAAAAGACACGATAGCCGTAAAAAGAAATATTATTTTTTAAATAGGTAGCAATTTTGTTTAAATTTTCCATATTTTTTTTTTTAATTAATTATTTAATAATTACTTTTCCATTTTCAATACAAAGAATTTTTTCACACCTATATAAGGTGTCAATTTTGTGAGAAATAATAAATATTGTTTTAATTCCCTTCATAGAATAAACTGTTTCCAAAAATTCATTTTCTGTAACTGAATCTAAAGCGCTTGTAGCTTCATCAAATATTAATATTTCAGGATCATTATATAATGCTCTTGCTATTCCAAGTCTTTGCTTCTGACCACCTGATAAAAGAATTCCTTTCTCTCCAATCTTCTGATCAAGAATTTGCTTATCATCATTTAAAAGCATACCTAAATTTGCTTGTTCTAATGCTTTAATTACATTATTATTATTGATTTCATCAGTATCACATCCGAATGCAACATTAGAAAAAATAGTAGAATCAGTTAAAACCACATTTTGTGGAACATATCCTATCAAATTTTGCCAGCTTCGAAGATCATCTTTAATAAATTTACCATCAACTTTAACACTCCCAGATATAGGTGTTAACAAACCCAAAAGAAGGTCAATTAAGGTGCTTTTTCCAGAAGCACTCTCGCCTATAATACCAACAATTTCACCTTTATTTATTTCAAAAGATACATTATTCAAAACATTTTTACCATTTCTAGAATAACTAAATGTCACATTATTAAAATTTATCTTATTTTTAAAAGCAATACTTTTTGGAGTATTATGTTTTACCAAAATATCGAATTTTGAATTAAAATCATTTTCAATAATATTAAGAGAAGAAACTGCAAATTTAATTGATTGGACTGACCCAATAATTCTGCTAACACTTGGCAATAATCTAAAAGCTGCAGCACCATAAACAACTAAAATTGCAATAACTGATTCTATAGTATTTCCTGAATTTATTAAAAAATAACTCAGTATTGACAAACCAAATACCATAAAGGTTTCAAGCCAAATTCTAGGTAATTGCATAATAAAAGTTTGCTTACGAGCAATAAAAGTAATTTTATTATTCAAAAAAATAAAGGTAGTAAGAAAAAATCTTGCGCGTCCAAATACTAGAATTTCCTTTATAGAACCAAAAGCTTCTTGTAAAAGTTTCATTCTATTACTCTCAAAGTTTTCCCTATCAATTCCCCAAAGTTCAACTTTTTTACCAAAATATAAGTTAAACATCCAATATAACATAATAAAGATTGAAGAAATTAATAAAGCACTTATTGGATTAATTAATATTAATAAAAAAAAGATAAATGTTGTTACAAAGATTTCAGTCATTAAATTCACAAGTGACTGAAGAAAATAAGTCAAATAATTATGAGTTTCAGATACAATATTTTTAATGAGTTTAGATGAATTATTTTTTAAATAAAAATCGTAATTATTATTCAAATAATTTTTTAATAAATGACTAGCAACCTGAGACTGATTGTTGTAAAGGAATTTTAGTTGAATCCAATAAACATAAGTAATAAATAACGCCTTTAAGAAATATAAAATAAATATAATTATTAAACCAAAAAGCAAAATGTTTAAATTACTAAAAGAATTTAATTCTAAAGATTCAAAGTAAGTAGAAATTATTGAATCTTCAGAATTAATAAATGTAGAAATAATTGGGAATAATGCTCCCACCGAAAGTGATTCAAGAAAAGCTGCAATTATTGTGAAAAAAATAATTTTATAAAATAAAATTTTTTCTTTTAAGTTCAGAAGCTTTAAAAAACGGATAATTAAAACTATCATTTTATTTTTAATTTAAAACTTATTAAAATATCATCCATATAAATAAATTAATTATAAAAAATTATGAAAAATATAAAATAAAATTAACAACTATCAACATTGTTAATCATTTGCAAGATATTTTTAGAAATATATTAATGTTTGATGAACATTAGTTATAAGAAAAGCTTTACTTATTTAAAGTTTGAATGACTTAAAATATTAATAGTTTCACCAATAGCTTTTCTAAGATTACCTGTAAATAAAAACCCTTTATCAGTGATTTTTTTGGAAGAAACCTCATACGACAATTGATTCATAATTCTGTTATTAACAAAAGAGACCTCTAGCGAAGGGACAAATTCTCTAATTTTGCTCACTATATCTTTGACTGTTGAATTATGTGATAGCACATTGTAAATACTCCCATCGAAAAGATTTTTTTTAATTATAAATGTAATTGCCCGTGACGCATCATTTAAATCTAGATATGGTCTTTTTTGGTCAAATGCTGTACTCCAAACTGTGATTGGCTGATTCATAACTGCTTGCCAACAAAATTTATTTACAGCAGTATGAAACCTCATTCCCTGCGATACACCATAAATCGTCCCAAAGCGGCAAACTATAGCTTTAAGGCCTGATTGGGCTAAAGTAGTAATTAAATTTTCTTCTTTTAGTTTTGTAGCTGCATACGGGCTTTGAGGTTTTAACTCATCAATTGTGCAGTTTTCATCCACAAGTTCATGTTGAGTTCCATATACACTTGTAGAAGATATAGAGATTAACTTTGTTCCTAAATTATTACAAGCATCCGCTATTTTAGATGTAGCTGTAAAATTATTTGCTTCTAATTCTTCCGCTTTATCGAAACTTCCAGCAGCATCAGTAATAGCAGCAAGATGTATGACCACATCAGCATTTGAAAATTCTTTTCCGAGATCCATCTTTGTAACATCAGCCTCTATAAATCGGTAACGTCCAACTGCAGGTAGATTAAATAGTGAAGCAAAACGTTGTGTCATCAAATTATCAATCATTACAATTTCTGCCCCAGGAAATTGAATTGCTAAATCCCTACTAACATATGAGCCAATATGTCCTAAAGCACCTGTAATTACTATCTTCATGTCCTATTGTTCTTTTTTTCTGTAGTCCAAAAAATCATCGTAGTCCCGAATATAATCTGACGCTTCGTAAGGCTTATCACAAAGAACAGTGAGTACTGAATCGGGTTTAATATAGGTTTGTTCAGCCCATATGCTACAGGGGATCAGCAAACCCTTACTGGGATGATCAAGTTTGTAAGTAACTTGTTCATTTCCATCATCACAAAGAACCTCTACACTTCCTGAAGGGCAAGTTAGGAACTGAGTGCATTGCCTGTGAGCGTGATGCCCTCTGACCTTCCCTTCAGATGCACGAACAACAAATACCCGTGCTATAACAAACGGAATATTAAAGTTGGTTTCCATCACAACCAAGTCACCATTATCTTCAAAATGATGAGGCAGGATTACTTCTTTTACAGAATCGAGCTTTTTTCTATTTATCATATACCAAAAAAATAATAAAATTATTGATAAAACAATTTGAACTCAATAACATATTTTTAAATAAAATTACACGCTACCTTAACCTTATAATTACAATTGGTCGTCATTGACAGATTCCTCTATTAAGTGTATGTCGTCAAAGAAAGTGGACGATTTAGTTGTAGAGGGTTTCGTTGTTTAAATGTATGATTTTTTCTTTTAAAAATAGTTGTTTTCGTCTTTTTAGGGACTGTTGTTTAATGAGTGCTCTTTTCTGTAGGATT
>Ga0194116_10004783_pt1 | contig 15266 bp, 17 predicted proteins | sample TA2MahsurfametaG_4_FD_148617 | JGI IMG/M metagenome (GOLD analysis project Ga0194116, IMG submission 148617) | Freshwater microbial communities from Lake Tanganyika, Tanzania - TA2015008 Mahale S9 surface | ecosystem: Environmental > Aquatic > Freshwater > Lake | place: Tanzania: Lake...
GCTTAGATCCACCTCCACCTCCACTAATAATCGTTCCCCGAAGAGTCCTGCTGCGCACGCTGGTACACAACACCTTTCGCCCCGGTACCCGTTAGCTTTCCCAACTTCCCTGCAGAATCTCCAGTACGCCATCGTCGCTTAGAAGCAGCGCGCCGCTGCCGCCCAGTCAAACAGTTGTCAGTGACCGCACTTTGCGCTGTATCGCAATAGCTGCGCACTCTTCAGTCAACGTACTCCACTGCATCAGTCTGTTTGGTATGGCCACCTTGAAGTTGCCCGTCTTTTGCTGCAGTGCAACGCTGATGTAGAGGCGAAGAACAGCTTGTAATTGCCCCCCCACTTTTTATCATTATTGTTTTTATGAAGCGAACTCTTTTTGTGCAATTTCATTCTTTTGCTTTCCTTCAGACAATGGTCCCCACTGTATATCTCTGCTGCTCAAGGCCACCTTGAAGTTACCCGTCTTTTGCTGCAGTGCAACGCTGATGTAGAGGCAATGAACTGGGAGTAATTGCCGCCCCTTTTTATTATTATTGTTTTATGAAGCGAAACTCTTTTTGCGCAAGTTCATTCTTTTCCTTTCCTTCAGTCAAGAAACCCCACTGCACTACTCTGCTGCGGAAGGCCACCTTGAAATTACCCGTGTTTTGGTCGAGTCGAATGCTGACGTCGCTGCGATGGACAGGTGCTTCTGCCCTCCCCCCTGTCACCATGTTTCACTCACTATCTGCCTTGCAGCAGTGGCTGGACTGCACTCAAAACGGCCATCGACTGCAACGAAGCCGATGTTGCTGCATACCTGCGCAGCATCAGCGCTCCTGAATGACGCTCCCCCCCGCGCTGCCGCTGCTCCATTAAAAGCAGTTCTTGTTCGTGTCTCCGCTGGTATTTGGCATTTACCGCTGTGGGGGAGAAGGGGTGGGGGGTCACATCGATGTAGAGGAAATTGCGTTGAGCAGCGAAGTCGAAGGCGCGGTTGCAGCGCTGCATTCGTCAGTCACGCGTCATGCCCCCGCGTTTCGGCCCTCACCTGCAACCGCACAGCCTGCAGGCGCCTGGCGCTTCGCATTTCCTCGTCTTTTGCTCCAAATTGCTGCTGTTGCACATGCTGCCCTTGCCGTTGATGTGAGTTCATACATTTGTAACAATGAGGTAACAATGGAGTCTTGAGGCTGTTCAAAAAGCGCGCGAAAGATACAGCGAAGTGTCGCTCAGCGCACCACTTGCAGCAGCTTTCCACACTCCGCTCTCCGTGTTCATCCTGCCCTTGGCCGCCCCCCCCCCCCCATCCCGCCCCTCCCCAGCCGCATCAGCAAGCGCGCAGCCTCCCGCTCCGAATGCCGTCGCCCCTGCCGTGCTGCGACACGCCCTCATGGCAGCGCCATGCTGCCAGTTGCATGCGAAGCGGCAGAGCGGCGGTACGACATGTGGGCTTGCTGTGCGGCTGCCACCGTGCAAGCGCGCAGCTTGAAGACAATAGTCTTTGGCAATAAAACAAGGAGCCTTAGCACAGCTGGTATGTTGCGTTCCAGATTCACCATCAGGCACAGGAGCATTTAATCTGTTTTCTAGAGCTGCAGCCAATAATTTGGCCATAGCGACACTGGGGTCCATGAAGTCTGCGACGCCTTTTCATAATTTAGTTATGTGATAGTAATCCTTCGACAGGGCCGTCGCACATACGGGCAAGCGCTTGCCAACGAAGCCGACCCCCAGTTGCCGACCCCCAGGGGGGGACCCCCCGGCAACCGGGGCCCCCCGGCTCGTAGGACGCGCGCGATGCCCTCCGCGCTCCTCCCTTATGTTATAAAGTAAATTGTGTAACGTTTTGTCCCCTCGACCATGTTACGTCTTTTCGTCACCATTGCGGGTGGAGACGATTGCACGATTCGCAACGAAAATCAATCTCAATTCTTCTTTTTATTCACGTGGTACAATGTGCTTTCGCGACTTCCCACAAAAAAACGAGACGCATAAATTGTTCATATGCGTGTAATAAAGAGCCTAAGCTAGACCAAGCAATGCTGCCACAAACAACACAATGTTCGGAGGACTTGCTGGTTTGGCGGCAAAAGCCCAATCAATTGCATCTTCGGGTCCAGTCCTGGGGAAATCAGCAGGAAGTTCAGTGTTAATATCAACCCCCTCAGATGCAAGTACGAGGAGCTTTCTTATGCAATTCTTGTTCTTGAACTCGCATTGCTTCCAGCCTGGGAGCGACGGGTGCAGATTTTCGCCTTGAAAACGTCTCAAAGGCAAGAGGCAGGCCTGGCAATGCAGTTGTTTGACAGCAGTATCATGGAGCCTGACCAAAAATCTGCATTTTGATGTTGAAAAACACTGTCCTCCGCATCCTGCACAAATCTTGTGTCAACAATCAATGCCATCATGCACTGTACTGCTTACCTCCACACTTTTCACCCATATCAGGCTCTCTCAAGCATTTCTGAGAACGCATGATAGCTCTTACCAGCTCCTTGAAATTTGGATTGGCAAAACCGGCACCAAGTTGTGGTTGCGGCCTAACGCATGCGGCCTGCAGTGGTTTGTGCTCCGCTTCGGGCACTCTGCCATATTCCTAACCACAATATTACAGGAGTAGGGCGCAGACATTTTGCTGAGGACTATAACGTCAAATAAAAGTACAGCATATACCTCTTCTTCATCTTGTTGATTGTGCAGCCGCTTTGAACTCTCAGCACACGACGGGTGCGCAAACAACTTGCACACTTCGTCTGCAAAATTCAGCTGTCTCTCCACACACATCTGACAAAACGCTGCCATTTCAGCAATGCCTATCTCAAAAATATAAATTTTGGCCGTGTGGGTTTGAAAGTGCACGGGACAATATATCACCTGCCATTTTCGATTCCTCATAATATGCCAGATCTTTCTTGGTTGTCACAAGAGTTGCAATGCACTTTTCTTGTTCTGAGCGGGCCCCTCGCCCCGCACCCTGTAAAAAGGTTTCTGGATTATGTGCGCTACCAAAGAAAAACACTCTTGTGACTTCATCAAAAGATACACCAGCAGAAAGCACTGATGTGCAAACCATAACAGCTGAACCCAGCTTCCTGAAGGCAGCCATGTCAGCAGTAGCACCTGAAATGCATTCTAGAACTTCTCGAGAACTGAGCATCTCTTTCAAGTACGACGCCAAATCGGAAACGGTTTTTTTAAACAGGCAAAAAACTATAGCCCTCTGCCCAGATTGCTGCTGGCTCAATTCATGTCCGATCCAATACCTTGCGTCCGTTGTGACCTTCAGCCTTAGTTCCAGATGGGGTCGACTCGGACATAGAAGCATTGAATTTGAAAATCCTTTGCGACCAAGCTTCTGTGCTAAAGCTACAACATAACGAGGCTGGAGTGTTGCTGTCATGCAGCAAACCTGCGGGCAGTGTACGCATACCTCATTTATCGAATCAAAATCCCGGAATGATGCATCAAGCACCAAAACATGTGCTTCATTGAACCAACACCAGCCCAGTCTTTCACGAGATAACAGCTCTTGTGCAATACGAATTGCCTTTGGAGCATGCTCATAAGAACATACGATCACCTCAGCCGTTGCGGCTGCTGTTGCAATGTCAATAGTCTTATGAATATCAGAAAACCTAACCACGCGGCAGTTGAACTTTGCACCCTCTCGAATGACGTTCTCAGTCAATGCTACAAACGGGACAAAAACGAGCTGCGCCTTTCCAGTCATAACTGCCATTGCAAATGGTAACATGTCCTTGCCCGTGCTTGTTGGGGCTTGTATGATTTTGGTATCAACTGCGCACGAATCCAGCAGCATATTTAATGCCGTTTCTTGCAAATCCCGTACCTCACTAATCTTGAGGCGCTCTACGAGGTATTCAAAATTCGACTCGCGGCTACGCTTGCGGCCCCCTTTTAAATCCTCATTTGGCTTCACATTGATGTCGTTGGGGCTTTTCATAACATAACGCGAGGCCAATGGTGATAATGGTGCACCATATTCGGACAGCCGACTGGAACTGCCACGTGGCGGTTGTGTCGCCGGTGTGCTTGGTGAACTCGGAACTTGCGTCGCTTGAGAACCAACAGCAAATAATTCGGATGTTTGAGATGATGCTTTCGAAGCATGGAATGCTGGATATTGCGACTTTTGGTCATGACCGACTTGTGCAACAGACACTTTCGACTCAGAGGCAAACCCGAGGACAACGCGATTGTAGGTGCGAGAGTAAACCATCTTTTCTCTAGCGTCGACCTGGCGTAAACCACCAACACTGTTCTTTTCAAACACACCGGCATAATCTGACTTTGAAGTCCCAACTGAGTGGTTGCTTGAGGTTGCGGCAATGCTGAATAAGTGAGAGGCGACCTGGTTAGCCTGTATTTTGGACCCATCAGCAATTTCGAGGGCCAGCTCTGTTGAAAAATGCTCTCGGGCGTGACGCATATAATGAACATTTGGGCATCCATGAGCAGATAGTACTGCGTTTGTTAAATCACCCAATTTGGTACTCTTGATAGGCTTTCCTTCGAAAGCACCGAACAGGGTCCTGTGCACAACAGCATCACTTGCATCTGATAGGAGCTTTTGAGCCAGGCGAACTTCAATTGGCTTTCCAAAAATAATCAACCTGCACATGATGCGAGCCAATGGGGCCGGAATCACCCACAGAGTCAAGTCTTCCGCTGGATTTGCACAAGCACCTTGCTGTTTGCGGTAGTCCCCCACAAAAACTCCTTCACCTTCAAAAATTCTGAAACATCTGGTTGGATTCTGAGCTGTCACCTCGAGAGTTATACAGCAAAGTTCTGGAATTCTCCGTGAGCCTCCACCAATATTGGCACCTACACCTGCCAAAAATTCACGAGCTGCCTTCTGCAATACTTCAAAAATTTGTTTTCCTTGAGTGAAAGATTTTGAATGATTTCTAAGCCATTCAATTTGGTCTGCATCGCTGAACATGGCTTCATTTTGCACCATAATACCTGCACCAATTGCGGGGTCCTCGAAATCTTTCACAGTCGCCAAATCAATATCATGGCCTGGAAGCTGTATCTCATCAAGTGCTGTTTGAATGTTTGTAACTGTTGTTGAAATAATTGAACGCATCATATTCCATGACACCCGCACAAGCTCACGACCTGTGTCGACAGTGACTGCGGATCCAGCTGGAAATCCTTCGTCGGGTTCCGTCCTTTGAATCAAAAGGCGCTTGTCGTGTGGAACACAACGCTTGATCTCGTAATACATTGTGGTCAAGACACCAAATGCGACTGCCTTGGTTGGATTTAACCATTGAATGCAAAAGGGCTCGATTTCTTCCTCCATATTTGCGTGCATGTGCATCATAGCTGTGCCACGCAGCACTCGCCTCATATGCATTGCAGCATGCTGCAGGGGGTCCGCATTTTTGAAATTTGGCACATGCTGGACTAGCCAATAAATAAAGCTTTCCAAACAACATACATCCTGCGAATTGCACTTCTCTTTCAATGCAAGAAGAACCAGCTCTTGAATGGTTGCAGACTTTTGGAAGTAGCTTTGTGCAAAAAGCTTGAAACGAGAAAGAGTCTTGGCATACTGACCACCGGAAGTATCTTTGAGAGGCTGAAATGGAACAACTTTGATAGCACCTGATTTGGACCGCATAATCTGCATTCTCAGAAGGGTTGACGCATTCCAAGCGAGCTCGTCAATGAAATCAACATGATCCGTTGCCTCATCGACCATCCCTACAGGTGGTTCCCCCAAGGACCACTTTTCGTCACTAAACAACGCTGCCGCCTTGGAAAGTATCTTTGTTTCTCGTTCCAGAAGTCCGGGGGTTACAATTGAAGCACCGGAAGAAGCTACAGGAAGCGGGTCGATAGTCCAATTGAATTCAGTATTTCTAGATCCGTTGCTTTCTGTGTACGCTATCCCTGACTGAAACAGCACAGGGCCCTCTTGTTGATGGACTTTGATGTGATGTTTGTTGAACCCCGATTTGTCACAAAAGATCTTCTGGCAACGCAGGCATTGAACGCCCGTCTTGAACATTGCTCCTTGAGATGCGAAAATGAACCTTACAATTGTTCTTATAGGAACGTAGTACAAAAGGTGCTAGTGTAGCCTAGTTCGCAGCACCTGCCAGCAAACAATGTTCACACAACCCTCCTGTCAATCGCAACCATGCCGTCCCCTTGGAATGTTGGCAAGTCGGAATGGAACTGCTCGTGCAGCACCTCCACCACCTCGCAAATCGAATTCAATTTGAATTCTGAATTCAAACAATCAAAGCGTGACACAGTCATGCTTTTTATAGCCCTTATGCACGCGCAACATTTCATTACCATGTTTCAGTAATTTTCTGGCATAATCTGCAACACAAATCCTGACCGACTCAAAAAAAAATCCCCCCCTCGATCCTTTTCAAGCACTTGAATTCAACATTCGAGAACTCGAATTCAGAATTGTTCAAAAACCTCTTCAATCTGTGTGATCATGCCTAATGATATGCCTGATCAATAATTATTACGGAAATAAAGCTGATGTCAGACTATATACACAGGGACCTTCCTGGACTGCATGAGAAAAAGAGTCCCTTTGAGTTGCCAACTTACCGACTTCCGCCATTGCAGAACATCCTGTGAATGTTCAGCAGCACGCTCACATCGATGCAGCCATATCATGCGCATATCACAATCTGATTCTGCACTGCGCATATATACAGCAGCTATGATATCTGCAATATTGCCTGAAGCCTGCAACCTAGCACAAACCTAACCCAGAACACCCGCGCATCGGACCCCTCACATCAAGCCAGCACTTTTGACTCGGTTTTACAGTAGCATTCCATCGCTAAGATATGACCGACGATGATTCTCCCATATTTAGGCGCAGGCCGATGCGCAAGCCACAAATCATACCACCGACAACGGATTCTCCGTCTCAGGGTCAACCCGAATTAGTTGTTCCACTACCGGCAGCTTCACCAGCTCATGAATCAGCTATTGTACCGCAGATTTCCAACGACGATTCCCCCATAGTCAGGCGCAAGTCCCTGCGCAATCGAGCAATCATACCACTGTCTCCGGATTCTCAGGCTCAACCCAAATTGGCTGTTCCTCCAACCCCGGGCTCGTCAGCTCTTGAATCAGCTGTTGCATCCCAATCTTCTGACCCAATATCGCAGAATCAACCTGACCCTACAAGGTCCGGATCTTCCGCTCCGCATTCTGATGTTGGTTCCCGATGGGCGGAGGCACGTCAGCGCGATCGTGCCTTAAGACGTGCAAGACGCCAGCGTTTCCTCGATAATAAGCTCATAGCACATCAAGCTAAGGAAGTGAATGACGATGATGACTCTGTGGACGGAACAACGAACAGCGAAGATGATGGGTATTTCTTCCAGGATTCGTAGCTTTGTTTTTCCTTTTCTTTTTGTTTTTCGTTGAATATCATTATCGATTATCTTATTGCGCATCGTACAGGGATCTCACAGACGAGTCCTATGTCACTCATGGTTCAAACCACGCAAATGGCGACCGTGATATTTACTTGGCAAGCCTGTCGAGTCAGAGTCACCTCTTCGGATTCGGAACACCGTTGCACCTTCAAAGAGGCCGTGAAAGGTTCAGGTAATATTGGTGTGACTTCCATGCGCGTTGTGTTTTTGTTCTCAAATCAAACGCACAGATCATCGTTCGATCGATCGGCGCGCCTCCTGGCAAGCCCTGGCTATACAGGACTGGTCTGCCCCCGAGGACATCGCATGCTTGGACGCCTTTACACTCAGTCTGGGCGCCACTGCGACATGTGCGAATCACCACTAGAGGACGGAGATATAGGACATTATTGCAATGTGTGTAATGTGTTGTGCCCACGCTATGTTTTATTATACAATTGCTTTACTCCATGTTTCAGCCTTGCGACTATGACGTGTGCGCTGATTGTGAAAGAAAAGTCATGGCACCAAGCCCCCAACCGATCAGGCAATCGCCCTTTCAAGGCAACCTAGCTTCCATCCTCTTGTCGCCTTCCCGCCGGCCGTCTGCTGTGGTCGTCCAAGAGCAGGAGCCGATTCACGAACCGGTCGCATTCAACCTAGTCCCTTCAAATCTACCTGAGGTATTTCAAAACTCTGATGCTCTTCCGGGCCCCAAATTTTTTCCGATTTTTGTCAATCATGCACCTGCGCCTCCAATGTCACATGAAATGCGGTTTAACGCCGCTGCTGCTGCTGCATCTCCGCTACGCCCCCCCTTCAGACAGACTGGTCGCCTGAGACTGAGAGTCTCGACACCTCAGCAGTTGCTAGACGCAGTTACATCTTTACCTCGGCTGCGACACAGACCCAGGCGACAGGTTGAGGTGCAAACACCGTGTTCAGACTGTACCAATAATGTACTCCTGGCTGCCCTGGCAATCACTACACCGCCGCGTGTTGGGTTTCCTGACTTCGCGCCCAAAAACCTTTTTCCAGATTCCCCGATCCCATGCAACCTCATTGTTTCTGTGGACAAGTCAGTGGGCACTGATGCCCCACTCACTGTCACTGCAAACACGCAAGTGGGCACTGATGTCCTTGTCTTTTGTGAGGCAGCAGTGCAAACCTCGCCTAGGTCGGATCAACCCCCCACATCGCCACGGTTGGATCAGCCTGCTACATTGCGAGATGTTCGCAATGAATTGCGCGCCTTGCTCGTTGGTTTAGGATTTTAAATCTTTTATATATCTCAATAAATTAAATGTCTCTGCTCTTGTTTTCGACAAACACGCACGCGCAATGCAATGGCACATCAGCGAAGACAACTGAAATGAAGAATTTACTCGCACAGACGCGATTATTCGAATTTGCCACGGGCACCCAATACTGCAGCGCATGCAAGAGTGTTCTCGCGCTTGAATGATGGCCACATACCTCTGCACCTCTGGCATGCGCATGCCCCGATCACCGTTTTTTTGCCGTCTCGGTGCGCGCAGCATATGTCGCAAAGGCACTCTGGGTCGTCACGGCACCATGCGAAACTGCACACGGGGTTGTTGCCAGCTCTTGAACTTTTCTTCTGCAGTTCAGGGTGCAGCTTGCGAAATGCCAAAACCCCGTAGTAGGTAGCTCTTTTTTTGATGGGCATGTGATCAGACATAGCACACAATGTCACCAGCCCTCACTTAAATCATCGCGCAAGGATGCAATGTGAAATCATCGCAAGGCGGTTGTTGGACGGTTGGACTACGCTGCCCACCCAAAACTTTAGTTGGACACGATTAGTGTGAAATTCGGAAAATAACAGACCGTACTCTGGTGGTTTTGTTCAGTCGAAAAGTTACTAGGCCCAGAGACCACCCCTCATTTCTGAATTTTCAGAATTCCTTGTGTACCAGGTTCACAGTAGTACTTTGTACTAGTGTACACTAGCTAGCTAGGGCATTGCCTATCCCTTGAATTTGTTTCCAATATTTTTAAACGGAATATTCAGCCAACGGCTAGGTGCTGCCTGGAGAATGACCAATCCGAGAACAACATTGATTCCCGAAACGAAAAGGTGTCGCAAAATTAATACATCAAATGAAGCTCATCAAGATGAATGTTGCTGAATGTTTTGCTGCTTCGAATGCCGAATTAGCTGCACTGCTAATTCCTTGCAGGGACATGGCACTGAACTCTCGTTCGTACTTGGACCGGAGACTTGCGGCCATCGATGAGGCCCTGTCTCGGCTTGAAGCTATTTGCGCATACAGGCTTGACCTCGAGTTGGCACAGGACCGGCTAGAAGCCACGGTGCTTGCGTGTTCTACACGTCTTCAAGATGTGCAGGACAGACTATCGAACCCGAAACCCCTGACCCATGAAGCTGGTGTGCAGTGCAATCTGTCTCTTGCCTGCAGGCGGGCCTCGAAGCGTCAGTGTTGTGCCTCTATTTAATACATTTGATTGGCTCTGCGAGTTGTTATTGAATGCAGCTAGTGCAATGGCTCGAGCTGCTCTTGCTACAAACAGTGTGATATTGCAATGACTCTTGCGCAGCCGCTGTACAGTGTCACAGCAGAGGTGAGAATGGAAATAATAAATTTACTATTACAAGGCGCAAGCATTTTACCAGCCGCAACTATTCAACCCTTTCTTTTCCTTCTTCAGCTCGCCGGAGCCAAGCGTGTGGTCAACGACCGCAACAACCATTGCTTCCTCCACGGAGATATCGCCGTCAGCGTGCCTTCATCGCACAACGTAATTCGGTATCATCGTGCAAGCCCACTGCACCAACATTTGATTCTGTACTCGAACAACGCGACGCAAAAGCACTTCAATACCTCTGCCTGCCGACGCAATGACGGCTTCGATTCAGCAGCTCTCCCTGTTGTTCCACCTGCAGCAAAGCAGCTTCATCGATTCCTCACCTCAAGCGGCGACGCACTTCCACGCAATTCCAACTCATTATTTTGTTTGACCACAACTTCACTCGCAATGTTTTGTTCATCCAACAAACTGTGGACTTCACCTGGCCCAGCTAAGGCGCGCGACCACACACCCTCTGCATCATGCATCAAGAGCCGCAGCCAACCACGCAACCGAGTAAGGCGCTCTGCGAGTCAGAAACAAACAGTCAGTTCTACGGTTCCGCAAGGGGTCTGACAGCACTAATCCCAGTACTACTGTCTCCATATATATGAAGTAGCCTAGCACTTGAGTGAGTACTCACAATATTTAAACGGACGACGTTGAGACGTGAGACGTGTGACGTGTAACGCTTTGACATGTGTCATGTACGACGGTACAGGCCTGAAGTACCCTCTTGGAATATCACAACACGAACAAATCGGTTCCGTGCAGTTCAAACGGCTGACCTTTCCAGCAACTTACTGTCGCACACAAGAAACCGGCCACGCACTTCACGCCTCGCACTCCCCACTGCAGGACCACCAAACCACCAAACCACCAAACCGCCTGCCTTAACTTCACCTCGTTTGTACATGTGCTGCTTAACGCACACAAACCCTCTGAAGCTTTTTTCATTTTATTTTGCAGGCATCGCATTCATACAATCTTTACATCGCGCTCGCAATTTGCCATGATGGCAAATTCCCGTCCCCCCACATTGTACGCACCTACTTTTCTGCTTTCCATGTTCACACCATGCTTTACCACCACATAGTTTGCACCAATATCGCTGCTTGTTGTGAACGCAAACTGAACCTCCTTTGCACAGAATACACGCCGTTTCTCTTCGTCCATGGCTACACATTTTGTAGTGCAGTTTCCTGATCTGAAGGCTGACGGGCGGATCCGGCTTCTGTGCTTCCTTGGTAGCAAGTGCAAGTGCTTTGGCAGTTTCTTTTTCCGGCGTTTTGGTACGGGGCGTTGAAGGCTGCTGATTACTGATGGCCGGAATCACAGTACGTAAATGCATTTTTGAGGTAGAGGAAGTATTACCGGTGGCTATCGTCGCGATATGGTTTTGTGCTACAGCGAACTCAGACAACGTTAAGTCGGCAACAGACTGAATGGAACCCCCATCACCATCATCTTGACCAACTTTTGCGGCTGCCTTATTCCTTGAGGGTCGGGATGAAAGCGCGATTGACAGGGCTTGAGGAGGGACAGGCTTGTATCGAAAATTGGCATTGGCTAGCCGGGCAGTGGATTCCAGAGTCCATCCAGGGACAGCGTCGCTCATGCCGAAAGGGATTAACTGGGACGGATTCATATTCTCCACAAGAACCCAATTCGATCGCAAACTTGTCACTGGAGACAATGCAACGCTGTAATGCCATACCCCCCCAATGCTCTGCGAAGTCTGTACATACCCAAGTAAATTGGTCCCACCTACTGGCCCGCTCATCGAGCAAATCACCATGGTGTGCCTGGCAAGATTTAAGCCGACCTTGTTTGGCCATATTGATGTGCCAACCATAAAGAACTGCGCGCCAACTAGTAAGGAATTTTGATTCAAGGTTTGATTTATTTTGCCTCAAACGACAATCACGTAAACCAATAAATTACCCCGATACACGCGTCGCCGTGACGTTAGATGCCCCAATCCAAGTTGTCACCATCACTTTCTCGTAGCCACCAATTTCTTGAGGGACGTTGCGCAGAGTTCACACTTCACAGTCATCCAGCGGCCCCCTCGAGAACCAGATTTTCGTTCCAAGCTGCCTTGGGAACTATAATAGCGAGTTCCGCAGGATTCCGCTTGATCACTCTACAATGAAAAAGCCTCAAAAAGGACTAAAAAAACCGAGTAGTTCCATGTCACTGACAACTACATATCTAAACAAACCGAATTTCGGTACTAGTACGAGCGACGATTTAAAGCAACCCCTCGGCAGCGGCCTCAGCAGCAGCAGCCGCTTATCATCAGCAGCAGCAGCCGCCTCCTCAACCCAACAATCTCAAGTCAGCCGTTCACTTCCCTTCCCCTTCTGGACACGCCGGCAGTGCATGTGAGACAGCAGTGTAATGGTGTGCGCCCGCTCACCGCTGCCTGCAGTCGTCCTTCTCCTCCATGTTGCCCCCCTCGTCGCTCAAAGCAAGTCCTAAACACACTGAGCAGAAGAATGATGGCACCCACAAGATGTCCTGCCTCGCCGCCGTCGAACTTCAGCTCAGGATCCAGGTGCTGCCCTTCGCCACCCTCTGCTCTCCCGCTGCAACTAAAACCCTCCTTCAGCTCGCTGTTTCCACCTTGCTCAACACCCCCGTCGTCTACGCTGTGTGCAAGCCCTTCCTCCCCTCAGGCGCCATCATCTTCACCGTCGGCTGAACACCCGGCGTCCCCGCTGTCATCACCACCTTCTTCTACAGCGACGTGTTCGCTTGCATTGCCTGCGGTCTGTAGTCCGGCCTCCTCATCGGCTTCATCACCGAGTACTACACCTCTCACTCCTACCGCCCCGTGCGTGATGTTGCCGAGTCGTGCCGCACTGGCGCTGCCACCAATATCATTTACGGTCCTGCCCTCGGCATGCAGTCCACCATTGTGCCCGTTCTTGCCCTCGTTCTTGCCCTCGCCGCCCCCGTGTGCATTTCCTTCAAGCTTGCCTCCCAGTACGGTGTCGCCATCATGGCATGGCCGCCCTCGGCATGCTCTCCACCCTCGCCATCGGCCTCACCATCGACGGATACGGCCCCATCAGCGACAACGCCGGTGGCATTGCTGAGATGTGCGAGCTCGGTGAGCACGTGCGTGAGCGCACTGACGCCCTCGACGCCGCCGGCAACACCACTGCCGCCAACGGCAAGGGCTTCGCCATCGGCTCCGCTGCCCTCGTTTCCCTCGCCCTCTTCTCCGCATACACCGTGCGTGCTGAAATTCCCCCCGCCAAGCTCTCTCTCCTTGAGCCCATGGTTGTTTCTGGCCTTCTCGTCGGTGCCAAGCTGTCGTACGTGTTCAGTGGAATGACCATGAAGAGCGTTGGTCTCGCCGCCATGACCATGGTGCCTACCCCTCACCCAGAGCCTCCGCTGCTCCCGTGCTCAATTCTTTTTTGCAGGTTATGGAGGTTCGCATGCAGTTCGCCAACGAGAAGAACAATGACGCTGCTCTTTTCTTTTAAGGACGCAGCTCTTTTCTCTGCGGCTGCTACCGCCCCTGATTGCTGCATTGCTGCTTGCTGCGTTGCTTTTTGTTGCATTCTTGCTTGCTGGATTGTTGCTATGCAAGTTGGTGCATTGCTGCATCGCAGCGTTGCAAGTTTCTAATGGTCAAGTGCGAAGTGACTCATTCACAAACGCGTTGCTGAAATAAAACTTCACGCTGTTCCAGCGCACCGGCTCCGTCCAACACGGTCACGTGCACGGGCCAGTATTTGTCAAAGAAACAACTGCCGCTGCGCTGACCTGCCACCTCAGTGTGGCAGAAAGCAGCGGCGGGGCCAATAAAGAAGCACCTCGGTCAACATCCACCTTGCTGCGCAGCAAAGCGCGTTCTATCATCATAAATTTACGGCGCAGCGGGGCATTGCGACGAGAAATCAGGCGCAAGGCTATTTTTTCAAAAAAACAAGGGACGCCCGCACAACGAACCGACGGCGCTCTGCACATCAGCCACTGCGCAGCCTGCACGCGCTCGGAGCATCATTCAAGCGTTACGATGGGCCAGCAGCAGCACTCTGCCGGCGGGTGCAGTGCGTGGCGGCGAAGAAACGTCTCTCAATCGACTTCATCCACTCCGTCATCGGTTTTTGAGAAATTCGTCTATTGGCAACCTGTGGGGCAGTTATATCCTGCAGAAGCGGCAGCAGCGGCAGCATCAGCAGGCGCACCTGCTGCCTCGCTTGTATTTTGTCGAATTCGGCCATCTTTTTGGCGATCCAAACCGCAGAAGCAACAGATTTTTTCGAAGTCTTCGCGACCGCACCTTTTGCTGCAGGTCGGTTGTGACCCGCCCGCTTAAACAATCGTCCAGAGGCCAAGAGAACCATCCCCTCTGCCGCAACCCGGGTGGCCCAAGCTTGTTTTTGTGACTCTTGGATGTTCCAAGCTTCAAGGTCTGCAAAGACCCAGTCAGCCTGAAACATCACCATAAACCATTCAACCCTTCATCAATAGTCTCATTCGACAACTCTTTGAAAACCTCACCATACACTTTCGCATCCATGCTGGAGCATGCTGCCTGCCACACAATCTCGTGTGCCCGCTACCCCTACCCGCCTTCCCGCTGGTTTCGCAGCCGCCTCTGCTGAGAACTGCTGCCACAGCCGCTGCTGCCGCCTCTGCTGCAGCTGCAGCTAACCAATTCCCGCAGGCATTCAGCGCGAACACATGCAACGGGCATTGCGACGGCTGGCATTCGGCGCGATCACATGCAACGGGCACTGCGACGGCCGTAGCAAAAGCGCAGACAGCGAGGTTGCATTCATCAGGCTGATCAGGGACACAGGGGAGAATATTTAAAACCGAGTGCCGCAACCCCTACCTGCCTTCAAATGATTCAGGACAGGTGGTTCTAGAACACTTCACTTTATCTTGATCTCCTACCCCCCTTATTTCGGTTCTAATTCATCGCCATGTGAGTCCCCAATGAATGTTTCAAATTAGCAGGACAGGTAACTGGACTAACGGTTCAAAAAAGAAACAATTCAGGACTAGGTCATATTCCATCAGGACAGCCTTGGGTTGGTTTGGTACATAATTGGTTTTTTTTTTTTTTTTATTATTTTTTTGAGACCCTGCACCCCTAAAGCCAGCACCAATGGGACCCATTTATCTATATATAGCTGAACGCTGAACGCTGAACGCTGAACGCTGAACGCTGAACGCTGAACGCTGAACCCTAAACCTTGAACGCTGAACGCC
>Ga0194116_10004784_pt1 | contig 15263 bp, 15 predicted proteins | sample TA2MahsurfametaG_4_FD_148617 | JGI IMG/M metagenome (GOLD analysis project Ga0194116, IMG submission 148617) | Freshwater microbial communities from Lake Tanganyika, Tanzania - TA2015008 Mahale S9 surface | ecosystem: Environmental > Aquatic > Freshwater > Lake | place: Tanzania: Lake...
CGGCTGGTCCTCTGGAACTGGCTTAGCTGGTATATTTGGTGTAATACTTAGCTTGATATTTGAAATAAAGAAAATTGAAACTAAAGATCTTTATTTATATGTTTCTCCTCTTTCAATAATATATTTGTTAATTTTTATTTTACAAGAAAATTATTACATCAATTATGTAAAAAAAAAGGACAATACTCCGCAACTATCAGGTAATGAAACTGAATCCCTAAATTCAATTTCTAATGAATATAATCAAGAAGGAAAAAATAATAACGACAGCAAATATGAGGATCATGAAAATAATCAAATCTCTACTGCTCATAATCATAATTTAAATTGGCATAATTTTAAATTGGCTTTCCGTTTTTCGAAATTTTTCATTATTAATCTTGGTTTGGTAATAATTATTTTATAAGGAAAAATTTTCTAATTAGGTTTCTAAATAAATAAATGGAGTTTTTTAAATTACCTACAAAATATCTTGCAGAACTGTATTCAATAAATCATTTAATATATAAATTAAAATTTATATGTAGGTTTATTTTCTAGAATACACCATTTTGAATGGCTTCAGTAATCAAGTTCATAAAAGACAACAAATTCCAGATACTTCAATTCCAAAAAACTTAGTAAGTATTATAATTCAACTTTAATTCATTAATAAATGATAACTTAGATGAAATAAGTATTATTATTATTATTAAATTATGATTTTTTAGCAATTTATATTTTTCTGCTTATTCTATCAAATTGGAGTTTTTATCTCAAGATCAAGTCTATTTCTTATAAAGGACATAAATCGAGTCGATATTTTAACTTATATTCAATTATTCAATTATATAATTTGGTTTATACAAGTTTATCTTAATTTATTCCAAGTTTACATTGTAATGTTTTTGTTAATGATAATAGTTGGATTGATGGGAGGTTCATCATATGTTCTTTGTTTTTATAAAATTTTAAATAATAAAAATACTCCGGTTAAAATGAAAGAATTATCAGTTAACATTGCAACTATGATGAATGACACAGGAATTTTATTGAGCTCAATTTGTGTGTTGATTTATGATAATTCAATAATGTATTATAAAGATAATTGATTTAGCAGTAAAAATAATATTTAAAATAAATATATTTATAAAAACAAGTATTTTACATTTTCTTAATTTGAAGATTTTCGATTAAAGCCTATAAAAATAGAAATTTCAAAATAAAAAAGTTTTCATGAATGACAAAATAATTCTTTTAAAATTATAAATAATAAAATTAGATTATTCAATAAAAAGTTATTTTTAATCAACATAAATTTTTTTTTTTAAATTAAAATCTTATTAATTAAATATTTCCAATAAGTAGAGTTAATGGAATTAGTCTATAATACCACTACTAACTTGAAAATCTTTAAATAATAAATTTTTTCTTATATATAAAACATAAATTTTTATTTATCGGATTCATTAAATAGAAATTATAGTTTCAAAATTTAGAAAAAAATTCACAAATAATAAGAAAAAAATTTATGTTAAATGTTTATATATTATATTAATAATATTAATCCTATTTATAAATAAAATTAAAATTCCAAAAACATTATAATTTTTATTTAATTTTATATTTGTTCATATTGAAAAAGCAATAAAATAAAAATACATTTCAATAACATATAAATTAAGATTGATATATTTAAATTGATTTTTGTTAGTTTATTCTCTGTTTTTTATTTGATGGAATTTTATTATATCTAGTTGTTTATCTCCTTCTAATTTTTTAATTTTGGAATCATCTTGTATTCTTTCATATAAAAATGTTTTCGGAATTTTAAGTCGTTGAAAAATATTACTGTTTATAATATCTGCTTCTTCATTTGCTTCTATTTTTGTATATGGATTTTCTGGCTCGAAAAATTTTATAGCAGAATACATCTGAATAATTTCTTGTTCTTTTCTATTAAATGTATATTCATACAAACTTGTTAAATTTAATTCATTATGAAAAAATTTTTCTACGTTAAAGTTATCTTTATAATGATTATCAATTTTAGAAAAAAATTTAAATTTATTCCTTTTTCTTTGCATTAGACATCCCCTATAAAGAATTTCACAACATGAATGAGACCTTGGATTAATTGTACTTTTAAATGGTTTAGATTTTAAAATATCCTTTACATCTTTAGATTTATCTTCTTGGATAATATCGGAAATTTTGTTTTTGGATATATACACTAAATTTGGCACTACCAAATTAGCTTCACTGTTATGAATTTCATTATAATTTTTAGTAGATTTCTTTAAATTATTATCTTTTTCCATGATATTATATTTAAACAGAGATTCATATAAAGATTCTAAGAAAGGAACATAAGAATAATAAGAAATAAACAAATCTGCAAAAATCAAAAAGAATTTTATTATTCCTCCAACTTGAGCTGAAACGTCTTGAATTTTTATATATTTTCGACTATAGAAATCTTTTAAATTAGTTAATCCAACTATGACATTTGTGAAAGTTTCTGTATTTGATTCTGCTGTTGAACCGGAAGAAATCGAATCAAGCTGCATGTAATCTTGTTGAAAAATATCAGGTAAGATTACTCCTGAATCGGTTTTAAAAGTAACATCCTTGAACAAATAAGCATCTTGACGAAAAGTATATGCAGAAGATTTTAATGTATTCGAAGTAATATAATACTTAACAGGATTTTCGAAATCCTGTCCATCAATATATGAATCTTTAAAAATGAAGCTTACAAAAAAACTTGACATTTTCTTTCTAATAATTTCATCTGGGTAGCAAGTATTATTGTTCTGGGTGGTATTTTTGCAAATTCCAATACGCAAATGCATATGATTATTAATTGGTGCTCCGTATTTACCTTTAAGGAAAAGAGTAGTGTTATTAGGTACGCAGTAATAATCATCAGGGTTGCCTATTAGTGAAGTTAGATTTAGGAAATTCGATTTGTAAATATCTGCTTGACTGCATTTAATCATTTCATACCTTGTTAAAGTGGATTTTGCAAGCTTCGGGTCAAAGACAGTATGTAACATGAAAATGTCCACTAATCGATTTAATTCTTCTATTTTTATTCCTCCTGTGTAAAATAATCGGTATCCAATAATGTTTATTTGAGACATATTATAGGCTGGTTCAATGAAGTTTTTGTTTAATAGGATTGTCGGATTGGTTCTTCTATATAGATCACCACCGAAACTAACTGTAGCCAAAATAGTTAAAATTGCTATAAATATGGTAACGACACCTCCAAGAAATGTTTTAAATTTAGAATTATTTTGAAAATAGATTTGTGGTCTATAACCAACATTATCTAAGAAAACGAGACAATTTTTCATTTTTTTTGAATTAATAAAAATTAAAAAAATTTAAATATATAGTAAGAAAAATTTATTAATATTTTAAAAAAGAAACTTAAAAGCTAAATTGATATTTGAAAAATATTAGAAAGGATTATATATAAACGGCTTCTTGGTTATATATATTTTATTTGGTGAAAATAATTCATTTATTTTGACTTTTTAATAAGAGAAAAGGGTTCAACTTAAATATATCAAGAGCTTATATATTTAAATAAATTTATTAATTTTAAGTAACCTAAAAGTAAGATATTTCATATTTCATAAATATATTTTTCATTTTTTAAATATGATTTTTTTAATTATACAAATTAATTAAAGAAATTCCCAGAATGGTACCTATAATAATAAACTAAAAAATTAAAATTTGGAAGATATAGTTTAATGAAAGCTTTCATTTTATATTTCTAAGAAAAATGACTCTGTTTTCAATAATTTAATTTAATTAAAACAATAAAATATAAAAAAATTTGATAATTTTTTAAGAAATGATTCAAAATTTTATAATTTTTTGAATTACGAAATTATTTAGTAACTCAAATTATAAAAAATAATATTTAAAAATCTTTTGAATGATTTTCATTTTTATTATTCGATAAGACTTAAGAAAAGAAAATAATAAAATATTAATATGATAATCCGAAGATAGTTGAAACTAATTAAATTAAAGATTAACTGAATCAAAAAGACACTTATACTATATTTAAAAACTTTTTCTAAAATTGATGTCCAGAAATTTAATAGAGAGGAAATTTCTAAATCAATATTTTTAGGACTTTTTTATATTGTATCTATTATATTTAAAATAAGAGCTTTTATATTTGCATATGATCTTCAGCTATCCTTAGTAAATTTAAATAAAAATCTAGGTAAATTTGATCTTTTGAAATAAAAAAATATTCAAAATATTATTATTATGAGTTTTGAAACATTTTATTTTAAATATTCCTAAAAAATTTTAAACAATATTTATTTATTATATTCTTACTTGAAATATTTCTAAAGAGCACTAGATAGTAATTTTTAAAAAATTTTTGAAGTCAGTAAAAATTTCCATCTGAATCTTTACATAAAATACAAATTAGCAATAATATTTATAAGAAATGGGAAGTTAAATTCAAACTGTCTTATAACGCATATTTTCAATCGAAATTAAAAAATTGAATAAAATTTTTATTTGATTGCCAATGATAACAAATGAAATTTTAAAAAAAACTTTTTACAGTATTGATTGTTTTACAAGCTTAAGTTTTTCCAAGAAAATTTTTATTAAATAAAAAACTTATGATTTATTATTGATACTTAACTTTCATCATGTTTTAGCACAAATGGCATCTACATTTATTTTAAAAAACTCGAATATTTTAAGGTAATATTCCAATAAAAATTTTTTAAAAAAATATTTTATTTATATTAATAGAATAATCAGAATAGGATTTCTTATGATTTTTAAATCGTCCAGTAGCTCATATTCAAAAAATTGTAAATGTTTTTCAATTTCTTTTAAACATTTTCCACATTAACTTAAATAAAAGATAAAGTAAAAATCCAACATCAATTGTCTCTAATTGTTTTTTTTGTATTCTCTCATAGAGCCACTTAAAATAGTCTATGTTCCAAGATGTAAATTTTGATAGGAATTTAATTAAAAGAATAGCTATTTGAATATTTACACTAAAATGTGATGAAGAATACTCAATATTCATATTTATTATTTTTTTGATTTCTATTGGCAAAAATTTAATTTATTAATTTTGAAGAATTCTTTTATTCATTCTTTGACAATACATTCCATTCAATTAATAGTTTAATTTTTTTTTAGACAATTAGGACAACTGGCATATTAAAAAGCACTTATTATAAAAAATTTTATTTAGAATATTTATGGATAAATAAAATGTAAAATCAAAGTTTTTTTAAATTCACATAAATTTTATTATTTAAGATTACAATACAAATTAAGAGCTTTTTGATAATATTTATATTTGATGTCAAATATCGTTTATGATTTAAAAAAATTTGCCAAATTATTCCTTTAAAACTATTTTTAATATTTTTCTCTATATAAAGTGTTTAGTCTCTTAATTTTAAATTTCACTTTTTATCACAATTTTCCAACTTCGTCATGAGTTGAGCATACCTTCTCCTTCTTAAACCTGTCATTTTTGGTCTTAGACCACTTTCTCCGTTAACAACATCAATAAGCTCGTTGTAATTAGCTTTAACCATATTATCAAGCTTAATGCTCATGTGATTTGAATGATCAGGCTTTAATTTTGGCTTGTAAAATCTATTATTAAATTTCAAATGATCAAATAGTGAAATATCTTGATCATGATAATTCGAATTCATGTATATAGGTAAATCACGCATTTTGTTTACAGTAATAATTGTACTCTTCAAATCATCTAAAGCTTCTTTTGGATCCCCAACATATTCAAAAACATTGCAAGTTCTGCAAGGACTTTCATATCCATTTCTCAATTTTACAACAACATTTTTTGGGCCAGGACCTAAAATTGTAGAAGCTCTTGTAACACATGAAATCAAATTTGGAGATAAGTTAATAAAATCACCACAAATAACTCCTCCAATTAAGATTTCTTTTAAATCAGTTGTATGAGAACCAAAATTGAAACCTCCTATTTTTACTTCTTGACCACCATGGATGCTTCCTTGAAATGGACTTACTTGAGAAACTGTAGGAGCATCCCAAGCAAAACGATTATCGTTGTTTATATTTAAAGTCAAACGCAAATCAATTAAATGGAAGAATTGCTTTTCGGAAAGTTTATTTTTTTGATTTTCTAATCCAACATCTTCAAAATAGCAATCATTTGGATCTGAGCTGAGATCTGGGAAAAGTTTTTGCATTTGTCTAGTCAAATCATAATTTTTAATGCGGAAAATACCGTTATAGCGACAGAGCCCTCTCCTTCCAATTAATATAAATGCATGATCCGCAAGAGAATTATCATCTTCATCTGGTGAATAGAGATTATTTAAATCTGGACCTCCTATTTGCTTTATTTCTTTCATTAATGCAGGAGTCATTGCACCCATCCATTTTCCAATCCCTGTTAGTACGATAATTTTTGAGCAAGGGGTATCTCTTAATATATCAGCAAGTTCATCGGCTTCCTTACGAGAATTATTTGTGTCAAAGGTTCTTTCGAATACTATAAAAATAAATGAATCAATACAAAAATATTATTGCTAACAATAATATTATTTACAATCAGTTAATGTAATTCAAAATTATACTGAACATTAAATTTTTGTATTGACAAGAGAACAAATATTGAATAAATTATTGAATTACTTTAGTGTAAAACGATGAGAAAAGTAAAAAAAGAAATATATTTACATTTTGTATATTTGCTGTCTCTTTGTATGATAATGATATTCAAACCTTGCTTGAAAGTATCTTGAGAATAAATCTCTTCAGCAATAGCGACCTTCCTGTAAAATTTTCTTTGCATTCTATTAAAATTAACACCTTTCATCCTATATTGTTTATTCTTATTCATACTATTCATCATACTCATTGATGTTTCTTTAAATCTATTAAAATTAGGATTATTATTATTCCCTGGATTAAGTGGATTTGATGGAGGTGGAACTACTCCCATAATTCTTAAATCTTCGCAATCATCTTCTGGCAAAAATACATCACCCCAATTTGTTATATTTACATTACTATTATTATTATTATTATTTGGAATTACAGGCCCAAACGGCTGATCTGGAGCAGGCTGGACTGTATTATTGACAATAACAATTGGTTTAATAACAAAATGAACGTTTTGATTAGTGTTATAAGGGATTGTAATATTTCTAGGATTCAATTGAGAAAAATCTCCATATATTGTACCAATTTCAATACAAAGGAAACCACAAGAACATTTTCTGTTTTGAATGTTCTTAAGAACATTATATAAGCCAGTAGGATCCTCATCTATTAATGGCTTTTCTTGTTGGTTTATAATATCATCAAATTGATCTTCAGGAATTAGTCTTTCTATAATCAGCTTTTTTGTAGGATCTACAATATAAATTAATAATTTCATTAATATTAATTATTCTATTAATTAAATTTTCTTATTAAAAAAGAAAGTTATATTAAATTTATGTTAATTTACTATCTTTATTTATTTCAATTGTTTTAGTTCCATGTTTAGTTACTTGATATTGAGTATGAATTTCTTTAGGAAATAAAACTTTTATATTTTTATTTGGGTTTTTCACAATATTTTTAATATCAGGAATAGTATTTCCAATATTTTCTGTAATCTCAGATACTTCATTATTATTTTGCGGGTTATCATTGAAGTTATCTGAAGTCATTAAATTTTGATTCATTGAATTGCTAAAATTATTTCGATGTCCAAATGCTCTTGAATTACTCATACCTGAGTTTCCAGAATATCTAAAATTCGACAGTTGCTCAAAAGATTTAGTAGCAAAATCATTTTCTTTAGTTGTCTTTAGGCATATATTCATCTCTGTTTTAACTGATGATTTAGAATTCATCAAACTTTTAAATCTGAATTCACTATTTTTAATTGATTCACTGAAATTAGTTTCTTTGCCTATTTTTTTATTATTAATTTTATCTTTTGAATTTTCAATTTTATCAGTCTTACTTCCTACTTCTTTTTCTTTAAACTGCATACTTACATTTACTCCATTTACGTTTTTAGTTATGATTATTGGTTTTGGGGGTATAACAGCTTCTCTAGCGTTTGGAGAAGAAACATCAATAGAACCTTTTGGTAAAGATATTGGGAATTCATCTAATAAATCGTTTAATCTTAAAAGATTTTCTAAATGCTTTTTATATTTAGGATAAATAGTTCTCTTGCTTATTCCGATTTGGAAATGTGGGATGTACTCTTCTAATTCAGGCATAGGCTGAAAAGTCATATTATAAAGCATTTGATTATATTCATTTTTAATTTGTTCTTTTATTTCACTAAGCTTGACCTTTTGTTTATCATTATATGGTAAGTGATTAATAGAAATTAATTTAGTTTCTAAATAAGTTATTTGTTCCTCTGAATTATCTGTTGGTAAATATTTATTGGAGATTAATTTATCATAGTTTTCTTTGCTTCTTAAAGCAATGCTTTCATTTTCAGTAACATCATTTTCGAGTTTGATATTATCGAGAATTTTCAGAGCTTCATTCCTTGAAAGAGTTCTGGAATTAGTGAAATCTTCTGAATCAATTAATATGTTTTGGTGCTTTTTCAAATTATCAGTTAATATTGAGTTTTGTCCATTATTCAAATTATATGCAGAATATGCTGAATTTGGATTAATTTTTGGTAAAATTCTCCTAATGCTGCTAATTTGATATTCATTGTTGATTTTATTCACATTTAATAATGATTTTTTAGACATTTGGAAATTATTTGGATTTAAACTCTGATTCGGAATTAAATTTTCAGGTTGGCTTTTATTTTCATTTTCACTGAACAAATCAGAATCATAATCTGGATCATTGTCAGAACCTAAGCTCAAAACATCATCTTTATCATCTGCTTTCTCATTTGCTTTAATGTCTTCATCGAAAGTTTTTTCATTATTATTACTTTCATTTTTATTCTCTTTTAATAAATTTTCTAAATTATAATATTCTTCAACTTCTTTTTCATCGATCTGATTATTTTGATTTACACCAGCATTTATTATTTTTTCTCTCAAAGTTAAAAACTTAGGCAACATTCTTTCATCATGTTTTATATTAGGTGCATTGTAATCTAAAATAGTTGGAACGGGCTGATGTACATTATTATTTAGTATTATCTCAATTTCTTCTTTTGTACTATATTTCAAAATCATAAAAGTTATCATTTCCTTGAGCTTTTCAGAAATAAGCATTTTCTCTAAAAACTGAATTTTCACTATTGGCGGAAAAACAAATCCTACATTGAATAATCTAACTAAGTTGAATTTAGCCTGTATATCATTGAAATATTTAAAGTTTGTTTTTATAATAGCATCAATAATTACAGTTATAACAATTTCTTTAAAAATTCTTATACTTCTTGGATCTCCTTTGCATAAACCTTCCATTAATAAATTTAAAATACAACGGAGTTTATTGAATCGACTATTACAAAGTAACAAATTAAGCAAAACTTTTGCTGAATGTTGTGTGAAGTTAACATTCGTATCCCACATAGTTATATATTTAAAAAGTAAATCTGTTTCACGAATAAAGAAAAATTTGTTTAAGATTAAATGAATTTTTTCAACATCTGCAATTCCTAATACTTCTCCAACTAAAGGAAAAATCTCAAAAACTTTTTTAACTATAATTTCCTTTTTTCTACGCATTTTTAATTTCCTCATTCTATACAAATCATAGGATTGCTTAACGGTATTTTTCGTTTGTAATTTCGAATTTACACTATTTTTAATATTGCTTTTGATTTCGGCTTTTTGAATAGATAATTTATTTTCAAGTTCTGAATTAGTTTTTAATTTAGAGTTTATTTCAAAAAAATTTGTTATTTCGTTAAATTCTTTTAATTCTTGATCTTCATTTTCATTGAATTCTTTTTCATTATTGGCATTTGTACTGTTTAATATAGAATTTTTATTTTCTGATTTTACGAATTTATCAGTGCTAGCAGATGAGACAGAGTTTAATTCTTCTATTGATTTTGCTATTGTTTGGTCTTTTTCAAGACAAATTAGCAAAGGTACTAAATACAAAAAAAACGCTAATGTTAGCGCATGTAAAAATTTCTTCATTTATAAAATAAAATTATTAATTTTGCTAATTTTTCAAAATTATTTAAAATTTATTTCACTATTTTTTTTGTGTTTAGAATAAATACTTATATTGATTTAAAGCTAAATTCGAAGCAAATAGTTTTTCAATTCAATTTGAATTAATAATTTTAATCAATTTTAGATATTCATTTACAATTTATTTATAAAACTAAAAATATTTAAAGAAAAATTATTAGAATAATCAATTTATTATTCTCTAATTTGTTATATAGGCATATTATATATTATTTTCATCTCTTTGTATTTGTTTCATTTTCGAGAGTTTCTGCGGAAAATGGTTCAAATTCACATTGAAAAATTGTCTGATTTGATTTAAAAACCATTTTATCGTAAATTTCATAATCATCATTCAAATATAACCAAGAACCGTTCATACTACGCTTGTTATTGAAGCCATCGTATAAAATCCAACCATTTGTTTCAGAAAAATTAATAACACAGTGAATTTTTGAAATTAATTTATCAGAAATATATATATCAGCTAAAGAATATCTTCCAATATTTATGTTATGCTTTGTTGGAGAAAAATAACTAAATGATTAAAATTATATTATAATTTATTATATTGGTAAAATTAAAAAAAATTTATATTACAATACTTCTCCGTTGTAATTGATTCCGAAAACTTTAACTTTCAAATGAACATTTTTGTAAGTACAAATAGCATTTTGTAAGCTGTTCTTATTTAAGTCTACTTGATTTGTATTAGAAAGGTCATCATTTTTCTCGAACAAATTTATTACAAGAAATGTTTCTCCGATATTTATCAAATAATTATCTCTAAGAATCTTATTAAAACATTTAATATTACTATTGGATTAACAAGCTTAACGAATGTTCCATAACCTATTCCTAAGTCTTTTATGAAATAATTTTTTTGCTCGATTTTGTATTCTATTTGAAAATGCCTTCCTCTTAAAACAAGTTGTTAAAAATTTTTTATATTTTAGATTAATTAAAATATCTGCATCTGAGTAATTGGTTAAAAATCTTATTTATATAAATTACATGCTGGATTCATCAAAGTTTGTATTGTTTATATTATTACCAGAAAAAAGATTAAAATCAACTTTTAAATTTTCATAGTCGTTTTTGGCACATTCTTTTAAACTTTTCATTTGGTCCACAAACATATTATTCCCAATAATACCTTTGGATAAACTATTTTTATTTCCATCAAAAGTTGTCAAATTAAAAGGAATATATCCGAAATATACAAAGCCATCTTTTTCATTTCTCTCGCTTTGATTTTCCATAATGCCCTCACAATTGATCTTAATTATACATCCTTTTTGTAAGGAAGACATCGAATTTAAAATCTTTTTAAGTTTAAAATTTAAATTTTACTTTAATTTTTAAAATAGAAGAATCTTTAGATAATTCTTTGAGTTTTGCTATTCTTGAACTGTTTTTTAAATCTTTATTAAAATTATTATTAAATGAATGTATTTTCGAATTTTCCTTGAAATGCTTATCTATGATCTCTTTATTCCTTTTTAGCTTTTCTTCATTATCACTAGCATGATCATTTTCGGTATAACAATTTTTTATTTTTTCCTCTCTTGTCATCTTTTCTCTTTTGTATTCTTGTAAATCATTATCCGCATTTTTTAGGACAAACGAATTGCCTTTACAACATACCTAATTAAAAATTATTATTAATTTTTTTTTTAAATAAATATTTTTACATTATATTCACTTAAGGCGTTTCCCATTTTTAAATTGCTTTTATTTAAAAATTCATTTGTGAAATATTATATTTGAACATATTTTTATAATTTTAATGATAAAAGTTATTTTTATTGCATGAAAATATAAATAATACAGTTTTCTTTAATATTTTATTTAAATTGAAATTATGTCTTTTAAAATTGATTATTTTTTAATATTGGATATAATGTTAATTGGTTAGCAAATCCTTCAATAAAGAAATTATTAATTCAATTAGTCAAAGAGTTCTTTTTTATTAAGAAATATTAAGTCAAATCATCAAAACGTAAAAAAAAGTATATACTAATAATATGATCTAATAATACAGATAAATGTCATTGTCATTTCATCTTACTACTAAGAACGTAACTCTTGAAGGAACCATTTTAAGTGCGGATTCTCAAAAAGTTGAGGGAGGATGGATAAGAACATCTCTTGAATTGAATGATTGGGTAAGAATGTTGATGGACATCTCCAATGGGGATGGGGAAACTTTGCTGAGAGTTCTTCAAATATTTATCTGAAAGATAATCATATTCTAACAGCTGTTTGTAAGAGAGATGACGGAACAAATAAAGAAAGCGAGTTGGACTTAGGGGATTGGATTGATGACATAGAAGGTCTATGGGTTAGACATACTCAATGATAAATTTTAGATTTATTTTTAAAATTAAAATTTTAGTTAAAAATAATACAAACATAATATTATGGGGATATTCAAAAAATAAAATTTTTTGACTTTTCTAAAATCATTATTAATTTTAATTTCAATATATATTTAAAAAAGAAAAGTTTGTATTTTATATTTTTCCTATATTTTTTTATAAATATTTTATATACCATATAAAATATAATTATATATCTTAAAATCTTCATGAATTGGCTAAAAATTGAGATAAATGTTTTTTAATTCTTATAAGGTTTAATAAATAATGTTAATAAGAATTTTATTTTAAATAGAAAAATCACAGAAAATAAAAAGTTTTCTAAATTCAAATTCATCTGAAGATGGAAATTATAAGTTTTATAAATACAATTAATGAATGAAATGAATTTAAAATTTTTTCTTGGTTTATATAAATGGAATCTTTTAAAAACTCTTATTAATAAAGATTATGATTTATTTAAAATTATTAATTTAACTTTTCAAATTTTTTAATATAATTATTAACTAACTCGGCAGCATTTTCCTTTATGTCTTTTAAATTGAAATTACCATTTGAAGATATTTTCTTTGGGTCTGCTATTTTACTGATATCTTCGGAGAACATATTATCTAAATTTATTTAGATAAAAATAACCAAGTTTAAAAAATTAAAATTCAATTTATGATTTAATTTATTTAAATTACCAGAAACTTTCTCGAGCACATTTATTCCTTTATTTGCATTAATTATGGGATCCTCAGTTTTCATTATTTCTTCCTTGCTGATTTCATTGTTTGTTTGAATTATTTCAAGAACTTTTCTCTCCAAAAAATCCATACATTTTGTAAGCGTAGATTCACTATTCTTGGATAAATAATCAATACAAAAAAAAATACTAAAAAATTATATTAAATTAATGAATTATTTATATAAAGAGTTTAGCGAACAATAAATAATTCGATTTTTAAAAATACCTCGGCATCAAATTTCATATCCATTTCAAAGAATTTCATACTTATACAAGTCTTTTTGAAACCTACTGCAAGAACATCTATTACTCTATTCATTGTAAAAAGCTTTTTATTCATTTCATTTTTTATCATGTCTTCGGCTTTGATTTCATTTCTGATTTTATCAAGATATTCGAATTTCTTAGTTGAAGTATCATTCAAAAAGCATTGTGAATTCTGAAGTTCTTGCTTAACACTTATTATTTTCTTTTCAAGAATCTCCTTTTGTTCGTTTAAATTTTTAATATCGCTTTCAAACAGCTTATTAGTTTTAGTAGACATTTCAAGGTATTTGGAAAGACTATCCAAACTTTCAATTCCAGTTTGACTCTTGACTTCTTCTACTATTTTAAGCAATTCTTGCTGTTTTTTAAATAATATAAATCGCGAGTAATTTAGGTAAATGGTAATCTTTTTTTTTTGGGCTAGTTCTTTAGTAAGCTCTTCTAGCTTATTTTTTTCCTCAGTGATTTTATTACCATTTCCGCCAGTGTTTGTATTTTGATTATCATTTCCGAAAAAGTTTTTCTTTGTATTTGGCCTAGAAAACTTTTCGACTGCCATATTTTGATGAAATTGTTTTATTTTTTTAGTATTGTCAATCATTTTATTTATATTTTGCATTTCAAATTCGTATTGCTGCTTCTGCTCATCGATTTTCTGGTTCAATTCTATCAAGTTTTGATTCACAGTGTCCTTTTCTTGTAAGTATTTATTTGCTTCCTCAGAAATTCTATCCATCTCCTTACTCCTTTCTTCTTTGAGAACTAGAATATCTTTTAAGTTTGTTTGAAGTTTATGATTTTCCATGCGCAATTTGTTAATTTGATTAGTTATGTCATCTGTTTTTTTAATTAGACCATTCAAATTATCTTGTAAATGAGAAAGTTCTTTCTCATTTTCTGAATATATTTTCTTTACAAGTGGATCCTTTACAAGCAAAATATGGTTAATTTTGCTTTTTTCTAATTTTAAAGAATCTTTTTTAAACAACTCCAAATACTTTTGATTTATAAATTCTTTATTATTTGACTTTTTTGCTTCCCTTATTTGAGCAAGAATTTTTTGTTTTTCTTCTATGCGTTCGTCAAAAATAAACATTTCTTGTTTTTGTCCTTGAATTTTTTGTTTATAATTCTCATTAATTTCTCTCAGCTTAGAAACTCTTGTACCAATATTTTGATATAAATTTTTTAAATGATTTTTTTGATTGTCGTTTTTACAAACCAATTCTTCTATGCTTGCTGCGTTTTTTTTATGTTGTGTATTTTCCTTGACTGCTTCTTGCGTAAGTTCTTTTGATTCGTCATTTTCTTCTTCAACTGCATTAATTAATTGGTTCGATTCCATTTCATCTAAATCCATTTTGATTTATGTTATATTTTTATTAAATTTAAATTTTTAATGTTAAATAAAAACTTTTTATCGTGTAATCTATTATATATTTAGAAACTTTGCATAAATAAATCTTTTTGACTTGTTTTCATTGTTATAATGACATTCATTAATAATTCATTATTAAAAACTGACTGTTTTTTAATTTTTAAAATTTTATTTTTTAGCAAGTATATCATTAAGGGAAAAAAAGTTTATTATCTTAAAAATCTAAAATTTTAAAATTATCAAATGATTTAAAGTTCTCTTTACAATAATAGTAAAATTGACTATTTACTTTGGGGATTGGGGATTGGGGATTGGGGATTGGGGATTGGGGATTGGGGATTGGG